>OGII01001040.1_pt1 | contig 21636 bp, 19 predicted proteins | sample 1571701 | NCBI WGS metagenome assembly OGII01 (sample SAMEA2581950, study PRJEB24529) | metagenome | biome: Human gut stool | place: China | collected 2011
CCGCCGATTCCATCGCGGCCGTCGCCAAGGAGTGCCCCGACATGCTCGTGGGCGCGGGCACGGTCATCACACTCGAGCAGTGCAGGAAGGCCGTCGCCTGCGGCGCAAAGTTCATCGTCTCCCCGGGCTACAGCGAGGAGGTCGTGAGCTGGTGCGTGGAGAACAACGTCGCCATCACTCCGGGCTGCGTCACGCCGACCGAGATCATGGCCGCGATGTCCCACGGCCTGAAGGTCGTGAAGTTCTTCCCGGCGAACGTCTACGGCGGCCTGAGCGCAATGAAGGCGCTCTCCGGTCCCTTCGGCGGCATCAAGTTCATCCCCACCGGCGGCGTGAACGACAAGAACCTTGCCGAGTATATCTCCGCGCCGTTCATCCATGCCGTCGGCGGCAGCTGGCTGTGCGCCAAGGCGGACATCGCCGCGCACAACTTCGACAAGATCACGAGCCTCTGCAAGGAGGCGCGCAAGACCGCGCTCGGCTTTGAGATCGCGCACGTCGGCGTGAACGCCGGCGACGCGGAGGAGTCCCTTGCGGTGTGCCGCGCGCTCGACGCGGCCTTCGGCTTCGGCGTGAAGGAGGGCAACAGCTCCAACTTCGCCGGCAGCGGCGTGGAGGTCATGAAGAGCCCCTATCTCGGCAAGAACGGCCATATTGCGGTCAAGACCAATTCCATTCCCCGCGCGGCGGCGGAGCTTGCCAGGAACGGCTTCACGCTTGACGAGTCCACCGCCAAGTACAAGGGCGAGAAGATGGTCGCGGTCTATCTCAAGCAGGAATTCGGCGGCTTTGCCGTCCACCTGCTGCAGAAGTAAGGGAGGAACGAACGATGAAATTTCTGACTTTTGGTGAGATCATGCTGCGCCTGAAGGCGCCCGGACAGGAGTGCTTCTTCCAGTCCCCGATGCTCGAGGCCACCTTCGGCGGCGGCGAGGCCAACGTGGCCGTCTCCCTTGCCAACTACGGCGAGGACGCGGCGTTCCTGACCGTTTTGCCCGACAATGCCATCGCGGACGCCTGCAAGGCGGAGCTGCGCCGTTTCGACGTGGATACCAAGCGCATCGTCACGGGCGAGGGCCGTATGGGTATCTACTATCTCGAGGGTGGTGCGAACCAGCGTCCGAGCAAGGTCGTCTACGACCGCGCGTGGTCTGCCATCGCGCTGGCCAAGCCCGGCGATATCGACTGGGACAAGGCCTTTGAGGGCGTGGAGTGGTTCCACATCACCGGCATCACGCCCGCCATCAGCGAGAGCGCGATGGAGCTTTCCGTTGCGTCTGTCAAGGAGGCGAAGAAGCGCGGCATCACCGTCTCCTGCGACCTCAACTACCGCAAGAACCTCTGGAAGTACGGCAAGAAGGCCAGCGAGGTCATGCGCGAGATCGCAAAGTATGTGGATGTCGCCATCGCCAACGAGGAAGACGTGCAGAAGTCCCTTGAGATCACCGTGGACGATGTGAACGTCGAGTCCGGCGAGCTGGACCGCGCAAAGTACAAGGCGCTCGGCGACAAAGTGCTCGCGGCGTATCCCGATATGAAGATGATCGCCATCACGCTGCGCGAGAGCCACAGTGCCGATTGGAACGGCTGGGCGGCCTGCCTGAACGACGGCAAGGACTTCTACGTTTCCAAGAAGTACGAGATTCGCGACATCGTGGACCGCGTCGGCGGCGGCGACAGCTTTGCCGGCGGCCTGCTCTACGGTCTCAACCACTATGAGGACAAGCAGTCCGCGCTGGAGTTTGCCGTGGCAGCGAGCTGCCTGAAGCACTCGGTCATCGGCGACTTCAACCGCGTGAATCTTTCCGACGTGACCAAGCTCATGGGCGGCGACGGCACCGGCAGAGTGCAGCGGTAAGGCGGATGAACTGCTTTTACTGCGAAAAGGACGAGCGCTGCTGGCGCTGATGACGCCGCTGACCGAGCTTCAGCGGTCGGATGTTTATCTTTTCAACGACCAGAAGCACAAGGGACGCTGCGTCGTGGCGCTCAAAGGCCATCACGACGAGATGTTCGAGCTCGATGACGAGCAGCGCAGCGGTTTTTTTGCCGAGGTTTCCCTCATGGCGCACGCGATCGCGAACTACACGAAGGCGGATAAGATCAACTACGCGATCTACGGCGATATCGTTTCGCATTTTCATGTGCACCTCGTTCCGAAGCATCGGGACGGTTTGCAGTGGGGCGGACCCTTACCGATACGCTGCCGAAGGTGACGCTGAGCGCGGAAGAATTCAAAGCGGTCGGCGACGGCCTTCTCAGCGAGCTGGAAAAGCTGAAAAAAAGATAAAAAATGGGATGTACCGCGCGGTACATCCCATTTTTTGCCGGTCAGGATCATTCCATATAGGCGCCCTTCATGGGGCTCACGGCATGCTCGGTATAACGCTTGAGCAGGCCTTTTTTGTATTTGGGCGGCTTTGCCTGCCAGCGCGCGGCGCGCGGCAAGAATGGCGTCGATCTCGCCGGGCGTTTTTTCCTCGCCCTTCACGCCGACGATCGCCAGCACGCGGCCGGGAACATCGATGCGGATCAGATCGCTCTCTTCCACCAGTGCGATCGGCCCGCCGACAGCGGCCTCGGGGCTGACGTGGCCGATGACCGGGCCGCGGCTTGCGCCGGAAAAGCGCCCGTCGGTGATGAGAGCTACGCTGGAAGCGAGCGCCGGGTCTGCGCAGATGGCCTCGCCGGTATAGAACATCTCGGGCATCCCGCTGCCGCGCGGACCCTCATATGCAATACTACATCATCTGCAAGGTCAGGGGTAGTATGCGTAGTCCGGAGACAACAATAAAGCCGTGCGAGGAGTATTCCCTTGAGTAAAATCAATGGCCTTCATCGTTTGAACTATATGGAACACTCCTACGAGTTTGAATTGTTTTCAATTTTTGGACATGACACCGCTAAGATCAAGAGTAGGTAGCGGGCTTCTGACGAAAAAGGCATGTCCTGTGCGGCAGCTAAAATTCAGCCTTATTTTAGCCTTTCTGCATTGATACGAGATAAGATTACCTAACATGAGATGGCAATAAAATCGCATGACTTCCCCACATTATGGTACCGGTTGGCATAGGCAGGGACGATCTAAAACACCTTTTTGCCGGTTCGAGTTCTGTACCGCGCACCAGAAAAAACCTTGAAGCTTCAGTGGCTTCAAGGTTTTTTTATTGCCCTGAGGTGCCATTTACCCTTTATCGTACCCTTTATAAATTGAGAACATTTGTAATGAAGCCTTCCCTATGCATTCCTCCCATCTGTGAATTGCAGCCGGAATCCATCTTTTTCTCATTGCCGATTCAATCTATTGGGTGACACGAACTCTATAACTGCCGTGTACGCGGGCGAAAGGTGATGGATATTTACCGCAAACATACCGTTGCGGTAGTGAGCTGATTGTGGTATGATTCATCAAAAAGGCACAGGCCCGGCCTGTTTTCCCGCGTCCTGCGGCGCAGGATAATAGGGAAGCGGAAACGGCGGGCGGGACCTTGAAAATTGACAAAACAGAAAGGATCACTTGACGATGAAACCCAAATTTGACGGCTACGCGGCGCAGTACGACGCCTGGTTTATGGAAAACGAAAACGTGTTCCAGAGCGAATTCCGCCTGTTTGAAAAGGCAATCGGCGATATTTCGGGGAAGCGCGTGCTCTCCGTCGGCTGCGGCAGCGGCCTGTTCGAGAGTATGATCGACTGCAAGAACATCGAGGGCGTTGAGCCCTCGCGCGACATGGGCGCGATCGCGCAGAAGCGCGGCATCAACGTCATCGCCTTCGGCGCGATCGAGGAGGTCGAGCTTGAGGAGAACGCCTACGACATCATCTATTTGAACGGCAGCTCCAGCTATATGGAGGACCTGACGCGCGCATTCAACGTGTGCAAAAAGGCGCTCAAGCCGAACGGCAAGTTCATTTCGCTGGATGTGCCCAAGGAGAGCGCGTTCGGCTTCATGTACCTTCTCGCCAAGGCCGTTGGCACGTTCGACCACCCGTCCCTGCGCGGTGTCATGCCCAAACTGCCGTATCCGCTCGAGCTGTGCTGCGCGGGCGTGTGGCACTCGACCGAGGAAAAGGTCGACGCGCTCAAATCGCTCGGCTTCCACGATTTTGACTTCTACCAGACGCTCTTGAAGAACCCTATGTACACCAACGAGAGCGTGGAGGACGTCGTCCCCGGCTATCAGAGCGGCGGCTACGTCGCGCTCATCGCCCACAAATGAGCGGGGAGAACAGAGTGAAGCTCTCCGAGAGGATCTACGAGCGGGCAAAGGCGCTCTGGCCGCGGTATCTGACCCATCCGTTTGTGACGGAGATGGCGGACGGCACGCTGCCGAAGGAAAAGTTCCGCTACTATATGGTGCAGGATTATCTGTACCTGCGGGATTACGTGAAAATTTTTGCGGCGATCCTTCAGAAAACCGACGACTTCGAGCAGATCCGCTTTTTGAGCGGGGAGATGGCGAACACGATCGACGAGACGTTCCGCACGCATCTTCCGTACATGAAGCGCCTCGGCGTCACGGAGAAGGAGATCGCCGATGCGCGCCCGCACATCGACAACAGCGCCTACAGCCATTACATGCTCTGCGAGGCGCAGGCGGGGGATGTGCTGACGGGGCTCGTGACGCTTTTGAACTGCTCGTGGAGCTATGCGTATATTGCCGGGCAGATGGTGGAGCGCTGCCCAAGCGCCCTGCACGATGAGAACTACGGCGCGTGGTTCGCGGGCTACGTTTCCGAGGAGTACCGGCAGACGAATCAGGCCTTGATCGACCGGATCGACGCGCTCGCCGAAGTGATCGATGAAAAGAAGGCGCAGCGGCTCTGCGAGATCTTCGAAAATTGCTGCCTTTTTGACCTGCGCTTCTGGGATATGGTCTACACGATGGGCGAGAACTGAACAGGAAAGAAAAGCCGGAGCAGCCTGAGCTGCTCCGGCTTTTTCATTGAAAAGAAAGGAAATTCACGGTTCCACGTTGGCGTGCTCCATCAGGTCGATGAGTACGCGGATGCCCTGCAAATACGAGCGGACGAGAAGACGCTCGTTCGTGCCGTGCACGCCGGAGGCGGCCTCCGCGGGCTCGGTCATAAACGGGCTGCACCGCAGGCACGTGTCGCAGATCTCCTCATAGCGGTGCGCGTCCGTCGCGCCCACGGCCATCGAGGGAATGAACACGGCTTCGGGATAGTAGCGCTGGAAGCTCTCGACCACTGTGCGGTAGCCGTAGCCGTCGCGGCGCGCGATGGCGGAGGGATCGTTGGCCTGCAAAAAACGCATCTCAACGCCCTTATCCTGCACTGCCTCGCGGCAGTGGGCCATGACGCTCTCGGTGCTGTCACCGTCGGCAATGCGGAAGTTGATGACCGCGGTCATATCCTGCGGCATCACGTTGCACGCGGCGCTGCCGCCGCGGATCATCGTGGGCGCGATAGTGGTGGTGACAAACGGGAAGAGGTCGGGCGAGCCCATGCAGCAGGCCGCGATGGCGTCCGCGTTGCCCGCAACATCCTGCACGAGCGTTTTGAGCGGCTCCTGCGTGATATAGGGCGCGAGCGTTTCAAACGCGCCGGTCATGGCGCTGTTGAGGCGCACGGCAAACGGCGCGCGCGTGATGTCGGCGATCGCACCGGAGAGACGCCCAAGTGACGTGCCGCCGTAGGGGCGGCTCGAATGCCCGCCGATGCTGTGGACGGAGAGCTCCAAATCGGCATAGCCCTTTTCCATCAGCTGCACGCTGACAATGGACGTCTCCGGCGCGCCGAAGGCCGTGCCGGGCTCAATTTTGCAGCCGCCCTCGTCAAGAACGAATTCGAGCGTCACGCCCTGTGCCTTCAAATGCTCGGCGATGGCGAGCGCGCCTAAGTTGATGGTCTCCTCGTCGTCGCCGAAGGCGAGATACGCCGTGCGGGCAAAGGACTTGCCGCGGGCGAGCAGATATTCCGCGGCCTCCAGCACGCCGAAGACCTGCTCTTTGATGTCAAGCGTGCCGCGGCCCCAGATATAGCCGTCCGCGATGTCGCCGGAAAAGGCGGGATGCGTCCAGTCCTGCTCTGTGCCCTCAACAACGGGAACGACGTCCTGATGCGACATGTAGAGGCAGGGGCGCAGAGAAGCGTCGCTGCCGGGGATGGTGATGAGCACGGCGTGGTGGCCGATGCGCTCAAACGTGCCCACGCGCATGATGTTGGGGTAGCTTGCCTTGATGTGCGCGTGCAGCTTGTCGAACTCCGTGTAGTCCGTCCGGCTGTGGTCAAAGTAGTTGATGGTCTTGCACCGGATGGCGGCGGACAGGCGCGCGGCCGCGCCCTCGCCGTCCAAGTCAGGATAATTGCCCTCCAGGGCAAAAAAATCGGTCACTTTTTTCTGTATCATGCCATTTTATCCTCCAGATAGCGGCTGAGAAACTCACGCGTGCGCGGCTCCTTGGGGTTACCGAAGACCTCCTTGGGCGAGCCCTGCTCTAAGATAACCCCCTGATCCATGAAGACGACGCGGTCGCTCACTTCCTTGGCAAACGCCATCTCGTGCGTGACGACGACCATCGTCATGCCCTGCTGGGCGAGGTTTTTCATGACGTCCAGCACCTCGCCGACGATCTCGGGGTCGAGCGCGGAGGTCGGTTCATCGAAGAGCATGATCTCCGGTTCCATGCACAGCGCCCGCGCGATGGCGACGCGCTGCTTCTGCCCGCCGGAGAGGCGGCGGGAGTCGGCGTGGATGAAGTCGGCGAGGCCAACGGTCGTTAAGTGCTTGATGGCCGTGGCCTCGGCCTGCGTCTTGGGGATGTGCTTGACGTCCATGGGAGCGAGGGTGCAGTTGTCGAGCACGGACTTGTTGTTGAAGAGGTTAAAGCCCTGGAACACCATGCCGATCTTCTGGCGCAGGGCGTTCAGGTTGACCTTTAAGTCCATTAAATCCTGCCCGTCGAACCAGATGTGGCCCGAGTCGGCCTCTTCCAGTAAGTTGATGCAGCGCAGCAGCGTCGATTTGCCAGAGCCGGATGCGCCGATGATGCACACGACCTCTCCGCGGTTGACCTCAAGGTCAATGCCCTTGAGCACGTGCAGGCCGCCGAAGGACTTTTCGAGCTGTTCGATTTTGATGATGGGATCGTTCGTCATAGCGCCCTCCTGTCAGTTTGAGCTGGGAAGCCCCAGATCGACGGTTTGGTTGCCCTGGTGCCGCTTGGTGTTGTCCGGCGCGGTCATCTTTCCCGTGATGGCCTTGAGCAGGAGCGAAGAAAGATACGTCAGGAACAGGTAAACGATGGCGGCGATGAGGTAGCACTCGGTACCTTTATAATAAATACCGGCGACCGAGCGGGTCATGAACATCAGATCGGACACGCCGACGACGCAGAGAACGGACGAATCCTTGATGTTGATGATGAATTCGTTGCCGATGGCGGGGAGCGAGTTCTTGATGGCCTGCGGGAAGACGACCTTGCGCATGGCCTGCCAGTGCGTCATGCCGAGCGAGCGCGCGGCCTCCATCTGGCCCGCGTCCACGGCGAGAATGCCGCCGCGCAGCACCTCGGCAAGATATGCCGTCGAGTTGAGCGAGATCGTGACAAGGCCTGCTAAAAAGAGCGGCCAGACGCGGTTGATGTCCGAAACGCTCATGCCCGTGCGCTTGAAGAGGCCGAACACCGCGTTATAGAGGATGAGCGACTGCACCATCATTGGCGTGCCGCGGATGACGAAGATATAGAAGCGGGAGAATTTGTTGGCAACGATCTTGAGGAACTTCACAAAGTCGTTGTCGCGTTTGTCGGGCTCCTGAATGCGGAGGAAGACCATGAGAAGCGCCAGCACGAACGCGATCGCCGTGCCGAAGAGTGCGAGGCGCACCGTATACGAAATGCCGATGGCGAAGAGCGAGCGCTGGTTGTACGCCATGTAGGCCATGGTGGAGAGCGTGTCGGTCGGGTTGCTGTCGGCATGGATGGCGGCGTTGATGATGTAGGCGAGCTTTAAAATGAAGCGGTCGAGTACCAGCAGCGCGCAGGCCGCGGCGTCGAGATACGAGAGGTAACGGCTGACGCGCACGATGAGGGGGCGCTTCATAATAGTGGAGCTGTAATTGTTCCAATAGGCCCACTTGACGAGCAACGCCATGGCGCTCACGCCGAGGAAGAACCAGCAGATCGCCGCGAGCGCCGTGCCGAACACGGACTGCGCGGGGATGAAGCTGTACGGGCTGGGAGCGGAATAAAACATGCTCAGGCCCAGCAGGGCGATGAAACTTCCGCCTAAATAAACATAACGGTGATCCCGGGTGATGAAGTTCTTCCGGGGCGCGGTGGGTGCTGCCATGGTGTTTCCTCCTTTATGGTGCGAAGCGCGTTGTCCATAGAGTGCTTCGCGTACCCGCCGCCGCGTTTTTCACGCGGCGGCGGTGCGTGGGATATATTACTGGGGCTGGCCGTCGACGGCTGCCTGCCACATGGCGGCACGGGCGTCGTCGTCGATGCCGGAAAGGATGGCGTTGATCTGATCAAGGAGTTCATTGTCGCTCTTGCGCAGACCCACGCAGGAGCCCTTGGCCGGCAGCGTGAAGCCGCTGCCCTCATCGAAGGTGACCAGGTGGAAGTTCGGGTTGGAAGCGAGGTAGCCCTGCGCGTTCTCAACGTTGATGACGATGGCGTCGCAGGTGCCCTGCTGCAGGCGGGAGATCATGTCGGGCACGCTGCCGACGGGGCTTAAGTGGTCGACGCCTTCGATCTGCTCGATGACATCGTCAAGCGCCGTGCCCTGCTGGCCGAGGACGGCCGCGCCGGAGAAGTCCTGAATGGAGGTGGCATTTAAGTACGGGGAATCGGCGAGCACCATCAGGCCGTAGGTGGTCTCACGGTAGGGCTCGGAGAAGTTGATGGATTCGCGGCGCTCGGCGGTGTCCATCATACCGGCGATGATGGCGTCGATCTGGCCCTGATTGAGCGCGTCGATCAGGCCGTCCCAGCTGAGCTTGACAATGACGAGCTCCTTGCCGAGGCCGTCTGCGATGGTCTTGGCGATCTGCACGTCATAGCCTTCGGCATACGCGCCGGCGACATTTTCAACGGGGACGTTCGAGTCCGTCGCTTCGCTTTCCTGCCAGTTGTTGGGGGCGTAAGCGCACTCCATGCCGACGCGGAATTCGTTGCTTTCGTTCGTGGCGGTGTCCTGCTGTTCCTGCTGCTGATCATTGCTGCTGTCGTCGGCGGCTTGACTGCCGCAGGCGGTGAGTGCGAAGAGCATGATGGCCGCCAGCAGGAGGGCGGTAAAGGTTCTGAGCTTCATGGTGGTGGTTTCCTTTCTTGTGATGAGGTTGATTTTTCAAAAACAGGGGAGTCCTGCTTTTTTCGGGTTTTCGCACTCCCGATGCAGACGAAAAACAAAGCCGTAAATGCTTTGTGAAGCATTTACGGCTGCAACTGTACTGCAATCCGGCAAACCGGTCATCACCCTGGGGGGGACAAACAGCTTGCCGACCTCGATAGCGCTCCACATACGTGACAGTCCGGCGGATGTTCTCCGACGAACCAGCGGCAAACGGCACAGGAACCGTTTCCACTTCGGCGGCATCCCCTTTCGCGCGCTCCGGCTTCCTGTGCCGGTGCGAACGTGCTACTTTTGTCAGCCGCGCCTCTATCTTCCCGACCTCGCGATCGGGCGTTTGAAATTGTTGGCGCTACCATACTCCCATGCTGGGAAAATGTCAATCCCTAATTTTCCACTTCTCCAAATTTTGAGAATCTTTTTACACGGAAGAATGAGTTCTTGTGAAATATTACTACAGCTTTCCTGCATGAATATCGGATATGACACGGCGGAATGTAAAAAAGGGGCCGGAGCATGATACCCCAGCCCGCTGAAAATTCATCTCAAAACTCGGTGACGACATCGTACCCGCTGCCCGTCCAGATGGCGGGACGCGTTTCCAGCGTGTGCAGCGCGGTGACAAAATCGGGCAGCGTTGTGACCGTTTCAGGCAGCCACGTCACGTATTTTCCCACCTGCTCCGGCCCGTGCGCGTCGCTCGCGCCGATGGCCTTGAGCCCCAACTCGCGGCAGAAGCGCAGTGCCGTCCGGTTCTCCTCAAGCGGCGTGCTGCCGTTGAGGACCTCCACGCCGTCAAGACCGTGCACATCGCGCAGGTGCTCGCGCAGCCCGCGATTGTTGCTGCGAAAGGGGTGGCAGGAGACGCAGAAACCGTCCTTTTCGCGCACCAGGTCGATAAAGTCCTGTGCGCTGACGCGGTGGTCGGGGATGCCGTCGATGCCCCAGGCGGTGATATCGCCCCAGAGCGAGAAAAATTCCACGCCGACGAAGATGGGATAGCCGATCTCGCGGGAATAGGCCTCCGCGCGCTCGCGCAGGTCCATGCTGTCGTGGTCCGTGATGCAGATCGCGTCCAGCCCCCTTTGTCTGGCGATAGAGACGATCTCCTCCAGGTGGAGAAAGCTGTCGGTCGAGTAGGTGCATTCGTGCAGGTGCATATCAACAAGCATGGCAAGTTTACTCCTTTTCTCCGTGGCGGATGACCTTCAGCACGCTGCCGTCATCCTTCCACACAATGTCGTTGAGCCCCAGAAATGACGCGATATAGTCGTTTGCAGGATGACGGAAGACCTCCTCCGCCGAGCCGAGCTGCAAGAGCTCGCCCTCGCTCATCACGGCGATGGAGTCAGCCAGAATGAGCGCCTCCTCCTGATCGTGTGTGACGAAGACCATCGTGGTGCCGAGCTCGCGCTGCAAGCGCTTGAGCTCCCCGCGCATCCGCACGCGCAGCGCCGCGTCGAGGTTCGAGAGCGGCTCGTCAAGCAGGCAGAGCTTTGGCTCGACGATGAGCGCGCGGGCGAGTGCCACGCGCTGCTGCTGGCCGCCCGAGAGCTCGCCGATGCGCGCGTTCTCGCGCTCGGCAAGGCCGACGAGAGTCAAGTACCGGCGGCCCTTTTCCTTTGCCTCCGCGCGGGAATAGCCGCGGAATTTGAGTCCGTAGGTCACGTTTTGCAGCACGCTCATGTGCGGGAACAGACCGTAGGACTGGAAAACGGTCGAAACCGGCCGCCGCTCGGGCGGGAGCGCGGTGATATCCTGCCCGTCGAGGAGCACTCTGCCGCCGTCGGGCTTGAGAAAGCCGCCGATCATGTTGAGCGTGGTCGTCTTGCCGCAGCCCGACGAGCCGAGAATGCACAAAAGTCCGCCCTCTTCCAGGCCGAGGGAGAGGTCATGCACGGCGTATTTGCCGTCAAACTGCTTGCTCAAGCGGTCAAGTTCGAGATACACGGCGATTTTCTCCTTTCCGGGCGATGAAGTAGGCGAGGCCCTCAACGAGCAGAACGATGACGGTGATGACGCTCGCGATCAGCGAGGCAAGGGCGTAATCGCCCTGATACACCGCGTCAAAGAGCTTGAAAACGGCCAGCTGACGCTTGGCGTCGATGAGAAAGATGATGGAGCCCGCCGTCGTCATGCTGCTCGTGAAGTTATAGACAAAGCAGCTCAAGAACGCGGGCCGCAGTGCGGGAAAGACCACATCGCGCAGCACGGCGAGCCGTCCCGCGCCAAGGTCGCGCGCCGAGCGCTCCTGCACTTCGGGTAGGAGCGCGAGCGACGCGGTGCAGATCTTCGTGGAGGTTGGCAGCTGCTTGAAGAGCATGTTGGTCAGCACGATAAGGGCCGTGCCCGTCAGCTTGAGCGGCGCGTGGTTGAACGCGAGAATGTAGCCGATGCCGAAGCACGTGCCCGGCAGCATATAGGGCAGCGTCGCAAGGCAGTCGAAAAGGCTGCGGCCGATGATGCGTCGGCGGTCCATGTAATAGGCGAAGAGCATCGCAAAAACCGTGCCGGCGATGGAGACGATGAGCGCGTATTCAACGCTTCGCAGCATCGTCGACGAGCCGATGCGCCAGAGCTGATCCCAGTATTGCAGCGTGAAGGAGTAGACACCCTTCGTGCTCTTCAAAAAGCCCGAGAGGAACACACAGCCGTATTGCAGCACGATCATCACGAAGAAGACGGTGCTCAGCGCGATCATGCCCCAGCCCATTGCGCCGCAATGCGGCAGCGAAAGGCCAAGCTCTGTCTGAGCGGTGCGGCTGGCGTCGGTCAGCCTGTCCGAGCGGCGCATCAGCGCGCGGTAGACGAAAAAGAACACAATGGACGGGATGAGCAGGAACATGTTCATTGCCGAGGACTTTTCAAGGTCCGAGTATCCAACGACTTGCAAATAGATGTCCGCGGCCAGCGTGCTGAAGCGCCCGCCGATGATGATGGGCGTGCCGAAGTCCGCGAGCGAGTGGACGAACGAGAGCAGCAGGCACACGAGCGTCGCGGGCCGAATGAGCGGCAGGACAATATCGCGCAGGATGGCGCCGCCCGATGCGCCGAGGTCGCGCGCCGAGCGAAGGCTGCCCTCGTCCAGCTTTTCGAGGATGCCGGAGAGAAACATTGCGTTGAGCGGCACGAACGAGATCGACTGCATCAGGATGACGCCCCAGCGATTGTAGGGGTTCAGGCTCAGGTGCAGCAGGCGGTAGGTGATCCACCCGCGCCGCCCGTAGAGCTGGATATAGGCGAGCGACGAGACGAACGGCGGCGACACCATGGCGACGAGCATGATGATCATGCAGAGCGTCTTCTTCCACCCGCGCGCCGTGGCGCATACGAGCGCCGCTGAGAGCGAGAGGATAGTGGACAGCACTGCCGTAAAAACGCCGACAAATACGCTGTTGCGCAGACTCTCGCCGTATTGGCGCAGAACAGTGCCGAACATTGCAAAGCTCACGCCGCCGTCCGCGCCGCGCAGGCTCCGCAGCGCGATGCACGCGATGGGCCAGAGAATGAACAGCAGCACGCTCCCGAGCAGGACAAGTAAGATCAGTTTGTCGGCCGCGTTTTCACATAGGGAAAAAAGGACATCGTGAGATGCCCTTTTTTCTGTATTTTTTTGGATAGCGCCGGTGGACTTCATTTATTCCGCGGCGGCCTTGTCGCCCATCAGAGGCTCAAAGCGATCGAGGATCTCGGTGCGCTGGGAACCGAACAGGGACAGGTCCTCCGTCATGAGGAGCGTAGGATCATAGGACAGCTCAATGCCTTCGATGGAGGGCTTGATGACCTTGATGCCGTTCTTCTGCTCGATCTCGGCGAGCTGACGGAGATGATCGTCGCTGCTGAAGAGCCACTCGACGAAGTACTTGGCGGCGTCGACGTTTTCAGCGTTCTTGAACACGGCCACACCCTCGGGGACCCAGGGCATCCCGTCAGAGGGGTAAACGATGGTCAGGTCGTTCTCCTCGGCGGCCTGCTCGATGCTGGCGTCGATGTAGGAGATGCCGACAGCGAACTCACCGGAAGAGACCTTGTTCTTCGGGTCGGATCCGCGCTTGCCGTAGTAGGCGATGTTGTTGTTCAGGGCCTCGAAGTAGTCCCAGCCCTGATCGCCCTTGGCCTGCAGCAGCGCGTTGACCACGGCGTAGTTGGTGCCGGAAACGGCGGGGTTGGACATGACGATCTCGCCCTCATACTGGCTGTCGGTCAGGTCATCCCAGCTCTCGGGAGCGGTCAGACCCAGCTCCTCCATGAGAGAGTTGTTGAGCAGGAAGCCGACAATGGTGATGCCCTTGGAATACCAGTGACCCTCGGTATCCTTGTACTCGTCGCCGAGTCCGGCGGCCGCGTCAAAGGTGACGGGCTCAAGCAGGCCGTCGTCCTTGGCACTCATGAACGCGTCGATGCCGCCGCCGAACCACAGGTCAGCGGACGGGGTGCCGCCCTCGGCGCGGAGCTTGGAGAGCACCTCGCCGGAGGACATGGACAGGCATTCGACCTCCACGCCGGTGTCGGCGGTGAACGCGTCGAACAGGGGACCGTAGACGTCGCCGGTGGCGACGACCTTCATCGTGCCGGAGAGCTCGGGAGCGGTGTCCTGAGGCTCGTCGGGCGTCTGCGTGTCATCAGTCTTCGAGCCGCAGGCGACCAGAGAGAGCACCATCACGACGCAAAGCAGCAGAGAAAACAGCTTTTTCATAATTAACCTCTTTTCCAAATTTGCTAAAGAAATCCCCGCCGCTGTGCTGACAGTGGCGAGGATTATATTTTAAATAGAATAACGCAAAAAGTAAAATCGAAATTTGCACACGACTAAGGCGATTTCATCGAAAAAAACAATTATTTGGCAAACTGCGGATCAAGGACGGACAGCGCGTATGCCGCGTAGAGCGCCGCGCCGAGGGGGAGCGTTTCCTCGTCGATGTCGAAATCGCCGCGGTGGTTGGAGATGCAGGTGTGCGGCTTTTTGGGGTTTGCCGTGCCGAGGTAGGCGTAAGCGCCCTTCGTTTGCAGCAGATACTCGGCGAAATCGTCCCCGCTGAGCGACAGCGCGCGGTTTGCCGTCGTGGGGATGCCGAGCGCGTCGGCGACGCGCTCGACCTCCCCGCACACACCGGCGTCGTTCGTGAGCGGCGTGGTGAAGTCGTCCCATTCGACCTCTGCCGTGCCGCCGTAAAGGGCGGAGATGTGTGCGGCCGCGGCGTTGATCGTTTCGCGAAGGTGCGCGCGGCTCTCGGGCGAGAACATGCGCGTCGTGCCCTCGAGCACGGCGGTCTCGGCCACGGCGTTGTAGGCCGTGCCGGCGTTCAGCTTGCCCACGCCGATGAGCACCGGCTCGACCGGCGAGGTCATGCGCGTGACGATGGACTGGAGCGCGACGACGAGCTCGCTTGCGATATAGAGCGCGTCCACGCCGAGCTGCGGCGTGGAGACGTGCGCGCTTTTGCCGTGGATGCGGATGATAAAGTGGTCGACGCCCGCGTTGTTGGCCCCCGGCTTGACGCCGACGGTCCCCGCGGGAAGGTCGGACGCCGTGTGCAGCCCGAAGACGCGCTGTGCGCCATCCAGCATGCCCGCGGCGATGAGCGGCCTTGCGCCCTGACCGATCTCCTCGGCGGGCTGGAAGAGGAAGCGCACCTCGCCACCAAAGTCCGCGCGGTGTGCGCTCAAAACCTTTGCCGCGCCGAGAAGACACGTCGTGTGCGCGTCGTGGCCGCAGGCGTGCATCATGCCCGGCGTTTGCGAGCGGTAGGGCACGTCGTTCGTCTCCTGAATGGGTAAGGCGTCGATATCCGCGCGCAGCACGACAAGGCCGCTTCCATTGCCGTTGCCGGTCAAATGGCCGGCAACGGCGGTCTCGCCGACGCGCTCGTGCGGGATGCCGCACCTGTCAAGCTCGCGCTCGATGCGCGCGGCAGTGTGGTATTCGTGCAGGCCGAGCTCTGGGGCGCGGTGGAATTCCCGCCGCAGTGCGATGAGCTTGTCGCGAAGCTGCTGGCACTCTTCTCTCAGGGCGTTCATGGCGAATTTCCTTTCTTAACCCTTGGCAGGGATCTTTTCGCGCAGGGATTCGAGGCGGTTCAGCGCGTCGGTGAGCGTTTCGTCCTTCTTGGCGAAGTGCAGGCGGATGAGGTGGTTGACCGGCTCGCGGAAGAAGCTCGAGCCCGGCACCGCGCCCACGCCGACCTTGCTCGCAAGGTTCTCGCAGAATTGAAGATCGCTCTCGTAGCCGAACTCCGAGATGTCGAGCATCACGTAGTAAGCGCCCTCGGGGTCATTGTGGACGATCTTGAGGTCGTCAAGGCCCTTTAAGAACAGGTCCTTTTTGTGCGTGTACTCGGCCTGCAGCGCGTCGTAGTAGTCCTGACCGAAGTTGAGACCGGGGATGATGGCCTCCTGTAGGGGCGCCGCCGCGCCGACGGTGAGAAAGTCGTGGACCTTCTTCGCGCGGTCGATGATCTCCGGCGGGGCGATGATGTAGCCAAGGCGCCAGCCGGTGATGGAATAGGTCTTGGAAAGCGACGAGCAGGACAGCGTGCGCTCCCACATGTCGGGCAGCGTCGCAAAATAGGTGTGCTGGTGCGGGGCGTAAATGATGTGCTCGTAGACCTCGTCGGTGATGACGTAGACGTCATATTTCCTGGCAAGACCCGCGATGATCTCAAGCTCCTCGCGCGTGAAGACCTTGCCGCAGGGGTTCGAGGGGTTGCACAGCACGAGCGCCTTGGGGTGCTGGCGGAACGCGTCCTCGAGCACTTCGGGGTCAAACGTGAACGACGGCGGCGTGAGCGGCACATAGATGGGCACCGCGCCGGAGAGGATCGTGTCGGCACTGTAATTTTCGTAGAACGGGGAGAAGATGACGACCTTGTCGCCGGGATTGGCGACGGTCATCATTGCGGCCATCATGGCCTCGGTGCTGCCGCAGGTGACGACGATCTCGCCGTTGGGGTCGATGTCGCGGCCCATGAAGTGGGACTGCTTCTTCGCCAGCGCCTCGCGGAAGTCCTGCGCGCCCCAGGTGATGGAGTATTGATGATAGTCCTCGTAGGCGACCTGAGAGAGGCGGTCGAGGATGGGCTTGGGCGGGTCGAAGTCGGGGAAGCCCTGGGAGAGATTCACCGCGCCGTACTGGTTGGAGATACGGGTCATGCGGCGGATGACGGAATCGGTAAAGCTCGCGGTGCGGTCAGAAAGTGCCTGCATTGTTGTTTCCTCCTGTGAGATAAGATTTTCCGTTGTTCAAGATATGCTGCGGGTCGAGCGCCGTTTTGATGGCGTTCATGGCCTGTAAATTTTCCTTCGCCGTCTGGCGCAGGAAGTAGGGACGCTTCGATAGCCCGATGCCGTGCTCGCCGGAGGCGACGCCGCCGAGGCGATAGGCTTCGGCATAGGCCCTGTCCATGTTTTCGTGCAGCTCGCGCTGCCACATTTCTTCATCCCGCTCGCCGCGCACGACGCACAGGTGCACGTTGCCGTCGCCCGCGTGGCCGAAGCTGACCATCTGCATGCCGCTCCGGGCTTCCAGGTCGTTGATGAAGCGGATGAAGTCCGCCGTGCGGCTGATGGGCACGACGATATCGACCGGATCCTGCTCGGAAACGGCCTCCACGGCCTTGACAAGCGCGCCGCGCACGCGCCAGATGTCAGCGCACTGCCGCGCGTCGGAGAGCTCGATAAAGTTGAGCGCGCCGTTTTGCAGCGCCAGAGAGCGCAGGAGCGCTCACCTCCTCGGTGGATAAGGGAAAGGCGAGCGCCTCGGCGCTGCCGTGAACGCGGCCGAGCACGTCGCTCTGGTATTCTGCGGGAATGTCCGCGCCGGTGAGCAGGCGGTTTTCGTCTGCAATGATGCGCCGCAGCGCGGAAAGATCAAGTGCCATAATAAATTCCTCCCGGAAAGGCGTACCGCCGCCCGCGCTCCCTGCGTTGCGGGAGCGCGGCGGCGGTCAGATGGTGTTTACTGATTGATCAAGTCCTGATCCCAGCCCACTGCGATGAAGTAACCGCCGAAGGTGTTGTTGAACACGTCCTCCGTCGCGCTGGACTGAAAGGCTTCGACGACCTTCTCATAGATGGCGGCGGTGTCGGGGTCTTCGACGTCAGCGGTGCGCGCGGCGATCAGATTCCAGTACTCCTCCACGTCGAGACGGTTGTCTTGCTTTCCAAGGGCGAAGTCGACTCGAAAAAGATTCGGGTTGAGTTCTCTTTGGAAGATATGGATATGTCCGAATTTCAGGATGGGGCAACCTATCCGCAGATCAAGGAGTATGTGTTGGAGCATACCGGGTTAAAGGTGTCCAACCTCTATATCTCACAGATTAAACGAAAATGTGGGATTGGGGTTGGTAAGAACTATAATCTGCCGAAGTCCGAGGATTCCAGACAGCCCCAGTGTCCGCCGGAAAAAGAGAAAGCAATCCGAGAAGCATTCAAATATTTTGGGATGATCTAACATCCCGCAAAATGGAGGTTTCTTATGGATAGATTGATTTCTTGTGAGTTCAACATGGATAACGCCTGTGTGGAGCTGAAATTTGCAGATGGCAGCATGATTGCGATTGACACGATTGCCGTGGAGAATGAGGTTGCCGATAATATGTATCAGCGGTCGGAGCTGGACTGGCTAATCTACAACAAGCCGCTGGAATATGCACAGCTTGTGTTTGGCGGTGATTTAGAACGGTTTGTGCAAGGCGTATCGGAACATCAGTTGATGGATTGAACTGAATAAACATAGCGCAGCCCACCGGTCAAAATGATCGGTGGGCCGTGTTGTTTCTAACAAGGTTTTAAATTGTAAACTGGAACTCCACACCCGTCTTCGTGTTTCGGACAGAACACTTGCCGCCGTGCAGTTCCACGATATTCTTCGCAATAGCAAGACCAAGCCCCGTGCCGCCTCCGGAGCGGGATTCATCAACTCGATAGAAAGTGTCCCATACTTTAGCCAAAGCTTCTGCGGAAAGAGGCTTGCTGTCATTTTCGATGGAGAATGTGGTTTTACCACGATTGTTCTGAATCCGTACTGTGACACTGCCACCGGCGGGGGTGTACTTGACTGCATTGGTCGCAAAATTCTCAACCACCTGTGCAATTCGATTCTCGTCCGCAACGATGGTGCTTTGCTCCGGGAACTCGTAGCTGATCTGCAGTTCCTTTGCCTCTGCCGCCATTTGGAGTTTCTCGAAGATGGCTTTCGTAAGATCGGCAAGCGAAAACTCATCCCGTGAGAGCTTCACTTTACCCGCTTCAAGTCTGGACAAATCCAGCATCTCCAAAACCATACCGTCCGTTCGCTCGGCTTCCGCAAGGATCACATCCACATACTTATCACGTTTGTCTTCTGCAATGTGTTCCTTCAGTCCCTCTGCATAGCTGTGAATCACCGCCAGCGGAGTCTTCAGTTCATGGGCAATATTAGAGGTCATCTGACGACGGTTTTCCTCAGCTGCTTTTGCATACTCAAGTGCCGTGTTCAAGCGTGTAATCTCGTTTCTTTGCATCCGGCTCTTATCGCTATGCTTGGCGAAACCCTCTTGTAGCAACTTGCTTTCATACCAAGCTTTTGACATTTCCGGATATAGGTAGTTCTTCTCTTCTTCGCTCATCAGCGCTTCTCCAACCGATAGGACAGGTTGGATTAAATGATTTTTTATTATGGAGCGTAATACGAACACAAGTGCCACTGCAATAAGAAGTGTAATTAAGTACACAACGCTCAGTTCGCCAAATGCGGTGCGCCAAGGAGAGCAGTACACGACACTCACGGTATAAAAATGGAGATCAGGCGCTTCTTCTGCATAGGCAGCCTCCCCATAATAGTATGGGTCATAATAGGTTTCTCCATCGAAGCTGTGACAGTAGTTCACACTTGGGATTAAAAGGTCAAGGCCATCGTAGAAAGTCAAATTCTTTGCTCCGGCAGCCAGTTCCGGTCCAAGTTTGGCAACAAGGGAAGCTACATTTTCATAGTCTGTTCCTTTGTACGAAAAAGCAGGAGATATCTCATTATAGCAAACATCAAACCAATCAGAGTAGAATACAACAACGTCCTCACTGGATAAAGCGTCAGAGGCATCTTCGTACATGGTGTTCCATTGAAGATCGTAATCCTCTACGATGCCGGAAACGGTATACTGACCACTTCCCTTTGAATCTAAGGCATGCTGGAATTCGTCCCAATCGATATATTCAATTTTGATGGGTGTGAACTCGACACCATCAAAAGTCCCGGTAAAGCGCATTGCGGCAGCATCGAATGTCAGATCGCTGTTGCTGAGTATCTCCTTACCTTTCTCAGTAAGCATTTCTCTATCAAAGAAAGCACGGGCATTATTCCCGGATCTTTCCTCTCGATTATCCCATTGGTTTTCTGTCAAATACTCGAAGTAAAAGAAATCCGACCAACTACATTCAAGAAGATTTCCTCCTGCATCATAAACAGCAGTAGCAGAATATACCTTGTTGCTGTTTGGCCGCTTTAGAAATTCATCATCTTCACCAACTATAAATCTCGCACCATAAAAAGTATCTGCATGTCCGCCGTCGTCTACCGCCTCCCACCGGCGATTTGCATCGTAGTTCGCATAACTGGAATCAAAACCTTTCCCCAACCAGTGTTCAAAGCTTCGAGTTGCGATGGTAGATGCAAAATCGCGATAGCCATTTAGATATCTTGTGGCGGCATACTCAGCAGTAACGGAGGTCAAGCAGAACATTCCTGCTCCCCAAATTACAAACAATGCGAGGGAAAGTAGGCAAGTAATAGCTGTCAGAGCGGTACGCTGTTTCTTTTTCCTTGCTCTGATTAGACCAACCACGATGATGGCGACAGCCAAAACAACCTTTACAATTCCTTGAAACAGTTTATCCTGTACTAATTCCCAAATAATGCTTTCACCAGAATAATAAGCTACAAGGTCTTTCCCGATTGTTGCATAATTGCGGAAATCAACAATCGCCCAGATTAGGAAAAGAGCTGATGCAATCCGATAGCCTTTGGAGATTTTTTTCATCGTCACCCCTCCAATCTATAACCCGCCTTAATAACGGTCTTGATGCATTCGGCATAGTCGCCAAGTTTTTCTCTCAATCGCTTAATATGGGTATCTACAGCCCGAGATTCGCCCTCGTAGTCGTAACCCCAGCACTTAACCAGAAGTTGCTCACGGCTCATGACAAGGTTTTTATTCTGCATCAGGCAGCGAAGGAGAGCAAACTCCTTCGGCGTCAAAAAGACTTCCTTGCCTCCAGCATAAGCTCTGCCTGCAGTCAGCTCCAGAGTGATCCCGCTGACCTCCATCCGGTCACCGGCAAGGACACTGCGCTGATTACGCTTGATGAGCGCCATAGTTTTTGCATAAAGGACAGACATGGTGAATGGCTTCGTCACATAATCATCTGCACCGAGTTCATAACCCAGCAGTTTGTCCTCCTCGTCGGAAAGGGCTGTGAGGAAAATGATAGGAACATCGTTTGTTCTGCGCACAGCACGGCAGACAGAAAGCCCATCAAGCTCCGGCATCATAATGTCAAGCAAAACTGCGTCAAATTCATTTTCATCAATCAGCTCAAGCGCCTGTATTCCGTTGCTTGCTTCAACAGGCAGTTCTCCCTTGCTGCTGAAATAGTCACACAGGATTTCCAGCAACTTGGCCTCATCTTCTACAATCAAAATCTTACTGTTCATAATACTTTTCCTCCTTTCGCCCTTACTGTACAACACCGATTTGTATTCTCTGTGTCAAAAGAAATGATTTTTAATATTTATAAGCTTATTCAAACGCTACTGTAGTTTCCTTTGGCAGCTTCTCATTCTCGCAGCTCAAAAGGTAGGATATTACCTTGTTGGCAAAGCGGTTTGTTTTCATGGTATCCCAATCGGCAAGTCGGATAATCTCCGCTGTGCCGTTTTCAAAATCCAAGGAAATCTCGCCCCATTCGCCGTCGCAGTCTGCCTGGTATTCGTAGATTGCGGCGGCAATTTTCTTTTTGCGCTTGGTTTTGGACTTCTGTTTCAGCCGGACAGCATGGATTGCGCCCTCGGCAACCAATAATTCCGTCAGCCTGTCCACCGCTTTCCGGTAGGCTCGCTCTGCACCGCTGGCTGTGCTGCCCTCGAACATAACTGCAAGTTCCTCAAAGGTGGGACGACCTTTCCATGAGCCGACACGCCCACAGGTCATGCAGATTGCCAGCCGCTTTTCAAGCAAGGTCTGTTCCCGGTAATTCAGTTTCTCAAATGCCCGCTGCACCTTTTCTGCCTGTATGCCGTTCCAGAGGATATCGGTATAGTTCCAGCTATCGTCAAGGGCTACAT
>OGII01001044.1_pt1 | contig 21601 bp, 19 predicted proteins | sample 1571701 | NCBI WGS metagenome assembly OGII01 (sample SAMEA2581950, study PRJEB24529) | metagenome | biome: Human gut stool | place: China | collected 2011
GTTGTGGCTATGGCTAATAATGGTTCTGTGTATGAGGTGAATACGGTGCTGCCCCGCGTGGTGTGGTAAAGATGGTTCTGGATGGCTTGATAGACACATTGAACATTAACATTAACAAGGGATTTTCCGTACAGTTGGGTGATTTCGGTTGTTTCCGACCGGGTATTAATGCAAAGAGTCAGGACAGGGAAGAGGATGTGAAGTCGGATACGGTTTATCGTCGGAAAATAATTTTTACGCCGGGACAGTACTTCAGGGAGATGCTGACACGTGCCAGCGTGACGAGAGCAAGTTGGGAAAAAACGGAAACTGTTTCGGGAGGCGGTTCTACTCCGGGAACCGGCGGAAACGGGGAAGAAGAAAATCCGTTGGGATAACATTCTTTCAGTCCGTCTGGAACGGTAAGCGAAAGTAAAAGAGAGGGATATGAACTTTTTTCAGGAAAGGTTCATATCTTTTCTCCGATTGCTTGACTTCGCCTTTCGAATGTTGTATCTTTGGTATCTCTAATAAAAAAACTTTGATGATAAATCTGCAAAAAACTATGGAAAATGAAAATGACTTCCGTATCAGAACGTATACGAAAAGAGAGCTGGCATGCCTGTATTGCCCCAACACAACGGCACGGTGTGCTATCCGTACGCTGACGCGCTGGATTAAACGTAACAACGAATTGTATGCGGAATTGCTGCTTACGGGATACCACGCAAGGGTGCGGACATTTATGCCGAGGCAAGTGGGAATAATCGTCCGTTACCTGAACGAACCTTGATTGAAGGCAGATTCTTCGGATGTATTTGACGGCAATGAGAGGGGGCGGAATGTACCTGATGTTTTTCTTTTGGTATGCTCCCTTGCTGTTTTTAATGGCTTTCATTTGTATTTCTCCCGCTCTTTTTGTTCCTTTGCTATCTATTTATAAACAGAAAACTTACGTATGAGAAAACTAATTTATTGGCTTTTATTGCCGTTGGCAGTGGCTGTGGGTGCATGTGGCGGTAAAAAAGGATCTTCAGATAATACGTCGACATTGGCGATGATAGACAGTGTGGATGCTCACGGATTGCAGCGTATGCAGACGTCTAAGAGCGAAACCGACTTTAAATTTAAGGGGAAAGATTATCATTCCCTCGTTTCGCGTACTCCGGATGAAAATCTGCCCCATGTGACAAACGAGCTGGGAGATACCTATGTCGACAATAAAATAGTGTTGCACCTGACTCGTGGTAATGAAACCGTGTTGAACAAGACCTTTACCAAGAATGATTTTTCATCGGTAGTCGATGCGAACTTCCTATCTAAGTCTATATTGGAAGGCATTGTATATGACAAGACCACTCCGCAGGGAATTGTGTATGCAGCGAGTGTTTGTTATCCGCAGACTGATTTGTATATGCCGCTTTCTATAACGATCACTGCCGATGGAAAAATGAGTATACAGAAAGTAGATATACTTGAAGAAGATTATGACGATGAAGCCCCCAATTAAGTTTGTAGGCGGGTGTTGACAGTAAAATTACACAAATGTGAAAACATTTGAGACAAAAGAAAGGCAGCCGATGAGGTTGCCTTTCGTATTTTTGCACCGTCAACAAACTTAATACCGAATAGAATGAAGAAAAACATTTTTGCTATCTGTGTGGTAGCAGTAGGATGTACGGCACTGACCGCTCAAACCAAAGATACACAAACGTTGGTTCCGCTTACGGAACGGGTAAACGTGCAGGCGGATTCGGCACGCGTCAATCAAATTATAGACGATTGCTGGGTAGCAGTAGGGACTAAAAAGCCTCATGCAATTCAACGCGACTTCACACGTATGTTCAACGGTAAGCCTTCCTATCGTTTTGAATTGAAGGAAGATGATAACACCCTGTCAGGATATGCCAAAGGGGAAACAAAAGGGCGTGCGGAATTTTCTTATTGTTATGCAACTTCCGATGATTTCAAAGGCCTGCCTGCCGATGTTTATCAGAAAGCACAGATTACCAAAACTGTATATCATCATGGGAAAGGTATTTGTCCGCAAGGAGCTTCCCGCGACTATGAGTTTGCCGTGTATATTCCTTCTTCATTGGGTAGCGATGTCTCGACAATTTTTGCCCAATGGCATGGGATGCCGGATCGTACATTGGTACAAACTCCACAGGGCGAAGTAAAGAAACTGACGATTGACGAGTTCGTTGAACTGGAAAAGACTACGATCTTTAAAAAGAATGAAGGGCACGAGAAAGTAGCCAAGCTGGATAAACAAGGTAATCCGGTGAAAGACAAACAAGGAAATCCTGTATATCAGGCCGGAAAGGCCAACGGATGGCTCGTGGAACAAGGAGGCTATCCTCCATTGGCATTCGGGTTCTCCGGTGGATGGTTCTATATCAAAGCAAATTCCGACCGTAAGTGGCTGACGGATAAAGACGACCGTTGCAACGCAAATCCCGAAAAAACACCGATTATGAAACCTGTAACATCAGACTATAAAGCATCGACCATTGCTTACAAAATGCCTTATGCCGATTTTCCGAAAGACTGCTGGATTACATTCCGCATTCATATCGACTGGACAGTCTATGGCAAAGAGGCGGAAACGATTGTAAAACCGGGTATGCTCGATGTGCAGATGGACTATCAGGAAAAGGGGAAAAAGGTTAGTAAACACATTGTAGACAATGAAAAAATCATGATTGGACGTAACGACGATGATGGTTATTACTTCAAGTTCGGTATTTACCGTGTAGGTAATAGCACTAAGCCGGTATGTTACAATTTGACAAACTATTCAGAAAGGTAATTAGTCAGAAGGTAAAAAGAGAGTGATATCCGGATGTTCTTTTTGTGAGCATCCGGATATTTTTTTAGTTCTTTTACCGTTTATTTGTCAGCGCAGCAATGATAGTGATACCATTTTTACTGTCATAATTTGCTGATTGTAATAACGTTAAAAATGATAAAAAATAGGACTGCATCTAGTAAGTACGTGTCAGGTATGCAAAAAGATTTGTTTTTTTGCCGCTTGCCAAATGGCATATATAAAATAACTAGTGATGCAAATGATGAACAAAAATGGGTTTAGCCGATGTGCAGAGTTCTACATCGGTCGTTTGCGAAAGGAAGGAAGGCATTCTACAGCGCATGTCTATAAGAATGCTATCTTCTCTTTTAGCAAATTTTGTGGCACGTCCAATGTGTCGTTCAGACAGATCACCCGCGAGCGTTTACGACGTTACGGGCAGTATCTTTATGAGTGTGGCTTGAAGCCTAATACGATTTCTACGTATATGCGTATGCTTCGTAGTATCTACAATCGGGGAGTAGAAGCGGGAAGTGCCCCTTATGTTCCCCGGTTGTTTCATGATGTTTATACAGGCGTGGATATCCGGCAAAAGAAAGCCTTGCCGGTTGCCGAGCTTCACAGGCTTTTGTATGATGATCCCAAATCGGAGCGCTTGCGTCATACACAAACTATTGCTGCTTTGATGTTTCAGTTTTGTGGAATGTCATTTGCCGATTTGGCTCATTTGGAAAAGTCTTCCTTAGACAGTAATGTGCTACGATATAATCGTATCAAGACTAAGACTCCTATGAGTGTGGAAGTACTTGATACTGCGAAGGAAATGATTAATCAGCTTCGAAGTAACCAAGTGACTCCTTCTGACTGTCCCGATTATCTGTTTGATATCCTGTCTGGCGACAAAAAACGGAAAGATGAAGGAGCTTATCGGGAATATCAGTCTGCACTTCGAAAGTTTAATAATCGTTTGAAGGATTTGGCAAGAGTGCTTCATCTAAATTCGCCTGTATCTTCATACACTCTTCGTCACTCTTGGGCAACAACAGCTAAATATCGTGGAGTTCCTATTGAAATGATAAGTGAATCATTAGGCCACAAATCTATAAAAACAACACAAATCTATCTGAAAGGTTTCAATCTGCAAGAACGTACAGAAGTAAATAGAATGAATTTATCTTACGTTAGAAATTGCTATGTAACTAGTGATAAATAGGTAAAATGCTGATAATAAGCAGTGAAGTATGTGTGTTACTTCTTAGGTAACAGAATTAAATTTGACGCAAAGATAGACAAAAAAAGAAATAGCAAACAAATAATCCTCCATTTTTTTTCGTTTTATCTGAAACATAGGGCAAAAAAATATCCGAACATGAAATAATATTGTCTTCATGCTCTGTTGCTAATTTGTTTATATTCAAAAGGATTTCCTCTTTCACTAAAGCCAGAAAGCCCTTTGGTACCACATTTGTCGATGTTTTTCTCTATTTTCATTCCGCTTAGTTTCGATTGTGTGTGTTCTGTTACCTAAGAAGTAACAGAAATATGAATAGTAAAAATAGCAGATTAATCAATTCTTTGAGAAAATTGCTATTGGGGAACAATATACAAATTGAGATGGAACAAACTAAAGCTGTTTTCAGGAATAAGCCATTTATTTTATTGAAAGGCATTATTCTACTTCTGATTTTCATATTGACGACCAGTTTGGTTCGTGCACAATACTCCTTGGGATCGACAGGACAATTAATGATACCTACTGCCGAGATGCAGGAAACCGGTACGTTTATAGGAGGAGCAAACTACCTACCCGAGCAAGTTACCCCTTCTGTTTTCAGTTTTCCTACAATGAATTATTTCGTGGATATGACACTGTTTTCTTTCATTGAATTTACTTATCGAATGACATTACTCAAAATGACAACGGCTACGGGAAGAACAGGTTATCACAATCAAGACCGTTCCAATACGATTCGTATCCGTCCGTTAAAAGAAAGCCGTTATTTTCCGGCTGTTGTGATTGGGGGGGATGATCTTCTGACTGAAGGAAAAACTCCATATTGGGGTGCCTACTATGGTGTGCTTACTAAAACAATCGGATTCCGTTCGGGACATCAACTGGCAATTACGGCGGGTTGGTATTTTCATCAGGGTGATAAGCCTGTATATAATAAAGGACCTTTCGGCGGAGTTCGTTATACTCCCTCTTTTTGTCGGGAATTGAAATTCATGGCGGAATATGATACGCATGGTTGGAACATTGGTGCTGCTATGCGCTTTTGGAAGCATCTATCCGTCAACGTGTTTACCCGCGAATTTACATGTGTGTCTGCCGGTTTACGGTATGAATGTACATTAATACATTAAATGAAGATGAAAAGAATAGTTGGTATAGTATATGTTTTTCTCTGTTGGGGAATTTCGTTACATGCACAGTCCGTTCGTGTGATCGAAACTTTGAAAAAACTGGAAATGGAGAATATCTCGGTTGTAGAGAAAAGTGACACGATAACAGCGGCTTTTGAGACTTCTGTGTATAGAGGAGCTTATAATGGGATCGGTATTGCCATACGTCATTTGGTTGCTATGCCAGAAATGCCGACTCTACAATTGGTTATATTAGATAATGCGTTACCCCAGCTGTGTATAACTCTCCCGGCAAAACTGGTTCAACAGTATCAGTCCGGTGAATACACGTTGGATGAGGTATATCGTAATATGGAGATGACGACTTCTACAGGAACCGCCATGCGTCGTTTGAAAGGAATAAAACGGGAAGACAGTACTTTCGGTAAGGTGGATTTGGTGTTATATCCTGGTGTGATGTTAGTCAATAATGTAACTTATAAACTATATAAGGCGGCTCTTGATCTGCAACCCGCTCTGGAAATGCAATTATGGAAGGGGGCTTCGCTACGGATGCAAGTCAGTCTGCCTATCGTAAATAATGAAGATGGAAAGTGGGACTGTGTTCGCTTGGGATTCATGACTTTACGTCAGGATTTTCGTTTGGCTAATCATTGGAAAGGATACCTGACAGGCGGTAATTTCTCAGATGATCGTATGGGAGTTGCTGCGGGAGTCGGTTATTTTTCTGCAAATGGTCGGTGGACGGTAGAAGGTGAAGGAGGAATTACCGGTTCTTCTCATTTCTACGGTAGCAAGTGGGAGATGAGTAAGTGGAAAAGAATCAATGGACGGCTTAGTGTGGGATATTATGTGCCGGAAGTGAATACCTTGGTGAAAGTAGAAGGGGCCCGCTTTATTTATGGAGATTATGGAATACGCGGAACGCTTTCACGTTATTTCGGCGAATATATTGTGGGTATATATGGTATGTATACGGACGGGGCAAAGAATGCAGGGTTTAACTTCTCTATTCCGTTGCCGGGGAAGAAACGCAAACGGCATGCATTGCGGATTATGCTTCCCGAATATTTTGCTTTTCAGTATGATATGCGTAGCGGGAATGAATACGCCCATCGTTCATTGGGCGAAAGTTATAGTGTTGAACCTAAGTCGGCAGAGAATTCACACTTCTGGCAGCCGGATTATATTCGATATTATTTGATTAGAACGAGTGAGAAGTGAAACATGATTGATATTTAAACTAGTATTTTTAACAAATTTGAAACATTATGAAAAGTGTAAAATGGTTTTATGTGGGTGCCATGGCGATAGCCTTGGGTATGTTAACTTTTGCGACAGTAGCCTGTCACGATGATGATGACGATCCGAAACCGGCAGAAGGGGAAGTTGTTGAAACTCCGAAACCGGTTGTAGAGTATTACATTATGGGGACGGTGACTTCCGGAGGAGCAGCAATGGATGGGGCAAAGGTAAAAGTGGGTAGTAAAAATTACACAACCGACTCGAATGGTAAGTTCTCTGTTACAGAAAGTGCTACAGGTACTTATAGTATTGAAGCGTCTTCTAATGGATATCTTTCACAGAAAACGTCAGTTGTCATTGCAAATAATGCAGAGAATCGTAGTGTGGTAACGGTAGCTCTGGCTTTGACAAAGGAGAGTCCGAAAACTGCTGTGTCAATAGAGGCTACAGGAGAAACTAAAGTAGAGGATAATAGTGAATCGAATCAGGCAATTGAAAAGCCGGGAGAGATGGCTGCTATTTTAAATAATCTTCAGGAGGGGGATGTTCTCTTCGTAGATGAGATCCACCGTTTAAACCGTCAGGTAGAAGAAGTTCTCTATCCGGCGATGGAAGATTTTGCCATTGATATTATGCTGGGAAAAGAGTCCAGTGCCAGATCCATCCGTCTGGAACTGCCTCACTTTACCTTAGTAGGAGCGACTACCAGGGCAGGACTGTTGTCCGCTCCTTTAAGAGACCGTTTTGGAGTGGTCCAGAGAATGGAATTTTATACGCCGGAGGAGCTGCGCACGATCATCCAGCATTCTGCTACGATCTTAGGTGTGGAAATAGAACCGGAAGGTGCCATTGAACTGGCAAAACGCCCGGAGAACGAGGGCAAGACGATTGTAGTGCTTCTCCCGGATACCGGAGACCGCTATTATTCCACCCCTCTGTTTGGAGAGGAGTAAATCTCATGAAGCTTTCCATGAAGAGCAGATACGGACTTCGGGCACTGATCGATCTGGCGATCCATTCACGGGATGAGCAGGTGGCGCTTGGAAATGTGGCAGAGCGCAACGGAATTTCTTCGCAGTATCTGGAGCAGGTATTTGCGAGTCTCAGGAAAGCGGGGATTGTGAAGAGCGTCAAAGGACCGCAGGGCGGATATTTCTTGAGCCGTGATCCGAAAGAGATCAGTGTGGCAGATATTGTGACGGTGCTTGAGGGTTCGTTTTGCCTCGAGAACGAGGAGATCCCGGAGAATTGCAAGTCCCAGGGTGCACCGAGAGCCGTGCAGAAACTGATTGTCGATCAGGTGAATCAGGCACTCAACAACATTCTCACCCAGCTCACACTCGCCGATCTCGTCAAAGAGGCAGAAGAGTACAGCGCCTACGGCTGTGATATGTATTATATCTAATTAAATGTGATTTGAGAAAAGGGTCTTTGATTTCCCAGCATAAGAAGTGCGGGGAGTCAGGGGCTCTTTTTTGTATTATAGAAAATATGACTCGGTCCGCTCCGCTAAACGAGTAAAGTCATACAAACACGCTCGCGCTCCGAGTCTCAATCAGCGGACGCGTCACTGGCGCGTCCTTGATACGCAGAGCGAACGTAGCGGTACATAAGACCGCAGAGTACGCGGTCTAAGCACCGACGTTTCAAACGGGTTTGTATAGACTTTCTCGTCAGCGGAGCTTATCATGATTGAAACGTAAGGTTTTACTTTTCTACCTCGGTGTAAAAACGATTGACATAACAAAAATACGCCAAAGGGAAAAACACAAACGATCTGACGGTAAAATCGATAAAAAACCGACAAAAACAGCAAAAAAACAGGATAAAAAGCCACTTATAAGGCAAAAACTATAGATGCATAGCAAAAATAATATGAAAATGCACAAAATAAAATTATGAAAACGGTTGACATTTAGATAAAAATGCTCTATATTATAGACACAGAGAAACAAACGGAATAGATTCAAAAGTGAGGAGGAAACAAAATGAAATTGAGAAGATTGGTAGCATGTTCAATGGCAGTTGCGATGACGGCAGGTAGCGTGATGGGATGTTCTTCCGGACAGAGCGCTGAGACGACAGCGGAGAACACTTCTGCTGAGGCAGGCAGTGAATCAGCAACTGAGTCTTCTTCTGCATCTGGTGAGGGCGTGAAACTCACGATGATGAACAGCAAACCGGAGATCGAAGATGCGCTTGAGGAAGCTGTGAAAGATTACCAGCAGAAGACCGGTGTCGAGATTGAGGTTTACAGCACCGATAAGCCGGGTGAGGTGATTGCGCAGAAGTATGCGGCAGGTGATCCGGCGACGCTGATCATCGGAGATTATTCCAATATCAAGGATGTTGCAGCGGAGAAACTGCTCCCGCTCAACGATGAGAAGTGGGTTGCAGACGGTGGCGATCTGCTCGGCATCAAGGTAGATGATAACCTCTACGGATTCCCGCTGTGTATCGAGGCAGCAGGTCTGATCTACAACAAGACCGCAATTGAGGAGATCACCGGTGAGGAGTTCAAGCCGGAGGATTATGTGACATTGGATGAGTTCAAGCCTCTTCTTGAGAAGCTGAAAGAGGGCGGAATGGAGAGTCCGGTGATCTTAAACTCTGAGGACTGGTCGATCGGACAGCACTTCTTACAGTACATCTACAAGATGCACACCGGAAAGGCAGAGGATGCACTTGCTTTCCTCGATGAGGTAAGACAGGGAAAGGCAAACTTTGAGGATGATGCCGTATTCAATGCTCTCTATGACACGATGGATGTGCTGATTGACAACAACATCAACAAGGCAGATCCGCTCGCAGCAGACTACGATCTGAATGCAAGCTATCTCGCTGAGGGTGAGTCCGCTTTCTGGCTGAACGGAAGCTGGGCATGGCCGGATACCAAGGAGTATGTAGACGGAAGCATGAGCTATGGAATCATGCCGTACCCGGTAAATGGTGATTTTACCTCTGCTGGTCAGCTGAACGCAAATGCAACGAAGTTCATCGCAATCGACAATGTGAAGGCAACTCCGGAACAGCAGGAGGCAGCAAAAGATTTCCTCAACTGGCTTGTATATGACGAGGAAGGTCAGGATCTGATTGTCAACAAGTGTAACCTGGTTCCGGCATTCAGCAATATCAAGCTGGATATGACGAACGATTTCAATAAGAGCGTAAAGAAATATGTTGATGAGGGCAAGGTCAATGCTTACGTTCCGATCCCGTCTGATCACAGAAGCACACTGGCTGCTTACATGCAGAAGTATCTGGCAGGAGAGCTGGACAGAACAGAGCTTGCAGGTTATCTGGATGATTACTGGAAGAATCACTAATGACGAATCATGAATCACAAGTCATGAACCATGAAACATTAACGTGGAAATAATCCTGAGTTTCGGGATTCTTCATCGGAGGACAGGCACTGGAGCGGAAGAGATGTCTTTCGATCCGGTGCCTGTTTTGGGATAGTAGGAAATTTTCAAGGCATATATCTTTGTTTTGTTGCATGTCGAGGAGACGCCGGTGGCGCGTCCGCTGATTTTGTGAAGACATAAAAAGGAGTTTGGATCAATATGAAAGCAAAAGAAAGTTTTGGAAGGAAATGCGGAACATTCCTGATCTTTGCAGGACCGGCTGTGATTTCCTTTGTTCTTGTGGTAATCATCCCGATGATTTACGGTGTGTATCTGACCTTTACCGGGTGGGATGGTTTCACAAATGCAAAGCCGTTCGTAGGTCTGACAAACTATATAGCAGTCTTTCAGGATGGAGCATTCTGGAATTCGCTCTGGCTTACGGTCAAGTATGTGGCGCTGTCAGTTGTCTTTATTAATGCATTGGCATTTGCACTGGCTTATCTTCTGACGAGCGGAATCAAGGGACAGAATTTCCTGCGTGCAGGATTTTTTACCCCGAACCTGATCGGTGGAATTGTTCTCGGATACATTTGGCAGTTCATTTTTTCGAGAGTTATGGTGGATCTCGGAAATATAATTTTCCTTCCGATTTTTGCAAAATCTTGGCTGTCTTCTCCGGGTGGAGCGTTTACGGCACTCGTCATCGTCACGACCTGGCAGTATTCCGGATATATGCTTCTGATCTATATCTCGGGATTTGTGAGTGTTCCGACCGATCTTCTTGAGGCGGCACGAATTGATGGAGCAAATGCCTCCCAGCTGACCCGTTACATTCGGATGCCGATGATGGTTCCGGCATTTGTCACCTGTCTGTTTCTGTCAATCACGAGATGCTTCAAAGTCTATGACCTGAACCTCTCCCTGACGGCAGGCGGTCCGTATGACAGCACAAAGCTCGCAGCAATGCACATTTACACGCAGGCATTTGAAAATCATCAGTACGGTTTGGGACAGGCTGAAGCACTGGTTCTGTTTCTTGTGATGGGAATCATCGCATTCATTCAGATCTCGATGGGAAAATCCAAGGAGGTGGAAGCATAATGGCAAAAGCAGGAAAGTCCATGCAGGTTGGCGGAACAAAGAAGACTGTGGAGCAGGTTGCAAAGACAATCTTTGTCACTCTGATGTTTCTGTTTTATATGATTCCGTTTTTCATGGTAATCATCAACTCCTTAAAGCGCAAAGTTAATATCGTCAAGAATCCGCTGGCGCTTGTGGATGACAAGGGATTTCAGTTTGTCAACTATGTGAAGGCATTTACGGAGATGGATTTCGGATCTGCATTCTTTAACAGTATTCTGGTGAGCGGAGTCAGCGTAATACTGATTCTCCTGTTCTCATCGATGGCGGCTTATCTCTTTGTCCGGACAGACTGGCTCGCATGCAAGATTTTTTTCGCACTGATGGTTGCCTATATGGTAGTTCCATTTCAGGTTATTATGATTCCGCTTGTCTCGATTTATGGAAATGTCTTTGGAATCCTGAATTCAAGAGCAACGCTGATCTTCATGAACCTGGGATTCGGAACAGGAATGGCGATTTTCATGTGTCACGGCTTTATCAAGACGAATGTACCGATGGCGCTTGAGGAAGCGGCAAAGATTGATGGATGTACCAGACCTCAGATCTTTTTCAAGGTGGTACTTCCGCTGATGAAACCGATTCTTTCGACGATTCTGATTCTGAATCTGCTCGGACTCTGGAACGATTACCTGCTTCCGAATCTGGTTCTCGGAAAGAAGAATCTGTACACCCTTCCGCTTGCAATCCGCACATTCTATGGAACCTTCTCGAATGATCTCGGAAAGATCATGGCAGCACTCGTGATGATCGTAGCCCCGATCATTGTCGTGTACGTCTGTCTGCAAAAATATATTATTGGCGGTGTAGTAGCAGGTGCAGTCAAATCATGATACAATGTATCCTGAAATGCTGAAATTTTCTTGAGTTAAGAGATCGATAAGAGATTCGGCAATAAAAGAGAGAAAGCAACGAAAAAATAAGAATAAGGCAAAACATAGAAATAAGGCGAACCAATTTTATGAGTGATGAACTATGCGCCAAGCAGGATTAGAGAAATAAGTTCAGAGAAATAAGCTCAGAAAAGAAAGCTCAGAAAAAGGAAAGAGAAAGACGTTGCTGGAATTTTGGAGGGGATACAGATGGTGACAATCAAAGATGTAGCAGTGCGGGCAGGAGTTTCTGTCACAACTGTGTCGAGAGTGATGAACAATCGGGGACCGCTTAGCGAGAACACGAAGACGGCGGTGAAGCGTGCGATGGAGGAGCTTGGATACATGCCGAATGATGTGGCGAGAGCGCTCGGGAAGAACAGCCTCAACATCATCGGACTCATCGTTCCGAGTATTCAGCATCCGTTTTTCGCGGAACTGGTTCACGCATTTGAGTACGATTCCTACACAAGAGGCTACAAGCTGATGGTATCTGCCTCGGATTATGATTATAAGAAAGAGAAACACAGCGTCGGACTTTTGCGTCGGACAATGGTGGACGGAATTATTTATGCCTCTCACTCGATGGGAAGCGATTTCTTGGAAGACATGAAGGTTCCGGCAGTGACACTTGAGAACGTGTTTGCAGGACTTCCGGCGATTCTGTCGGACAATGCGCAGGGTGGATTTTTAGCAGCGCGTCATCTTCTGGCGAGAGGATGCAGGAATCTCGTGACGATCAGTGGTCAGAGAAATCTTCATCTCTCCGCAGATGAGAGAACGGTGTCGTTTATCCGGGAGTGTGAGCGACAGGGCGCATCCTGCAAGGTGTATTCTGCGGATGAGGAGATGCTCAAGACAATGGAGTATTCCCGCATCGTCTCTCAGGTATTTAACGAAAATCCAAATATGGACGGAATTTTTGCAAGTTCCGACATCATCGGAGCACAGTGTATTCAGATGGCATTTTCACTTGGATACAAGATCCCGGATGAGATCAAGATTGTCGGTTATGACGATGTGATTTTAAGCCGTCTTGTCTATCCGCCACTGACCTCGATCCGTCAGAATATCCCAGATCTTGTGAAGGCGACGATGGACACGTTAGTGGCATTGATCGCCGGAGAAAAAGTTCCGGAGACCCAGACAATCCCAGTAACATTTATAGAAAGGAGAACGACCTGATATGGAAAAGGCGAAGAAGAAAGTGACAAATCAGATTATGCTGATCACTTACGCAGACAGCATGGGAATGAATTTAAAAGAATTGGAGGAAGTTCTCGACAAATCGATTGGAAAGGCGATCGGAGGTCTTCACATTCTTCCGTTTTTCCCGTCCTCGGCAGACCGGGGATTTGCACCAATCACTTACAAGAAAGTAGATCCTGCATTTGGTGACTGGTCTGACATTGAGAGACTGGCATCAAAGTATTATCTGATGTATGACTACATGATCAATCATGTGTCGGCACACAGTCCGGAGTATCTCGACTATCTCGAGAAAAAGGACGCTTCGCCGTATCGGGATTTCTTCATTCGCTTTAAGGAGTTCTGGGAGGGAGGAGAACCGACCGCAGAACAGCTTGAAAAGATTTACAAGAGAAAGGATGGAGGTCCGTCTGTTGATGCTCAGTTTGCAGATGGTACAACGGAGAAGATCTGGAGTACATTCAGCTCCGAGCAGATCGATATTGACTGTGAAAAGCCGGCAGTAAAGGAATTTATCCAGGATAATTTGAGATTTCTGACCGAGCACGGCGCCGCACTGATTCGTCTTGATGCGTTCGGCTATGCGACAAAACGCCCGGACACGAGCTGTTTCTTCCTGGAACCGCAGGTATGGGAACTTCTCGATGAACAGAGAGATTTCTTAAAACCATACGGAATCGATGTGCTCCCGGAGATTCATGAGACGTATTTCACTCAGCTCAAACTTGATGCAAGAGGTTATGCGACCTATGACTTTGCGCTTCCTCTTCTTGTTCTTCAGGCCCTTCATTTTGGAGATGCGATTTATCTGAAAAACTGGCTGAAGATCTGCCCGAAGAATCAGTTTACGACGCTTGATACTCATGATGGAATTGGTGTTATGGATACCTATCATCTGCTTCCGGACGAGGAGATTCGTCGGACGCTCGAGAAGATTTACTCAATCTGTCCGGTTTCCCGTGGAATCAGCACGAAATCTTCCCACACCTATTTTGACGCTTATCAGGTGAACTGCTCCTACTATTCCGCACTCGGGGAGGATGATGAGGCATATTTGAGTGCAAGAGCGATCCAGTTCTTCACACCGGGAATCCCGATGGTTTACTACATGGGAATGCTTGCCGGAATCAACGATGAGGAGCTTTTAAGAGAGAGCGGAGAGGGACGTGACATCAACCGCAGATACTATACGCTTGAGCAGGTGGGCGAGGAGGTAAAACGTCCGGTTGTCGCAAAACTGCTCCGCATGATGGAACTTCGCAATACACATCCGGCATTCAATGGAGAGATGCATCTGCTTGACAGTGATCCGTACACGCTCGCTGTGCGCTGGGAGAATGGAAGGGAGTGGGCAGAGCTTCACACCGATTTGAAATCAAAGGTGAGCCGGATCACCTACACGGAAGATGGAAACGAAAAAGAATTCTGTTAAAGAATATTCATTAGATCGTTAGAATCAGAATCACAGAGTATTTGGATAAAGTGAAGACATTGCGTTCGAGTGGATTTGAGAGAGGAGAAAGAGCGATGAGAATAGAGGAACAGGCGCATCTGAAGCGATGCAGTCTTTCGGAAGTTGGAATTGAGGCTTCGGGAGTAAAGAGATTTCTCGATGAGATAGAAGAGGGAGGTTATCACCTTCATACGTTTATGATTGTCAGACATGGCAAAGTTGCCTATGAGTGCAGTTGGGCTCCGTATGAGTTAGAAGAGGAGCATCTGATGCACTCATTCACGAAAGGACTTGTGGCAACTGCAATCGGAATTCTTGAGGGAGAGGGACGCATCTCGTTGGATGACCCACTGATTTCCTATTTTCCGGAGTATGAGGTGGATCACCAGAATGGACTTCTCGATGAGATCACGCTGTGGACTCTGCTCACGATGACGAGCGGTCATGCGTCAGTGCCGGATCGTCATGGTTGTGATGATGAGGTGAAGACGTTCCTCACTCAACCGATCGTCAATCGCCCAGGAACGGTATTTCTGTACGATTCGATGGGAACAAGCATGCTCTCGGCAGTCGTGAAGCGCGTGACCGGTTACAATCTGTTCCAGTTTCTTGAGCTTCGCGTCTTCCGCCATCTTGGAATCACAGGAGTCTCCTGCGATACTTGTACGTCCGGAAAAGATCAGGGCGGTGGCGGAAGCCATTTGAAAACCGAGGACATGGCAAAGATCACACAGCTCTATCTGAATAAGGGATGCTGGAACGGAAAACAGCTGATTCCAAAAGATTGGGTGGAGAGAATGACGCGTGTTCAGTTTGCCGATTCAAAGGATGGTTCAAATCCGGACTGGGAGGACTGGAAATGCGGATACGGATTCCAGGTCTGGATGTGTCAGGTGCCGAATACGTTTCGTTTTGACGGCATGTATGGTCAGTTTGGCGTTGTGTTCAAGGATCTGGATACGGCAGTGATCACGACCTGCGGAGAGTGTGTCACCGAGGAGATTCTTCGGCTGATCTGGAAGGATCTCGTTCCGGCAATCAAGGCAGAGCCGAAAGAAGATGAAATAGATGGAACAAATAAGACGACGGGAGCAGGGAAATCGGGACTTTCCGAGAATCAGGTGGAGATTGAGGCAGAACTTGAAAAGATAAAAGCGACGCTTCATATTCAATGGGAAATGGAAGATCAGGTGAGTGCGGAGCGGGCAGAAGTGCTTTGGAAGGCACTGCTTGACCGGGATCTGATTTTCCCTGAAAACAGAGAGTCTGTTCTGTCGAAGGGCAGAGTTAAAAATTTCTTTACCTCAACATGGACGGAACAGCAGAGAAACGGCATTCAGAAACTTCGTTTTGTGCGGGAGAATGGAAAACTGTTCTTACTCAGCGAAGATAACCGAAATCATGCGAAATTGCCTGTCGGAGAGGGAGAGCCAGAAGAGGGACTTCTCTGCACGCTCTGGGGCGATTATCGGGTATGGACAGCGGTGAGATGGACAAAAGAAGAAAAACTGGAGATGCAGATCCGTATGGTGAATGGAGAGTACTATCAGGTATTCACGATCGAGCCAAAGTCAGATGGCGCAAGCGCGATCGTCAGCCTGTACAGCGGTCCGTGGGATCGAAGAAATGGAAAACCTGAGCAGACAAGCTATCTGTGTAAAATTTGAGTATGAAAATACAGTCGGGAGAGAAAAAATCGATCTGAAAACATAAATCTGGTTTTTCTTAAATTTCGGCTGTATTTTTTATGTGTTTTTTTGAGAAAGGCGGGTGCATCGTGGATGCATCCGCCTTCTTGGTTTTTTACTTGATTAAAATGAATTGTATCCATCAATTCATAATTCATCACATCGTAAATTACAGCAGTGTCTCCACAACCTCACCCTGGTTGTTGACCATAATAGCAACAGCCGGATGGTTCTCATCGAGAGCGATGTGATAGCGGTTTACGAGATACTTGTTGCGGGTGGTATCGATCTCCATTACGGTCTTGTCAGTGGAGAGCTTGCCAATTGCGTCAAGGCTTCCCTCAAACTCCGGGCTCCAGAAGCCGAGGACAACACAGTCATCCTGATCGAGAACACGCTTCTCAAAATCATCGACATCCTCGATGTAACGCTCTGCTGCGGTTGCAGCGACAGCTCCGTCAGAGATTGCGGTCGATACCTGACGCAGATATTTTTCGCGGACATCGCCGGCAGCGTACACGCCCGGTGCGCTGGTCTCCATGCGGTCATTAACCTGAAGCCAACCGCGGGAATCCTTTGCGATCTCCTCCGGCAACCACTTGGTCTCCGGGATCATGCCAACGAAGAAGAAGACTCCGTCGCACGGGAAATCGGTGATCTCGCCGGTCTTCATATTCTTGATCTTGACGCCGGTAACCTCATCGGTACCGCAAACTTCTGCGAGGACGCTGTTCCAGATGAAGTCCATCTTCGGATTCTGGAATGCTTTGGCAGCGGACTCACGGTTGCAGTCGAGAATTCCCTCGTCGTGCAGAACGACAACGGTGACACGGCTTGCAAACTTGGTGATGTACATGCCTTCCTCAATACCCTGGTCGCCACTTCCAACGACAACAACATGCTGATCCTTGAAGAATTCTGCATCACAGGTTGCGCAGTAGGCAACGCCCTGACCGGTAAGCTCACGCTCGCCCGGGATTCCGAGTACACGGGCAGAAGTTCCGGTTGCAATCACGATTGCCTTTGCACCGTACTGGTGTCTGCGGGTGTTGACAAGTTTGATATTTCCGGTTACATCCATAGATTTTACCGGCTCACGCTTGATCTCTACGCCAAAGCTCTCAGCCTGCTCTGCCATACCCCGAGTCAGGTTCGGACCAGAGGTATCAGCGACACCCGGGTAGTTTACAATCTCGCGGGTCGTGTAGGCACGTCCGCCAACGGTTCCTTTTTCAAGAATCAGAGTTTTCAAGTGGGCGCGTCCGCCATATATTCCAGCTGCGAGTCCTGCCGGACCGCCTCCAATAATAATCAGATCATACATTGCATCCATAATATTCCCTCCAGACTTCAAAAAACAATACAGCTCTGCGCTTTTATCTAATCACGACAGTCTACATCAATATTTTATCATATTTTTCTGAAAAATCCATAGCATATGTTATTGTTTATGTACAAAGAAAATGTTATACTATTATCAATGTCAGTGAAACATTTGAAAAACATGAGAAAAAAAGCGTATTAAGACGTGTTTTTTAATAGGAGGAAGATATCATGAAGAAGTTAAATACAACTGCATTTCGTGAGTATGTAGAGAACGATGGAGAGACCTGTCTGGTTGTATTTTCCAGAAAGAGCTGTCATGTATGTCAGGGTATTCATGGAATTCTGGACGATCTGGAAGCAGATTATAAAGGAAAGCTTCCGTTTTATGAGATTGATGTAGAAGAGGAACAGCAGTTATTTGAGAAGATGATGATGAAGGGCGTTCCGCAGGTTTGCATTTTCGATAATGGCGAGCTGAAGGAGAAGCTGGCAGGCAATCATGAGGAAGACGAGTACGCCGACATGATTGAGAAGTATGTTTAAATCTCTAAATCATTAATTTGGAATTTCATTCAGATAAGATTACTACTTAAATTAATTATTATTTAATAAGAATTCTGGCAAGTCTTTTCTTTGGGGGAGATTTGACAAAAGATAAATAACCAAGACATCATAGAAGGAGGGTTTTCGCAATGGGACTTTACAATGTATACCCGATGGGAACAACAATTTATGATCCGGAGAAGGCATGGAGCGGTTATACGCTGATGCAGTGTCAGGGAATTGGTGCTGTTCTGGTCGACATGAATGGTAACGTCAAGAAGGTTTGGAAGGATGTTCAGGGATTCCCGAACAAACTGCTTCCGGGTGGCTATCTGATGGGTAGCTTAGGACTTCGTGATCCGAAATTCGGTTATCAGGACCAGACCGATGTTGTAGAGGTTGACTGGGATGGTAAAGTAGTATGGAAATTCGATAAGAAAGAGCTCGTAGATGATGATGGCGACAAGAGATGGATCGCTCGTCAGCACCATGACTACCAGAGAGAGGGTAACCCGGTTGGTTACTACGTTCCGGGCATGGAGGCAAAGACTGAGAGTGGTAATACTCTGATCCTGTGCCATGAGGATGTTTACAACAAGAAGATCAGTGAGCATCGTCTGCTGGATGATGTCTTCATCGAGGTTGACTGGGAAGGCAATATCGTCTGGGAGTGGCATGTAAGCCAGCACTTCAACGAGTTAGGCTTCAGCGAGATCGCAAAGAACGTTCTGGCCCGTAACCCTAACATCCATGAGAATGGTGGCGGACAGAGTGACTGGATGCACATCAACTCCATGAGCGTACTTGGACCGAACAAGTGGTATGATGCAGGCGATGAGAGATTCAACCCGGAGAACATCATCTGGGATGCTCGTGAGGCAAACATCATGGCAATCATCAGCAAGAAGACCGGTAAGATTGTTTGGAAGATCGGTCCGGACTTCACCGAGTCCAAAGAGCTGAGAATCATCGGCCAGATCATCGGTCAGCATCACTGCCATATGATCCCGAAGGGACTTCCGGGTGAGGGCAACATCCTTCTGTTCGATAACGGTGGATGGGCTGGATATGGTATGCCGAGCCGTTGCAGCCGTGATGGTGGTAAGGCAGATCTGCGTGACCACTCTCGTGTTCTGGAAATTGACCCGACCACTTTGGAAGTTGTTTGGGAGTTCTCCGGCCGTACCTTCGGCGGTATGATGGGCATCGTTGCAGACTCCAAGTTCTACAGCCCGCTGATCAGCTCCGCACAGCGTCTGCCAAACGGCAACACCCTGATCTGTGAAGGCTGCTATATGAGAATGTTCGAGGTGACTCCGGACAAGGAAGTTGTTTGGGAGTTCATCGCACCGTTCAAGGGCATGCGTGAGATGGTATACCGTGCTTACCGTTATCCGTATGACTACGTTCCACAGCTCGAGAAGCCGGTTGAGACCCCGGTTGTAAGACTGGACAACCATGACTTCCGTGTACCGGGCGCATCTGACAGCAAGATCACCGAGATGACCACCGTAGAGGGTACTCTGGGATACTCTGCAAAGATTGATGCCTGCGTAACTGATGGTCAGGTATAAAAAATTCTGTGGTATTTAAGATCGAAAATGCGTATCTGAATAAGAGCTGAGTCAATCATATAAAGAACAGGGCGTATGGGGATTTCCCCATGCGCCCTGTTTTAGGTTCGATTACTTTTCCAGTTCCATTCGCTTTAATTCCGGCAGTACCATGAACAGCATCGTGATAAAGCAGAGGCTTCCGCCGATAAGGTTGGATACCGGTTCGGCCAGGAAGACGCCGGAGGTTCCCATATGAAGCGCATACGGCATCAGGTAGGTCAGCGGTACAACGATAAAGACTTTGCGGAGCAGGGAGAAGAAGATCGCCTGCTTCTTTTTGTTTAAGGATTTAAATACGGTCTGACCGAGGTATTGCAGATCCATAAAGATAAATGCGGCAAAGTATTGTTTCAGAGCAGGAACAGAATCCTGTACCAGCTGTGCGTCGGAACTGAAAACACGGATCAGGGTATCCGGAATCAGGATGATAAGACTCCACATGATAGCGGTGTATCCGAGAATCAAGAGTCCCATGACAACTCCGGCATTCTTTACACGCGCAGGGCGTCTGGCACCATAATTGTAGCTTAAAATCGGGGAGGAACCCTCTGTGATCGCATAGATCGGGGTCTCCACGAGCTGACGGACGCTCGACACAATCGTCATGACGGAGATGTAGATATCGCCTCCGGTGACGGAAAGAACATGGTTGCAACAGATTGTTACAAGGCTGTTTGTCAACTGCATGATGAATCCGGCAGTTCCAAGACTGATAATTTCCTTTGCAGAAGCGACAGAGCCTTTCCATTCACTTTTACGAAGAAAGCGCAGTTTCAGTTCTGCCTTTTTTGTGAGGAAATACAGCACAAAGAGAGCGGACAGACACTGGGAAATGACAGTCGCAATTGCGGCTCCACGCACACCTAAGCCAAGTGCAAAGATAAAGAGTGGATCAAGCAACAGATTGGCGATCGCTCCGATTGTGACAGAAAACATTCCAATCAGTGAGTACCCCTGAGCATTTGCTTATGTGTGATAAAGAAGTAATAGAAGTGTAAAAAATTTTGCCGTTCCTATCCGGCACATGAGGTATGTCGGATAGGTCGGGCGGTTAGGTGTCGGGCAGTTCTACCTTGCCGACAAAAGAATAATAGATTTCGATTTCCTGTCTGCGTAACTTGCCCCGGCGTTTCCCGTCAAGGGCAACGCTTTCATGGACAACGATTTTCTCCACAAACTCCCGCAGCAGAGTAGGGGTAAGTTCTTCAATGGTAGTGTGCCTGCGTACCACATTCATAAACTTTTCAGCGTTTGCGGTGGCTTCCTGCGCTTTGGAAAGTTCTTCCCGCAGTCTGGCGGCACGTTCTTTCAGTTCTTTCTGCTCGGCTTCATAGTCTGCCGACAGCTCTGTGAAACGCTCGTCCGATATGCGCCCGGTTACGCTGTCCTCATACAGCCGCTTGAAGATAGCAGATAACTCGGCTATGCGTTTCTCGGCGGCTTCCAGCTCCTTTTTCTTGGCGGCGTTCCTGCGTCTGTCCCCGTCCTCATTCTGCTCGATTAAAAGCTTCATAAACCGGGCTTCATGCTTTGCCGCATAGCTGGTAACTTTCCGCAGATTGGAGAGTACGCCAGCGGTCAAGAGGTCAGTGCGGATAAAGTGCGCTGTGCAGTCGGCGGTGCGTTTCTTGTAGCTTCCGCAGATATAACAGTCCTGCTTGCGCTTGTCCGTCTGGTATCGCTGCTGGTACATGACGCTGCCGCAGTCGGCACAAAAGAGTATGCCGGAGAACAAGCCCACTTCGTCATAACGGTTGGGGCGTTTGCGCTGCTTGCGTAACTCCTGCACCCGTTCCCACGTTTCCCGGTCAATGATAGGCTCATGGTGGTTCTCAAAAACCGCCTGCTTTTCTGGGGGATTTTCTATGCTGTGTTTCAGCTTGTAGGACGGCTTCTCGGTCTTAAAGTTTACCAGACAGCCCGTATATTCCCGGTTTTCCAGCAGATGAACCACGGTATTGGTCGCCCACTTGCACTCATAGCCGGGGTGGTAGCGGCGGGTGC
>OGII01001049.1_pt1 | contig 21457 bp, 10 predicted proteins | sample 1571701 | NCBI WGS metagenome assembly OGII01 (sample SAMEA2581950, study PRJEB24529) | metagenome | biome: Human gut stool | place: China | collected 2011
CTATGAGCTGTCCCTGCAAGACAAACCGTGCATCGGCAGTCTCATAGGAGCAGGTAGATAATGTCATAAGCGGTGCATCCATTTCTTCCGTAAATAGCGGTGTCAGGCAGGAAGCTTTATTCCACCGGCCTACACAGTTTTTTTTATCCTCTTCCGATGAAAATTCGGTTCGATAGAAATCCGAGGCATCTGTTATAACCTGCCCCCGCAGGATCTCCAACCGATACTTTTTATCCTCTGTCAGATAAAAGAAATAGCTGTGTTCCTTATAATATTCCTGGCTTTTGTATTTCATAAGCCCGGCAAACATACTTCCATTTTTCATATGATGGCCGTATAGGATCTGGTTTGCAAGGGACGACGGCTCCCGGTTTCTACAATCCATAAAAATGGAGCCGGAAGCATTCTCTCTCTGATCCGGCATATGGGTAAGGTAATATTTATTGTCCCTCCCCTGAACCACCGGATAATTTACCTTCGTATTTTCTCCATAGATCCAGCCCACGATATCCGGATTGAGTTTTTCTAACACCTGAAAATCCACCGTAATCGGACAGATTTCCGACACCACCGTCCCCTGTTCCGAATCAGAAGGTTCCTTTCGGCTCTCAGAAGCTATCTGCACCGAAGTCTGGCCAATCTCCTCATAAACTTCATCTGCCTCCCCATAGGGAATCAAGGTTTTCACAAGCATCGTAAGAAAACCAGCAAACACCATCACGCATATCAGAAGAAGACCTGTAAGTATTCTCTTTTTTCTCATCTTTGTATCTCAACTTTGTTTCATGTTGCCATATATCCTGCCCTCGCAGCAGCCTTTTGCTAAACCACTTATTCTTTACGGCTACGAATCAGATATAAAAGCAGCAGAATCGCCCCAAGGGAAAGAACGGTACCTACCAGATAGAAGCCCGGGTTCGCCGAATCCCCTGTTTTCGGCTTTATCGGTTCGGTTGTTTCCGGTTCTGTCGGTTCGGTTGTTTCCGGCTCTGTTGATCCGGTTGTTTCCGGCTCTGTCGGTCTGGTTGTTTCCGGCTCTGTCGGTCCGGTTGTTTCCGGCTCATCTTCCGTTCTGGCAAATTTCATCTCCAGTTCCACATCCAGGTAATCCTGGTCTCCGATACGGGCCGGCACCTGAACCAGAGAAGGTGTACTGGTATATGTATAAATGTCATATCGAAAAGACTGCTCCTGCGCTACAAGGTAGATTCCCTGCTCCAGATTGGTAAACATCACAATACCGGATGCATTGCTGATTCCCATTATTTCCCGGAATGCCTTTTTTCGGATATATTCGCTAAGCTCCCTCGATGTCTTTTCCTGCTCCTTGGCATCACTGAAATCAAGTTTCCCTGTAAAATCAGCAAAATTCGGTTTCAGCATCCATCTGTCAGTCTCCCAGTCTGCGATATGGTAAAGAAGAAATTTGACATTTTTTATTCCGACTCTGTTGCCTTTCTTATCCTCAACCTTCACATCGATCTGGATCGTTCCCCGTTCAGCAGGAGATGCATAAGCGGAAATCGTTCTATGAAAGCACAGGCATGACAACATCAGGACGAATGTGCCAAAACACCGAAGCTTCCTTCTCCACTTATTCCTCATGACCATTCTCCTTTGCTTTCTTTCTCTCTTTTATCCAGCGCACGATCCGGATTGTAGTTACAACCAGCCATACCAGAAGAATCGCCCCGACACCCAGCATCAGCATCTTCTGAGTCAACGGTATCTGCGGTTTGATCTCTAACTCTTCTGCCACCTCTACCGCTTCCTCATAAGGGATGCGGGAACCACGGATCAAAAGTCTGTGGGTGTTGATGGCATAAGGAGTACAGGTAACCATAGTCACCTGATCAGCACCCTCTGTAATCGCAAGAGCCTGGGTCTCCGTCGGAAGAACCGTCAATATCTGATCCACCTGATAGGCCAGGGTCCGGTTCAGCACCTTGATATAAAATACATCTCCATTTTCAATCTGGTCCAGATCCGTGAATAATCTGGCACTTGGAAGTCCCCGATGACCGGATATTACCGCATGTGTGCTTTCGCCACCTACCGGAAGGGAGGTCTGTTCCAGATGACCGACTCCGCTCTGAAGAACCGCCTCGGATGTACCATGATAAATAGGAAGGAGTACCTTGATCTTAGGAATCTCCACATATCCCATTACGCCGTTTCCACCCATGTTGAGCAGCGACTCATACTCCGTATTTTCCTGCTTGATTCCGGCTTCAAAAGGATCCTCCAAAGAGATCGATCCCAGAAGCCGCTGATTATAAGCCTGTGCCTCCGCAAACATCCGGTTTTCCTCTTCCTCTGTGGTATGGGACACCTGCTGCTGATAATCACTGACCACCGCTGTGCCATGGATCTGATTCAGGTAGTTGCTGACGGATGGGTACAACAATACAGAGAAACCAATAAAATAGCCGACTGTCCTGATTACTTTTCCTACAATTTTTTTCATTTTATTTTATTCCCTTCTCTCTATTATTGTAATAAGGATAACTATAAAGGTACTGAATAGTTACTAATAAGGATGCCGGGAAAGAGTAAAACTCTCCCCCGGATCACCCGTTTAATCATTACTACTCACACAAGTGTGCCAAGCAGCGTCTAATCCATTCGGATTATTCAGAACGTTTGCGTTTCTTGCTTACCAGGCTGCTTACCAGCATCAGACCGATAATCGCTGCACCTGCGATGGTAAACACAACAGTACCCATACCACCGGTGCTCGGAAGAACAGAACCAGCCTTGTTCAGTACCGGAATTTCTGCCAGATTTGCCTCTGTAGGTACAGTAACCTTTATACTATTTGTTTCACCTGGCATCGTGTAGGTTACATCATAGCTGTTAAGCTTTGTTGTATCTGTAGTATCATATACCAGATTACCAATCTCAACCTTGATATCACCTACCAGCTTGTTGAAACCTGCCGGAGCTTTGGTCTCGGCCAGGTAATAAGTGCCTTCCTTTAAGCCTTTGATCGTAACTTTACCTGTGGTATCTGTTTCGATATGGTCAACCCCTGTTTCTGTGGCATCCTTTGCCTGACGGTAAACCTTATCCGCACCTGGTACAGATACATCTACCAGTTTGATTTCTGTAGTGTGATCTGTATCAGCATATAATTTAAACTGTGCATTTGCCAGCGGATTTCTATTTGTATCTCCATCAGCAACAGCATCATCCTTCAGACTGTACTTGAAGATACCAAATTCAAAGGTATATACCTTTGCCTCAACTTCTTCAGACTCACCGGTTCCTTCTTCGCCTGGATTGTTGCTGTACTCAACCTTCGCCTTGTTGGTGTTCGGGTCGATACCGGTAACTGCCTTCTCATTGACAGTAGCGGTGTATGTCAGAGTGATGGTTTTGCCAGTCGGGTAAATATCGGTGTTTGGTACCTGTTTACCACCGTCCTCTTTTGTCATGTTTTTCAGTTCCAAAGTGAATGAATTCGAAGTAGTATCAGAAATAAGGGTGTAATTAGCGTCTCCCAGAGCGTTCTCACCAATCTTAACGCTTACACTGTCCTTATTAAAAGTCAAACCATCAGACAGGGTATCCTTGATCACGAATTTATAACCCTTGGTATATCCGCTTACATCCGGAACCTTGGAAGTAATAGTGTAAGTAACGGTATCGCCCGGTTTTACAGTTCCAGCCGGTCCAAACTCTCCACCTTCGGTTGTTTTTACCTCTTTTTTCAGTGTCGGGTATTCACTCTTTAATGTAACATTTACTGGATTTGTTCCATCCACGTCCTGCAAAATTGCCGGAGATTTATGATCGTCTTTTAATGTAGCTGCACCTGCCGGGAAGATTAAGTAATAACCTGCACCAAGAGTCATTTCGGTTGTAGTATCTGCAGCTGGAGCAGTTCCATCATTATCTACATTATTCTCAGAGATCCACTTCCACATATCCGCTGCGAACTGGGATAATTCAACTTTCTTCGTATGATCTGCTAATCCTGCCACATAGTTATATGCAGCCTCGGATAAGGCATCACCGTTTTTATCTTTACAGGAGTCTACCTTTTCTGAAAAATAACCTGCATATTTGGAACTTAATGTGTATGCTACTGCCTTCTTGCCGCCTTCCAGTGGCTGCTCGGTTCTGTCAAACAGCTTATAGGCTGTTACGTTACCACCATTGTTTTTGGTTCCAGTCACTGTCAATGTTGATGCAAGGGCTGTCATATTCATGCCCAGTACCAGGATCATGGCAAATACGGCTGCCATGATTCTTGAAAATAACTTTCTCGTTTTCATATTCTTCCTCTTTCCTGTACTTTTTTCTTTGTTTTTTGATGTTTACCTTCTGCGTTCTGCATCCGGCGCACGTACCGTCCGCCGGCGGTATCCCTCCTTTCTCACACTTCACCATCCTCCTCTCTCTTTCTTCTGGTTCGCCCTGTCCAGAATGTAACGGTCAGAATCACTGCCCCCAGTAAAAGATTAATATAAGCTCCGCGTCCGCCGGTATCCGGCAGCACGCGGTGATGGCTGTTTGTAATGGTGATCGTAAATTCATCACCGTAGGTAATGTTTGTGAGGTATCCGGGTACTTCCGCCTCTGTCACATAGTACGTGTAATAATATGTATTTGTTGTTTCAGTTCCGTCTTCTTGCTGTATGGTTTCCGACTTATAGGCCGGCAGCTCCTTCCAGACTGTCTGCCAGGTATTCTTCGAAGCATCCTCCGGTGTCCAGGTAAATGGATTGTATCCGCTTACCGCCTCGTTATGCTCTCCGCTTCCATCCGTCCATTTTCTCCAGAGTGTAAGATTGATGGATTTCGGTCTTAACTTGTCCAGATTGAAGAAATCTTTCCATACCTTGTTAATCGTGATGTGCAGGAACTCATCACAAGGGTCCTGCATCTGGGACGGCGGAGGCGTGATTCCTTCCCAGGATGTTTCCGTCGGAACATCATTCATGAGAACCGCTTTGGCATCAGATACATAAGCTTCCAATTTTACTGACGTATCTTCTGCCTTCAGATCCGCATTTTTCAGATTCTCATATTTTTCCACCTTGTTCATATGAAGGATGGTATAGATATTGAACGCATCTGCCGAAGCCGCCGGTGTAAACTCTGGTGCTTCATCCAGACGCACGTTTCCACCAGTTCCCTGAATCAGCGAACCCACACCGGAAAGGCCGTTTTCCAGCTTCCGGTAAACCCGGTACCGGTTTGCATTGCCTTCGATATTCTTTTTCGTGTTAAATTCGTAAACACTGCTTAAATCACTGACACCACTGAATGGTCCTACTTTTCCGGCTGTACCGCGGATCGCATCACAACGGAACATGTCATTTTCCAGCAGCATGCCTTCGTCATTGTAGCCCACGAAACCACCGCTTAAGCCTTTATCGCCTGTTCCGTCCGAAATGTTGCCGGAACCGCCTCCGTAGACATCATATCCGTCGGAAATTCCGTATGTCTTGCAGCCCTTAATCTTCGTCCGGTTTGCTTTGATGAGCTCAATGTTAATATTCTGCTTGCTGTCATCATCGAGGATTCCCTGATCATTACACGGAAGTGCGATTTTGGAATCACCGATGGTAATGATGGCCAGATCCGTCTGCTGGTTATTTTCCGCTGATTTTTTAGAAAGGCCAACCGAAATATCCAGCCCCAGCAGGTTCACATGCAGAAGATTTCCGTCATACAGGGCATCTACCTTGATGATACCCAGATTGATCTTCAGCACATCTAAATTCTGCAATTTATCCAGGTACAGTGCCTTAATCAGTTCATTCAAAAGCTTCAGTACTACATTCACCAGGGTAGAATCAAGCTTGATATCCGCCAGATATTTAAAGCTTGTCCGGCCGGCAAAACCACCGGCGATCTGGCTGCTGGCAACCTGTTTTATACCATAGGACTCTGTCTCCGGATCTCCGGCTGTGCTGTCGCTTATCTTTGCCAGGTTTGCATATCCGATAAAGCCTCCGGCAATCGCTTCCTGACCATTCTGGCTCTGCACCGTATAGCCGCCTGGGATACCCGTCACACTGCTTCTTTCGATATGAGAGCCGAACACGTTGAGGACTCCCAGGGAGCCGCCCAGAAGCTGTAATGTCTCGTCACCAAGAACATCAACCTTTTTCAACTGAACCACACCGCTCTTGCCGCTGTAGCCGATAAAACCACCGGTACTGTTGGGAGCTGTTACATGGCGGAGCGCCGTCACATGGCTGTCTTTTACGGAACCATTCATCAGGCCTCCTCCAAAACCGCCGGCACATCCGCTGTAGGTAAGTTCCTCATTCTGCCCATATTCTTTGGCTGTATTGGCAGATACCGTAAGACCCGCGTCAGCACTTCCGCTTACCTCGCCAAAGTACACATAGGGCCGGAATGCATCCAGAACATTGACACTTCCAAGCTGGAGAACCTTGTCTAAAAGCCCGGTTTCTCCATTTCCGGAAATATCTGCCACTGCTGAGACATCCGCGATGCCGAAGCATCCACCGGCATATTCACCGCCTGTGACGGAACGGATTCCTTTTGCATAAACTCCGGATCTGTCCTCGTCTTTTTTACCCAGCACAGTTCCGGAGATACTTCCGGCAAAACCGCCTGCCGTTTTCGCATAGGACGTATTCACGCTATTCTGATCCAGATACATGCCGTTTACGGTGATTCCCCAATCATCCCAGGATTGCACCCCGGCATACCGGATGGTAGATACCGTTGCATTTAACAGAGTTACCAGTTGTTCCGGTGTACTTAATAGCTTCTTTAATATTCCATTTAAAAGCCCCTGACTTGTGGAGGTATCCAGTGCCACCGCACTTCCCGGATCCACTCTGCCTGCATAGCCGCCGACGTAAGAGGTTCCCGACACTTCCCTGAGTTTTGTGATGCTGCAGGAAGTAGTCTCATCTCCCCAGATCTGGCCGCCTACCATCCGTCCTACATAACCGCCGGCATAACCAGCCGGGTCATTTTCACTGTATCCGGCTGACTTCACGGCCGCACCGGACTGATAGCCTGCCACATCGGAGTTTTTAATCACCGGTACGAAGGTCTGAAGAGCTGCCAGACTTTCCGTTCCCACCAGTTCTATGTTACCAAGTGTAATTTCACCGGGATTTGCCACAGAACCTGTGAGCATCTCACCGACAAATCCTCCGGCACTGCGGAAGGCTTCCGTCTCCAACAGATCCATCCCATGGGCTTCCGTGATCACACCGCCCTGCATCCGACCTACATAGCCGCCGGCCACTCCGCCTTCAACAACTGCAGCAGAAGCTGTATTTCTTCCGGCTGTTGCCGTATAACCGTAGGCATACTTCTCAATATATTGGTTTAAGTTTTCCTGATCCGTTACCAGACCCAGCGCCTGCAGCTGGTTTCCATAGCTTCCGTAGGAGCCCACATGGGTTACCCAGCTGTTCCAGGTATTTACATCCAGTTTGCGAAGCGGACCGTACACAGCGGTGTTTGTCTCCGTCGGATAAACTGCCTGCAGCACGCTCAATGGATTGCTTAGCTTAATTGCACCAAATAATACCCTTAGATTTCCCGTATCTGCCACATTGGCACACTGCATCAGGCCCGTATAGCCGCCGCTGTACTCTGTTCCATAGACGGAACGGATCCGGACAGCCCCGCAGACTCTCTGTTCTCCTGTGTAGTCCTCCCCGCGCCATTTTCTATCGTCATTTCCGGAAATCTGACCGCCATAGTTGTATCCGGCATAACCGCCGGCCAAACCGCGGTAGATTCCGTCACTTCCCTCGGCATCGGCTCTTACCACGCCGCCACAGGGCACACAGGTGGTTTCACTGTTTCGCACCACCGGAACAAAGGACTGCAGAACCGTCAGAAGGTCACTGTTCGCCTTTACCAGTCCACCAAGAATTTCTGTGCCGCCCACAACATTAGCCACACTTCCCGGTTCCATGGTTCCCACATAACCTCCGGCACTTTCACGACCGATAATATGGTAGAAATTGTAGGAATTGCAGTCCTGAAGCTGTGTTCCCAGAAGGTGTCCGGCATAGCCGCCGGCCTTTCCTATTATTCCGATCTGCGTTCTCGTTTCCGATGCCAGAACGTTAAATCCGCCTACCGCTCCGTATACATCTGAATCCTCGATGATGGAGGTGATCACGCTGAGTGCAGAAGCGATGTTTGACAGATTCAGCACCTTTTTCAACAAATTAATGCCGCCCACCGTCGCTGTGCTTCCCATATCCGCTTTTCCGATATAACCACCGGCATGACGGTATCCATATACGGAATAGACACTCGGGTTTTCAATCGTCTCATCAAAATACACCGTTCCGTCTGTGGACTGAAGATCCTTCGGTTCCAAAACCTTTGTATTTTTCAGTTTATCCACATCCGAGGAACGAATCTGGACACCCTTTCCGCATCCGATAAATCCACCGGCACTTCCGGTATCCGTATCATGGGTCTCATCCTTCTGATACGTTCCTGTCACGGTTACGGTAAATCCTTTTTCCACGGAACGCACACTTGCGTGTTCGATCACCGGAACAAAGGCATTTAAGATCGTCAGAAGACCTGTGATATCCGCTACCTGTCCAAGCAGGGAACTGTTTTCTGCCACCTCTGCCACAGATCCGGCTTTTATCAGACCACCGAAGCCACCGGCATAGCGGAGTCCATTTACTTCTTTCAGGTTCTCAACAGCTGTTCCTTTTCCATCTGCTCCATTGGCCCGGTTATTGATATAACCGCTCTGCATCTCCCCGACATAACCACCGGCATAGCCATTAGCCTTTTTTTCGTCATTATCGCTTCTGACGGCCTCACTTACAACCATTCCGTCCGCCACACCCGATACTTTGGAATTACTAATCTTACCAGAAGCCGCCTGCAGAACACCGGCCAGATCGTTCAGATTCACTATCTTACCGAGAACGCTGTTGAGCAGTGCTCCCGTATCATCCCCGGCATCTACGGCACTTCCCGAACGCATCAGTCCGATATAGCCGCCGGCATGATAAGTACCGGTAACGGAAGCTACCTCTTTCACATCGGAATTCTCTATGATGATTGCTTTTCCATAACCGATGTAGCCTCCGGCATCACCGACCTCTGTATTGCCGTTCTTACCGGCTGCGGTAACCGCAAGATTTTCTCCGGTAATGGACGATTCCGAAATACGTGGGTATGCAACGTCCATTACACTTAACAACTGGGTGACATTTAAAAGTCCCAGAAGCTTCACCGAACCGGTCTGTGCGACATCTCCGGGAATCAGCCTTCCGGTAAATCCGCCGGCATAGGTCTCTCCGTCCACCTTGGAAAGTCCTGTGATGACGGTTGCTACCTTTGCAGCAGAATCTTCCGCTTTCGTCGTCTCCGAATGGTTCGTTCCATAGTTAATGTCAACTGCCTCGCCATCGCCGATGAAACCGCCGGCCATATCTGCCTGAACCTGAATTTCTTCCGCATTCACCGGTATATAACTCAATTTTGTCTGGTAGAACTCCGGCCGCAAGGCACTGATAACACCCAGAAGATCCGTGATCTGTATCGCAGTCAGTGTTCCACCTACTCCTACTGATTCTCCGGCGGCTGCCAGCGCATCACCGGCTTTGGCATATCCAATAAATCCACCAGCTTTTCCGCCATTCATAGAAGCTGCAACTGATTTCAGGTTCGTCACATTTGTTCCACCAGTCCGTCCACTGATACACTCACCGATAAAGCCACCGCTCATGCCCTCATCGGCACTGGTTGTAACTGTATATCCGGCCTCCAGCCCTGCCACGCTGCAATCTCTTGTAAAAGTCTCGATCATGGCTCCGAGAGACAGAAGTCCGTCAATCTTGATTAGTTTAAGACCCAGAAGGTTTACTCCGCCCACATCCGCAAATTTGCCGCTTCCGAAGTATCCACCGAAACCACCGGCTGCGGTAACTGCATCTACGGAAGCCAGGTTTACAATCGATACGCTCCGGACTTCTCCACCGGTTCCATGTCCGATGGCACCTCCGGCATAACTTCCCTTCGTATCCGTTGCTTTTACATTCAGGCCTGTTCTTCCGCCGTCCAGTGCTGCATCCTTTAGCTCAAAACGCATATAATCGGCAACACCCAGTGTCTCATTCAGCACTGCTGTCATCCTGGTCATGGTTGCCTTACCAAGAAGACCACCGGCATATTCATTGGCCTGGACAGACATTTTTTCGGTGGCTGTGATTTCGTTTGGATGGGCCTGAGGTTCATATTCCAGTCCTGTTTTTGTAAGCATACGCTGGAAGTTCTTGGATGTCGTCTTATCTGGATCTGCCAGTTCCTTCGTATCCGAAACCTGAACAGCTCCGGCATAGCCAATCAGACCACCGGCATGTTTTCCTGATGCCTCCACCGATATTGAATTACCTGATATCTCGCATCCGGTGATTACCGAAGGGCGAAGTCCTACAAGCCCCAGAATCTGGGCATCGGTGCTGCCGGAGAGAATCGCTGTCAGCAATTCCTTCACGATATTCAAAAGCCCCTTAGTGGCATTGATATCTGCCAGATCTCCCAGATCCGCCTTTCCGGTGAAGCCACCAGCATAGTCCTTTCCTTTTACCGTACCTAATCCTGTAAGGGTACAATCTACCGCGTAACTGTTGCTCATGGCACCGATGAAACCACCGGCATAGCCACTCTCATCCTTAACCGGCGATGCAAGCACTTGTCCGACACCATCTGCCTTGCAGTTCATCAGAATGCTATTCACCGGAAAATTGTCCAATAAGTCAACACCCAGATTACTTAAAAGTCCTGCAATTACCGCATTGGCTGATCTTCCGATAAAGCCACCCACATAATTACTGCCGGATACGGTATCTACATTCTCAATTGTACAATTCTGCATCAGTGTACCGATGGTCTCACCGGCAAAACCACCCACATACTGCTTGCCATTTCCATTACCCGCAGCTCCCTGGGTGAAGGAAACGGAACAATTTTGATAGATGGGATTCACGTATCCGATTGGAATCAGATCGCCAACCTTTAATGCGCCACCGTTGATCAGCGCTGTAAGCAGATCTCCAAGCCCCAAAAACGGAATCAGATTCAGTAATTTTGACAAATTTGTTACCAAGCTCCCCAAACTACTTGTTGCATACTTTGTGATACCGGTCGAATAACCCACAAAGCCACCAGTCCAGTTATTCACATTGGATACTTCGGAAAGCTCCTCAATCCGACAGTCCGAAATATGGACATTTCCTCTTACTGCACCCACAAATCCGCCAGTCGCCAGAGACTGCGGATCCGGTTTTAATCCACTCCCCAAACCAAGAATCGCAAGAATCGGTGTCAAAAGGGTTCCTATCAAGGAAAAATTCTGGTTTACCTTCGTCGCAGTCGTTTTTACGGACACGTCTGACAAAGTCAGGTTTTTTATCTCTATTGGTTCATCTCTAACCGTCAATTTTTCGCTATAAGGTGTCGCAAGGTTTCTGAAAAATCCGATACCATACTCCGATTTTGTATTTGTCTGCTCCAAATTAGCCGTCTGCTCAATCTTCACATGGCTGATGGTAACATTCTTCCTTTCTTCCATATGAAGCCGACCTTCCATATTGCCCTGGAAGTTTTCAATCGGTGTCCAGTTTTCACCAGAAAGATCAATATCTCGGAAAATGATATAGTTTTCATCGTTGCTGTAGAAATGCTGCGTTACGTTTGTCGAACCCGGAGAAGCTATATTGATATTCTTCGTAGCATCTGTATTGTAGGTGAGCTTATACTTGTTCTCATCATCCGGAGCACCGCTTGCCAGTTTTGGATCCGGAGAACCGGGGCCTTCCTTTTCAGCTTCACCATCTTCTGCCGACTCATCTTCTACCTCATACGCTTCATCAAGCATATCGATGTCGCCGTCATCCTCATCAAAGAATTCTTCATCGACATCCTCTTCATAGTCTTCATCCTCTTCATCCTCTTCGCTGAGACTCTGTGCAGTTGTCTGTCCACCTATATTTCCAAGCTTGCTGCCAACGTAGTAGTAACACCTTGTTGCACTTGTAACCAAAAGTTTTCCGAGTGGTTCTCTTTCTCCCACTTCATACTTCCCTGGATTCATACCGTACAAACTTGTCTTTGACCAATCCATCGAATCACTGAATTTAATCAGATCCGCATCTCCCGGATAGTACAAGACCGCAGTTTTATTTGTTTCTGGATCGATTGCTGTATTCCACTCTCCATATAATCAAGTGTTTTTTTCAATAAATTCAATACTTTTTGATACCTATCATTGAATAAAACTAAGGTTATGGAGTGATCTTTACCTCATACAGGGCAGATATATAGTAATAATGGGTACACCAAATAAAACGTCATCACTATCCGTCCTAAATGGCCTCGATGTATACCCATCCCTATATGGCAGCTCACCTCTCATGTCCAACAGGATCATCCTCCTTACGGCGGGTCCTCACTTCCTTCGTTCTGCCTGTCCATAACCAGGGCGCCAGCTTAGCTTACTTACAGGGTCATGCCCTCTGGAGAAAATTCCTGCCGGCTACCAGCTCATTCTTTGTACTTTCATTACTGATCCAAACACTCCGATTACAGCACCTTTCGGTGGACGCTTCCTGTAATCATTATGGTTGTTCTTTAGTGCTCGCTTATGCAGCCTTTAACTGCTTTCCCTGATGTTGAATATCTTTCAACATCTTTGATGCATCATAACTAATTCCCTTGGTAAGGATCACATGGAATACTCTTATCAGCTTACATGCTACTGCTATCAGTGACTGCATCTTTTTTAATGGATTCTTTTCCCTGGTGGTATAATACCTGTGGATTTCTTTGAATTCTTCATTCTTTCCCACCACCGATATCGCTGCCTCGAAAAGAAGATATCTGAGACGCTTGCGCCCTCTTTTGCTTATCTTTGTCTTTCCGTTGTGCTTACCGGAGCTATCTGACACCAGTTCCAATCCTGCCAGTTTCTGAAGTTCTTTCGTGCTATCGAAGCGCGCGATATCACCGACTTCTGCTATAAAACCAGCTACTGTTGTTATTCCTATGCCTTTTATTTCAAGCAGCTTATCCGCATACCTGATCTGCTGGCACAGTTCTTTGATCAGGTCATTGACCCGTTCAAGGCGTTTTGTCTGGAGTTCATAATCCTCTATCAGATCCTGTATCTCCATTCTGGCTTCTGTAAGACCTGACTTTAATCCTATGCTCTTCATGGCTGCATTCAGAATCAACATAGCCTTCTTATGCCCATTTCCTCGGAGTTTAGCGTCTTTCCATATCTTTATGATACCTTCCACTCCAACTCTTACTATCTCCTCAGGAGTTGGTGCCTGTTTTAACACCAGCAACCCTCCCTTGGCATCTATGTGTGTATATATTCCCTTATATTCCGGGAAATACACTGCAATCCACTTCTGCAGACGGTTCTTCGCCCTTGTCTGTTCTTCTACAAGCACAAACCGGCGGTTTGACGCATTCCGCAGTTCTGCATATACACCTGTCGGCATATATGAATAAAAATACCGTCCATCCCTTACAAGCCCTGCTATAACACGAGGATCTTTTCTGTCATTTTTAGATGGACTGTTGTCATCTAATTCTTTGGTCTTATGCACATGGTGCGGATTTACTATCACAAACTTTATGTTCTTTTCCCCCATGAACTGCCCAAGATCAAACCAGTAATGACCGGTTGGCTCTATTCCTACCAGCGCCTCTTCAAGTTCTCTTTTCTGCATCAGTTCCACAATCGTATTGTAAAAGTTGTTGAATCCCTCCATAGAGTTTGAAAACGCTACAGGCTTTCTGGTAAGCTCAATGCCTCTCCAGTTAAACGCTCTGAAATAATGCTTTTCACTGCCAACATCAATGCCGACAATCATTGTTGTTTCTTTTACTTGATCAATCTTCTTATTTTGTGTAGAATTCATTTGTAGATACCTTTCTTATTCTGCTCATTTGCTAACTGGCCGGTCAGCAATGACAGTTTAACTTAGGTATCTATTTTTGTAAAATCATTTACTCTCTACACTTTGAATTATACAGGAAGCTTACTTAATAATGTACTACTACGCGTCTGGTACACCTTCCAGATAGGTTCCGTTACCGCTTTTCCCGAACCGATGGCCCGCAGCTGCTTCTCATTCCCGATGAGGATATAATCCTTGCCGTTTATGGTCTTCACAACCTGACCAAAGTAATTTCGTCCATCATAACGGTTATCGTCCGGATAGTAGTCGCTCATGTCCGTGGATATGGTCTGGACATAAGAGGCATCCTCTGTATCAAACATAAATGTGGATGCAAGCACATAGTTATGTTCTTTTCCGTATGTCAGGTGGCTTCCGTCTTCCAGTGTATACACCTGCCCCATACCAAAGCTCTCTACTGCGTAGTCCCCGGTCAATACCAGTTCCTCTTCCGCATTTTCCGAATTCAAAAGATAGAGCTGATATATGTTATGCAGATAGATCGTATCTGTCTCTTCGTCATATACCCGGGTATCTTCCTCGTTCATTTCATACGGCAGGATCGAACCGTTAAAATCTTCCGGTACATTCCAGATCTCCCCATCCGGAATGTCGATATCATTCATGATATAGTAATCAAATCTCCGGTTCGTGTATGCCTCATCCTCGTCGTACTCTTCTTCATCGTACTCGTCTTCTTCATCATAATCGAACTCTTCATCCACGACTTCGTAAGGGTCGGTTCCGATTTTGCAAAGCTGTTCATAATCATAGATGCAGATTCTGCCATCGATTTCTTTTTTCGCTGCCTGCATCGCATCGGAATCCGTTGCCTTGGGTGGTTTCGATGATGCCAATTCCGAATCCGTTATCTTCTTATCATCCTTATCTTTCTTCGATGCATCGGACGGAGATGCTTTCGGAATTTTTTTGCCCGATTCCGGCTTCTTCGATGCATTCGAAGGCGTCGCTTTCTTCCCCTCTTCTGCACCGGTCATGATATAATCTTTCTCATCATCATTCTGCTGCGAACCAGCCTGTTCCGACTGAATTCCTTTCAGTTCATTCACCGTTGCACCCGCCTGTATGACACCTGGCTGCGTGGCTATCATGGTACAGCACAATAAACCGGCTATCCTTCTTCGGATTTGTGATCGGTCCCACTTTTCATAAATCCATTTCATGTTCCTGAGCTCCTGTCATTCATAACTGTCTTCCCTTAACAAAACTAAACTATTTCAAGTATTAGTTCGTCCTAAAAAAAATAGTGGATTCCTGTCGGACGATGAAATTGATTATTCAAAAATTTCCATCAATTTCATCAAGATATGTGGGGCGTTCTACTCTATCATCAGATATAAGATCTAGAATTCTATAAATAATAATATCGCAACATATAGTAATGCGATGATGGCTTTTCAATATAATTTTTTCTCATTGTCTATTTGAATCAGAGAATGTTTCTCATCAACGTTCTGAATTGTATCTCATTTGTGGTTTTTTTATAATGTTACAAATAGGAAAGATTTTTTTTATTTTTTTGTAAAATCTATTCCATCGTATCAATATTCTTCCATTAATATCTTGTTATGAACTTCGTTCAAAAAAAAAGAAACCATGCCTCAACACGATTTCTCTTTCTTTTTCTATTCTATTTCTTTTAACATTTTATAAATAATCAGACCATTACTGACTGCCAGTACTTCATTTGCATCGTCAAAATTTATTCCGGAAATTTGTTTTATTTTTTCAAGCCTGTAAGATATCGTTCTATAATGAACAAATATTGCGTCTGCAGTTTTCTTGATGCTTTGGTTATTTCTAAGATACATCTGCAAGGTTGTAATCAATTCTCCCTTATGTTCATCATCATATAAATATAATTTCTTTAATGTTTCCGGAATGCATCTTTCCAGTTCCGTCATATCATCAACTTTGCCGAATATCTGGAAAAACCCGAGGTTCGAATAATGTACTACTGACTTACTCTTATCACCAGTCACCTGGCGGATAATCTCAATATACTTGATAGCCTGACTTGCTTCGTGATAAGATTCTTTCAATCGTTGATACCCTTCCACACTTTTTCCTATACCAATCTGAAAGTCTGTATCTTTCTTTCTATAAAGGATGCTTCGCTGGATAACATCCTCTACTTCTTCCATCTCTTTCTGATACTCCAGTTCTGTCTGATTGGAATCTACCTGTTGAATCATAACAATCTGATCCATATTTCTGTAAATAAGCGCATCCGGCAAAAGATGCATCAATTCACCCTCGATAACACCTACTTCGTGAAGCTGTTCTTTTGTATATTTTCTTTGTGCATTTTTTGTGATGGTATGAAAATCAACAACCCTGTAAGTATCGCTTTCTTTCATTCCGAGCTGTGATGCCGCTTCAGTCATTTCTTTCGAACTCAGTAATCCATTCAGAATATTTTGGATAATATCTCTCTGATACGCCTTTTTTTCTTCATCCTGTGCAAATTCACTCAAAAATCCATCCTGTAAGTTAATAGTCGCATTTTCGAGTTCCATACAAACATCCTGTTCTTTTTTTCTTAGCTCCTGTTCCATTGTTACAATCGTATTCGGAATCACTTTTGTATTATGAAATGTAATAATTGCTGTATTTTCCTTTACATCCACATACTTACTAGCTTTCATCCATACATACGATGTACCGTTATTTTCGATGTTTCCGCGATAGAAAATTTCTTCTTCCACACATCCATCTACAAGATGTTCTGTTAAATTCTCACCTGCAAGACATTTCTGGACATTTACCCAGTCTGCTTCACAAATATATTTTTCCGCATATTTTTTTATAAAGTCATCATATGATTCTGCTGTTTTTACTTGTTCATAGACATCATGATTATGAGAATAAATACATTCATAATCTTTTTCTCTCAGATTAACTTTTATAATCACATAAAATTTTCCAAGATATTCATCCTTACCAGGACGGATAATGTCTGATATCTTTACGCTTTCCAAACGGTTATTGTATATATTTTGCAGATCCAGCAGAATCTGATGTACTTTACAGCAGGCTATATAATTTTTGGAGCAACCTCCCTCTTTTTCCAGGCACCTGCTAATTGCCATGGTGGATTCTGTACACGATATCACATCCCTTAAAGATATATTCTCTGGCTGTTTTGCAATCTGATATCCACCCTTTATCCCTTCACAGGCTTTTATGATTCCTGCTTGTTTTAATTTTTTTGTTATTTTTGGAATATAACTGGATGGAACACTTAGTTCCTGAGATAATTCTGATGTAGAGATCATCTGCCTTTGTGCTGCCAGATAACATACGATTCTGATAGCATAATCCGTTGTACTTGTAAGCTGCATGGTTTTACCCCTTTCCTTAGCTAAACTATTTCAGGTATTAGTTCGTCCTAAAAAATTGGTGGGTTCCTGTCGGACGATGAAATTGATTATTCAAAAATTTCCATCAATTTCATCAAGATATGTGGGGCGTTCTACTCTATCATCAGATATAAGATCTAGAATTCTATAAATAATAATATCGCAACATATAGTAATGCGATGATGGCTTTTCAATATAATTTTTTCTCATTGTCTATTTGAATCAGAGAATGTTTCTCATCAACGTTCTGAATTGTATCTCATTTGTGGTTTTTTTATAATGTTACAAATAGGAAAGATTTTTTTTATTTTTTTGTAAAATCTATTCCATCGTATCAATATTCTTCCATTAATATCTTGTTATGAACTTCGTTCAAAAAAAAAGAAACCATGCCTCAACACGATTTCTCTTTCTTTTTCTATTCTATTTCTTTTAACATTTTATAAATAATCAGACCATTACTGACTGCCAGTACTTCATTTGCATCGTCAAAATTTATTCCGGAAATTTGTTTTATTTTTTCAAGCCTGTAAGATATCGTTCTATAATGAACAAATATTGCGTCTGCAGTTTTCTTGATGCTTTGGTTATTTCTAAGATACATCTGCAAGGTTGTAATCAATTCTCCCTTATGTTCATCATCATATAAATATAATTTCTTTAATGTTTCCGGAATGCATCTTTCCAGTTCCGTCATATCATCAACTTTGCCGAATATCTGGAAAAACCCGAGGTTCGAATAATGTACTACTGACTTACTCTTATCACCAGTCACCTGGCGGATAATCTCAATATACTTGATAGCCTGACTTGCTTCGTGATAAGATTCTTTCAATCGTTGATACCCTTCCACACTTTTTCCTATACCAATCTGAAAGTCTGTATCTTTCTTTCTATAAAGGATGCTTCGCTGGATAACATCCTCTACTTCTTCCATCTCTTTCTGATACTCCAGTTCTGTCTGATTGGAATCTACCTGTTGAATCATAACAATCTGATCCATATTTCTGTAAATAAGCGCATCCGGCAAAAGATGCATCAATTCACCCTCGATAACACCTACTTCGTGAAGCTGTTCTTTTGTATATTTTCTTTGTGCATTTTTTGTGATGGTATGAAAATCAACAACCCTGTAAGTATCGCTTTCTTTCATTCCGAGCTGTGCTGCCGCTTCAGTCATTTCTTTCGAACTCAGTAATCCATTCAGAATATTATGGACAATATCTCTCTGATACTTCTTTTTCATTTCATCCTGTGCAAATTCACTCAAAAATCCATACTGCAAGTTAATAATCGCATTTTCGATTGCCATATAATCAAGTTCTGTCAGTTCTCTATTTTCTTCTGTTATTGTTATATATATTTCCACCTCACTCAATATGGCAAATTTCACTACATATTGAACACAGCTTCCTTTCATCTGCTTCATATATTGAAATTTCGTAATAATATTGGGTTTATATGGCTGAATTTCATCTGACAATATTAACTTGGAGTTGTCCGAGTTTGTTGAAACCATACAATTAAGATTACCATAATACAACACAACAGGATTCTCGATCATGATACTTAAAAATTTGATAATATCACTTGCTGTATTACTTAATCCATTATTATTTAAAATAAACGCATTAAAATTATCATGTGTAATTTTAAAATACTTTAATCGTGCAGTAGCTTTATCGAATACCTGCATTATAACATAGCGGATAATTCCCCAGTAATATAAATCTCCTGGAATTTCTACCAGAGGAATTTCATATTTTTTGCAGTGTTTTTCTAATAAACTCAATCTGCGTCCTGTAGGATCATATTCTTTTCTTTTCTTTACAATGAATCCACTTATGTCACTTTTAACTAAATCTTCAAAATGCTGCTCTACTTCTCGATCACTGCATGATAAATATACCTGAAAATTGGTTATGAGTATTTCACCACCCGTCAGGTATCGCTCCATATCTTCAATTTCGATTATTCGAATGCCTTTCACTTCCAAATCTAGACCTTTTTCACCGCAAAGCAGCTTCATTTTTGGAAACTGTTCTGATTCAAGTAATTTTCTTACAGTATATGCCATCGTTACTCCTTATCCATTGCAAAATCAATACAACATAATATCAGTTATGTTGTAAACTAATTTTTCACATTTGTTTTGTTTGTTAATAAGTTAAATATGACCTGTTTCATTATAAATTGCACAAAAACGGCAATTGATTAGACAAAAATTACCTTCATGTCAGATGATAAATAGCCTTGTTTCACAACGCCTTTTTCTTAAGGTCAAGTATATCTCACAGAATCTTCCTTGTCTACAACATGACTAATATTATGTTGTACTTGAAAATTTCAAAAGTGCCGGAAACCCTCATATTACATGGGTTTTCGGCGCTTGCAGTTTGCGGATAACACTTTTTGGATTTCCACTTTTGGGCGATTAACATTTTTTTGCATTCGCACATAAAATGCTAATATATTAGCGCTTTGATTTAATGAGTACATTTCATTCCTTTGAAATGTCCGCCACACACGAACATTTTTTGCCATGATAATTTTGCGGATAACGGTTTTGTCACCCCGTTCTTTCTCTTATCTGGGTTGCGTTCCGCCCCAATGACCATCGGGTTGAGAGAAAGAGAATCATGACGTGAAAATCATGCATTTGTCAGCTTCATCCGGTCAATCGGCTGTTTTTTGGTGTCAGTTGGAGTAGTTAGGGCTTTTTCCAGACTCCATCCGGCTTTTTCGCGTTTGTCGAAGACAAATTTGCTGATCCCATAGGCTTCTGCCATGGCTGCCTTTGATTTGTAACGGTTCCCGAGATGATCTACCACCTTCAGGTATTTTCACTGTTCGATATCCTCGTAGGTATAGCCCTGAGCCATAAGTCTGGATACAGTTTGCTGCGGGATACCCTTCCGCTTCGCAAAGTCTGATGCGGACTCATAATAATCATCCTCGCCGTAATCATCATACGCATGGGTCTGTCCGAGTCGTCCGAAGTTCCACGGCGTGTCCAACTCAAAATGGCACAGTACCGTGCGTGGACTGACGAACAGGCTGTGACCTTCGATCGTAAACCAGTATTTGTTATCCGTCTTCATGCTAATCTGTGCCGGGTCTGTGTGGTTTCTCTGCCGGTCAAACAGCTCCAGCATCCCGGCATGTTCTGAAATCATCTGCATTTCTATTTCCTCCTAAAATTGAAATGTGAGGTCGACCACGGGAAATCCCGTGACCGGCCTCATGTGCTTTATATCTACAAACAAGTGAGTAAATTCTGTGATTGTATAAAGATATACATTTTCCATTTTGGATGTTTTTGGGGGACATATCCAAAATGCATTCTACTGATGTTAACCTATTTTGCGGATAACGGTTTTTGGAATTCTTGTAACCCAATCCATTCCATTTTTGTAACCCACTTTGGTTCACAAATTTTGAAATATCCAAAATGGAGCGATTTTAAAAAGTAAGTTTTATTGTATTATTTTATCCATTTGCAATCGAAGCTCTATTATATATATCTACAATGTCATCAAAGAAAGTTCTTCTCTTATATCGTTCAGGTTTTCTACCCCTCATCTGATAATCATCATGACTCACAATTTCCAATAAACAATCTTCCATCGAAACACATCCTCTCTGAAAGTGAAACTTATCTGTATCATGATGTTTATGCATCAATATATAAAAGCCATCATTGCTTTGTGTTATTCTCCAGCTATGCTTTGTATTAATTGATTTTAAAATACAACAATCAACTTGAAGTGAAATAACCGAGAAATAACCATTCATAATTATTGATAGGTCTATTTCTGAATACATCATTAACCTCCTACACTATCCTCTTCTTATTTGGGAATTACCTGATTGATTATGTAATTGAATATTGTTCTCCAATTACCCTTTACTGATATGAAATAGAGATAACTGTACTTGTCTTATCAAGAGATATAACAATAAATACAATTATTAAAGACTACTGTATATATAGTAAGATTATCTTTACATTTACCCTTTATATATACAATAAATACATATAGATATTATGTTTAGATTTCCACCAGGATGAGCACAAGTTCTATCACCCCCACACCTGTTTCATCCAGCGC
>OGII01001054.1_pt1 | contig 21377 bp, 16 predicted proteins | sample 1571701 | NCBI WGS metagenome assembly OGII01 (sample SAMEA2581950, study PRJEB24529) | metagenome | biome: Human gut stool | place: China | collected 2011
GGCGGGAGTGATTTTTAATCTGTCTATTCTGGCCGTATTTAAATATACGCATAGATTACCGCTGGGAATCAGTTTTTATACCTTTCAGGCGGTTGGATGGCTGATCGATGTATATCGGGAAGGCCGGATGCAGGGTGCGAATTTTGTGAAATTCGGAACCTTTATGACTCTGTTTCCTCATGTGATTTCAGGTCCGATTCTGCGTTGGAAGGATACCAGCAGGGATTTATCCCGGCAAAACAGAGGGCTGGATGCATTGGAAAATGGTCTGCGGGAGTTGACCATCGGACTTGGCATGAAAGTTCTGCTGGCTAATCAGATGGCAGATTTATGGGAAAAGATCCGGGCAGTGGGATATGAAAGTATCTCTACACCATTGGCATGGCTTGGTATTGTGGCATTCAGTTTCGAGATTTACTTTGATTTTTACGGTTATTCATTGATGGCAATTGGTCTTGGCGAAATGTTCGGATTCCATCTGCCGAAGAATTTTCAATATCCGTATATGGCGACTTCCATGACAGATTTCTGGCGTCGCTGGCATATGACGCTGGGAAGCTGGTTCAGAGATTATGTGTATATCCCACTGGGAGGCAGTCGTTGCAGCAAAGGGAAAATGATCCGGAATCTGCTGGTAGTGTGGCTGCTTACCGGATTGTGGCATGGTGCAGGCTGGAACTTTCTTTTGTGGGGATTCCTGTTATTTGTTCTGGTCGCAGTGGAAAAATTGTGTTTACTAAAAGTATTCCGACGTGTTCCAATTCTGGGACATGTATATATGATTCTAGCCATCCCTCTGTCATGGCTGATATTTGCCATCTCTGATCCAGGACAGATCTGGATCTATGTGCAGCGGCTGTTTCCATTTTTGGCAGCGGCGGGAAGATTTTCCTGGTTTGCCGGTGATTATCTGAAATACGGCAAAATGTATCTGATCACACTGCTGGCAGGAATGATTCTGATCACACCACTTCCGCGAAAGCTTTACGAGCGGTACAAAGGCAGCATGTGGTCGGCACTGGTACTGATCCTGATCTTCTGGTTCAGTGTGTACTGCATCTGGATCGGACAGGATGATCCATTTATGTACTTCGCCTTCTGATATTCTGCATAGTGAAATAGCAATTTCAAAAAAGGACAGACAACATGAAACAACGAAACTGGTATACGATCTTTTTACTTTCTACCTGTATTGTGGCAGGTATGATCTATATAGCGGGAGTATATGCGCCGGACAGCATGAAGATCGCACGGGCGGCACTGCAGTATGTGTTTAATCCTTCTGAAGGAAGCTTTTCTGAGGGGAGCTTCTGGACGGATGGAGTGGAAGAAGAGATGCAGTCGACAGATGATGCGGCGGCTGATGATCTGAATTCGACAGATGCAGATAGTTCCGATGGGACTGCTTCAGATAATACGGATACAGTCACGTCAGATCAGAAGCTCACAGAGCAGCCACAGAGGGAGCTGCCACAGATTCCGGATGATTTTACAGGTGCTCTTTTTGTCGGAGATTCCCGGACAGTGGGACTGTCTGAATATGGAAAGCTTGGAAATGCAGATGTATTTGCAGACACAGGGATGAGTGTCTACAATGTAACGAAAAAAGCTTTGCCTGCGCCAGATGGTGAAAAACATACACTTGATGAGCGACTGCAGGAAAAAAACTATCAGATAATCCTTCTGATGCTGGGTATCAATGAGCTTGGCTATGACAGAAATGTGTCTTATAAGAGATACGCAGAACTGGTAGAGCACATCCGGGAGCTCCAGCCGGATGCATGGATCGTGTTGGAAGCGAATCTTCATGTGACGCAGGCACAGTCGGAAAAAGATAACATTTTTAATAATGAAAATATCAATCAGGTGAATGAAAATATTCGTCAGCTTGCACAGAAAAATGGTCTGGGGTATCTGGATGTGAATGTGTTGTTTGATGACGAAAATGGATGCCTTAAGGCTGATTATTCTGCAGATGGAGCACATATCCTTGGCTCTTATTATGATGACTGGTCTGCGTGGATCTTACAGGAATTACAGTCCGGCGATGCCAATAATAGGTAGTCAGACATTTGCAAACAGTTGTAAAATCCTCCGTGATGGGGTATTCTATATAGGAATCTACGATAACGGAGGACTTAAAATTGCAGGATTTTGATACAGAGGAATCTGCAAGGCAGCAATTAAGAGCGCAGAGACGGGCAAAGCTGCGGGAAAAGAGAAGACGGGAACGAAGAAGAAAACAGATCCTGGTATTGAGCTGTATGGGGCTGGGAGTGATAATTCTTCTGACAGCGGGCGGCAGATTGATCGCAGGAAAGAAGAAAGCAGCTGATACAGCACAGAATACGCAGCACGAAACCATAGAGGAACAGAACGCAGTGCTGACAGAGGTAACAGCGAACATAGATTCAGATGCCACGGAACAGGGGAAAGATGCGGTGAAAACCGCATCGGAAGGTTCAGACACATCGGAAGAATCAGACATATCTGATGGATTGGACGCAGATATGACAGCAGGCACAGCTTCGGCAGATATTCCATTTGCAGCAGGCTATGAATTTTCAACTACGGATTCCACATCAGGAACCAATGGGGAAGTACAGAGCACCTATGCATTGCTGGTGGATCTGGATGATAATACAATTGTCACTCAGCGAAATGCCAGGGATCGGATCAATCCGGCATCTATGACCAAGATTATGACAGTTCTGGTAGCAGCAGAGCATGTGACAGATCTGGAGGATACATTTACCATTACCCGTGAGATTACAGATTTCAGTTATTCCAATGACTGCAGTGCAGTTGGGTTTGGTGAAAATGAGGTTGTCACAGTAAAAGATCTGCTCTATGGAACGATCCTTCCCTCAGGCGGAGATGCAGCAGCCGGTCTTGCCTGTTATGTGGCCGGTTCTATGGACAGCTTTGTTGACATGATGAACCAGAAGCTGAGGGATCTGGGCCTGTCAGACAGTGCACATTTTACCAACTGTGTGGGACTGTATAATGAAAATCATTATTGCAGTATCTATGATATGGCAGTGATCCTGAAAGCGGCGATGGAAAATGAATTGTGCAGGGAAGTCATGTCGGCACATACTTATACAACATCTCCTACGGAACAGCACCCGGAGGGAATCCAGATATCCAACTGGTTCCTGCGGCGGATCGAAGATAAAGAGACGAACGGAGAAGTGGTCTGTGCCAAGACCGGCTATGTAGTGCAGTCTGGAAACTGTGCTGCCAGTTATGAAGTGACCAACAGCGGAAAACATTATATCTGCGTGACCGCAAATGCACATAGCGGATGGCGGTGCATCTACGATCATGTGGAGATCTATAAAACTTATACGGAATAAAATATTGTCACTTAAAAATTTTATTCCAGATGGCATGTGCTACTTCTTCTTTGCTCATCAGTGGAAGTTCCTGGATATCATTTTTGGTGATCAAAGTCACCACGTTGGTATCGGTTCCAAATCCGGCACCGGCGGTCTTCAGGTTATTGGCAACGATCATATCTACATTTTTCTTGATAAGTTTTGTCTGGGAATTTTCCAGCAGATGCTCTGTTTCCATGGAAAAACCACATAAAAACTGACCAGATTTTTTATGCTCACCAAGATATTTCAGAATGTCCTGGGTGCGGGTCAGGGGGATAGACATATCATTGTCCTTTTTTTTGACTTTCTCAGTGCTGACCTGAGAAGGTGCATAATCGGCAACAGCTGCAGCCTTTACGATTGCATCCTGCTCTGGTGCAAGGGAAGTGACTGCATTGTACATATCCTGTGCAGAGGTGACGGACACGACGTTTACAAAAGGTGGTGGAGTCAGAGAAACAGGTCCGCTGACCAGAGTCACTTCGGCACCTCGCTGCATGGCAGCTTCTGCCAGGGCATATCCCATTTTGCCGGTGGAATGATTGGAGATAAAGCGCACCGGATCAATGGCTTCCTGAGTAGGACCGGCGGTGACCAGTACTTTTTTGCCGGTCAGATCTTTTTCGTAAGCCAGTTCCCTTAAGATATAGGAAAGCAGTACTTCCGGCTCCGGCATTTTTCCGGCTCCAGTGTCTCCGCAGGCCAGGTGGCCGCAGGCAGGATCAATGATCTGCCAGTGATAGTGGGCCAGTGTTTTTAAGTTATCCTGCACGATTGGATTTTCATACATGCCTGTATTCATGGCCGGAGAGATGAGCTTTGGGCATTTACAGGCGAGAATGGTAGTGGTCAGCATATCGTCAGCGATGCCGTGTGCCAGCTTGCCGATCACATTGGCCGAAGCCGGTGCCACCAGTACAAGGTCTGCCTTCTTTGCCACAGAAATATGCTCCACCTCAAAGGTGAAATTCCGGTCAAAGGTATCCACCAGACATTTATTTCCGGTGAGGGTTTCAAAGGTGACCGGTGTGATGAACTGGGTGGCATTTTGGGTCATGATAACCTGTATATCGCAGTGTAGTTTTTTCAACGCACTTGCGAGATTTGCAATTTTATATGCGGCGATACTTCCGGTAACGCCTAATACGACACATTTATTTTTTAACATAGATTCCTCCTGGACGGTTTAGACAGTCATTTGTAAAATTGCGCTTGCAGGGTTTTGCGCTGCTTTGCAACTCCCAAGATTTTTCGAATATATATGAGTAAGCTCATGTAGTTTCACACTAAATATTGGCATAAAGAGGTAGAAAAGTAAAGGAAAAGATGATAAAGTATAAATATTCCTGCGTGCAGGAACGGAATCGCAAAACATGGAGGAATCAATAAAAGATGATTTTAGCAGTAGATATTGGAAATACAAATATTGTGGTGGGATGCATCAAAGGTGAGGAAATCTGCTTCGTGGAGCGGATGTCCACGGAAGCCACCAGAACCGAGCTGGAATATGCGATCAGTTTTAAAAATGTACTGGAAATGTATGGCATTTCCATTGAGCAGCTGGACGGAGGGATTATTTCTTCGGTTGTGCCGCCAGTGACAAATATTGTGAAACGGTCTGTGGAGAAGATTCTTAATACGGAAGTCATGTTGATCGGTCCTGGTGTGAAGACGGGTCTGAATATTCTGATGGATGATCCAAGACAGGTGGGAAGTGACCGGATCGTCAATGCAGTAGCGGTAGTCCATGAGTATCCGGTGCCTGCGGCCATCATTGATATGGGAACGGCAACGACCATCTGTGTGGTGGATGAGAAGAAGAACTATATTGGCGGAGCAATCATTCCGGGGATGCGGATCGCAGCAGATACACTGACTGCCCGCACGGCGCAGCTTCCAAAGATCAGTCTGGAACCGCCTGCAAAGCTGATTGGAAAAAATACGGTTGACTGTATGAAGAGCGGTGTCTTCTATGGAAATGTGGCGTTGATCGATGGAATGCTGGATCGAATAGAAGAAGAGATGGGACAGAAGCTTCAGGTGATCGCTACTGGCGGACTGGCGAAAGCTCTGATTCCGTATTGCAGACATGAGATCACATTGGATGATGCATTGCTGCTCAAAGGTCTGAAGATTATTTACGAGAAAAATAAGTAAACAAAAATGCTGTGGAAGACCAGAAAAGAAATTCAGGTCACCACAGCATTTTTAGGTACAAGAGAAAATGATTATTTGATAATGGTTCCGGCTTTTTCTTCCAGGGCAGCTTTTGCGTCGTCCAGGTCAGCGATCACAGTTACGCGGCCCGGCTTTCCGGATACGAAGGAAACAGCAGCAACAACTTTCGGAAGAATGGAAGTCTCAGCAAACTGACCCTCTGCAATGTAGGAGCGGGCTTTGTCTACACTGATCGTATCCAGCGGTTCGCAGTTATCCTTACCATAGTTCAGGTACAGCTTTTTCTCGCCAGTCAGAAGCAGGAGAACATCTGCATCCAGAAGCTCAGCCAGCTTGCCGCTTGCCAGATCTTTCTCAATAACAGCACTGGCACCTTTCAGGCGATTTGCCTGTTTGAGAACAGGGATTCCGCCGCCGCCGCAGGCGATGACAACCTGACCGGCATCAGACAGAGCGCGGATACTGTCGATCTCTACGATATCTTCCGGCTTCGGTGCGGATACGATACGACGATAACCGCCATCCACTTTGACCACGTAGTTTCCCTTCTCTTCTTCAGCGTCAGCTTCTTCCTTGGTCATGATACGACCGATGACTTTGACCGGTTTGTAGAAGGAGTCATCGTATGGATTTACAACAACCTGGGTCAGAATGGTAGCAACCGGACGGTTGATGCCACGGTTGAGAAGTTCTTCACGAATGGCGTTCTGCAGGTCATATCCGATATAACCCTGGCTCATGGCAGAGCAGACAGATATGGGTGCGAAGGTGTAATCCGGGTGCTGCTTTCCGAATTCGTTCATAGCAGTATGGATCATACCCACCTGTGGGGCATTACTGTGGGAAATAATAACCTGGCAATCAGCCTCTACAAGATCTGCAATAGCTTTTGCGGCGCCTTTTACTGCGTCCTGCTGCTGGGGAAGGGTAGCACCCAGCGCTTTGTGCCCGAGGGCAACGACAACTTTTTTCTTGCTCATGATGGGTCCTCATTTCTGTAGTGTATAGTGGAGCCTGGAATCTCAGAGATCTGTGGCATTCTCGCTGCGGTGTCCCGCTGCAGAGAGCTTTCTGCAGAAGTACCTATGAGTGCGAGCATTCACTGTGCTCTGTGTCAATCTCATCCGGCTCCAACGGTTACTAACAGTATACGTGTTTATAGACAAAATTGCAAGGATAAGACAATTGTGATATAATAGGCGCATTGGAAAAAGAGAAGGAGATTCTTTCATGAAAAATATTGCAGGACTTTTACAGGAACTGAAGTACACAGTGATAGACGGAAAGCCAGAAGGAGAGATCTCAGAGCTGGTCTATGATTCCAGAAAGGTGACAAAGGACTGTATGTTTGTCTGCATCAAGGGTGCGGCATATGACAGCCATGACCATACAGAGGAGATCGCCCGGGCAGGCGCAAAAGTGATCGTGGCAGAGCGTCCGGTGAAGGTACCGGAAGGCGTGACTTTAGTATTGGTGGAGGACAGCCGTTATGCGCTTTCCATGCTGTCCGCAGCGTATTTTGATCATCCGGCGCAAAAGCTGAAAGTGATCGGAATCACAGGAACCAAGGGAAAGACCACTACTACATTTATGGTAAAAGGAATTCTGGAGCATGCTGGATACAAGGTGGGATTGATCGGCACCATTGAGACCATTATCGGTGATACTCATATTCCGTCCAGCAACACTACGCCGGAATCCTATCTTGTGCAGAAATATTTTGCACAGATGGTGGAGGCAGGCTGCCAGATCTGCGTCATGGAAGTATCTTCCCAGGGACTGATGATGCATCGTACTGCCGGTATTCCATTTGAGATCGGCATCTTTACCAATCTGGCGCCGGATCATATCGGGCCCAATGAGCATGCAAGCTTTGAGGAATACGCAGCATGCAAAGGGATGCTGTTCCGCCAGTGCCGTCATGGAATCGCGAATGTGGATGATGAGCATTTTGATATGGTACTGGCAGGTCATACCTGTGATCTGGAGACCATCGGATTTTCAGACAGAGCTGATTACCGGGCATCTGACATGGAACTGATCGGAAGACCGGGCTATCTGGGCGTAAAATACCATGTATCCGGAAAGATTGATATGGATGTGGAAATTGATGTGCCGGGACGCTTCAGTGTGTATAACTCACTGGTAGCGATTGCTGTCTGCGAGCATTTTAAGGTATCTCAGGAGGATTTAAAAGCGGCTCTTAAAGTAGTGAAGACCAAGGGACGTATTGAGATGATCAAAGTATCCGATGATTTCATTCTGATGATCGACTATGCACACAATGCCATGAGCTTAGAGAGCCTGTTGACTACATTAAAAGAATATCATCCAAAGCGGCTGGTATGTGTCTTTGGCTGTGGCGGAAACCGTTCCAAGCTGCGTCGTTATGAGATGGGCGAGGTATCCGGTAATCTGGCGGATCTGACCGTGATCACGTCTGATAACCCACGATTTGAGGAACCGCAGGCGATCATTGATGATATCAAGGTCGGTATGGCAAAAACCAAAGGAAAATATGTGGAGATTTCTGACAGGAAAGAAGCGATCCGCTATGTGATCGAACATGGTCAGAAGGGAGATGTCATCGTGCTGGCAGGAAAAGGACACGAGGACTACCAGGAGATCAAAGGAGTCAAATATCCCATGGATGAGCGTGTGCTGATCCAGGAGGTATTGAAGGAGATGGCAGAGAAATAGATGGAATTCGTCAATGTGATCGTAGATATTTCCCATGAGAAGCTGGATCGGATCTTTCAGTACCGGATTCCGGAGGAACTTCAGGGGAAGATCAGCACCGGTATGCAGGTGCAGGTTCCCTTTGGCATGGGAAATCGAACCATCAAAGGATATGTGACAGGTGTCACGGATGTGCCGGATTATCCGGTGGAAAAGATCAAGCCGGTCACCGGTCTGGTGGATGGCGCTGTGCCGGCGGAGTCGGAGCTGATCGCATTGGCGGCATGGATGAAGGAGTTCTATGGTTCCACCATGAACCAGGCTCTGAAAACGGTACTTCCGGTAAAACAGGAAGTGAGCAGCAGACAGGAAAAATGTATTGTGCTTGCGATTCCAAGAGAAGAGGCAAAGCAGTTATTAAAGGAAGTACTCCATAAAAATTTTCGGGCAAAGGCAAGATTGCTGGCAGGACTTCTGGATCATGACGGAAAATTGTCTTCAAAGGAAGCAGCAGATCTTAAAATCACATCTTCTGTCATACAGGGGCTGGAACGAGATGGCGCGGTCCGTCAGATATCCCGGGTGCAGTATCGGAATCCTTTTGCCGGAAAATTTGAACAGACCGGTATACAGCGGACGCTGACAGAAGAGCAGAAGAATGCTGTGGATGGAATCTGGGATGAGTATGCACAGGGCATTCGAAAAACCTATTTGCTGGAAGGTGTTACTGGAAGCGGCAAGACAGAAGTGTATATGGAACTGATCAGCCGGGTGATCGCAGAAGGAAAGCAGGCAATCGTGCTGATTCCGGAGATCGCCCTGACTTTCCAGACAGTCCGGCGCTTTTATGAGCGGTTTGGAGACCGGGTATCGGTCATGCATTCCAGACTGTCGGAGGGAGAACGATATGATCAGTTTCTTCGGGCCAAAGCCGGAGAAATTGATGTGATGATCGGGCCAAGGTCTGCGTTGTTTACACCATTTTCACAGATTGGTGTTATGATCATTGATGAAGAGCATGAAGGAGCCTATAAAAGTGAGACAGTTCCCCGGTATGATGCCAGAGAAGTGGCGGCTGTCCGGGCGAAAAAGCATGGGGCTTCTCTTATCTTAGGAAGTGCCACACCGTCCGTGGAGACCAGCAGGAGAGCCAGGGAAGGAAAGTTTGGATGGTATCGACTGACCTCACGGATCGGGCAGGCAATTTTGCCGGAAGTATCGGTGGTGGATCTAAGAGAGGAGCTTCGGGATGGAAATCGAAGTATTTTCAGCCGGAGACTTCTGTCGGCCATGGATGACAGGCTTAAAAAAAGACAGCAGACCATGTTGTTCTTGAACCGTCGTGGGTTGTCTGGATTTGTGTCCTGCCGTTCCTGCGGGAAATCGATTCGCTGTCCTCATTGTGATGTGACCTTATCTCTTCACAAGGATGGAAGCCTTCGATGTCATTATTGTGGTTATCGGATCCCGATGCCGAAGAATTGCCCTTCCTGCGGATCCCCATATATTTCCGGCTTCCGGGCAGGAACCCAGCAGATCGAGCGGGAGGTGCACAGATTATTTCCTCAGGCGCGAGTGCTGCGGATGGACTATGATACCACCCGTACAAGAGAAAGCTACGAGCAGATCTTAAGTGCTTTTGGAAATGGACAGGCGGACATTTTAGTGGGAACACAGATGATCGTGAAGGGACATGATTTTCCTGATGTTACACTGGTTGGTATTGTAGCGGCAGACATTTCACTGTATGCGTCTGACTATCGGGCTGCAGAGCGGACTTTTCAGCTTCTGACCCAGGCGGTGGGAAGAGCCGGCAGAGGAAGCAAGGCAGGAGAAGCGGTGATACAGACCTATATGCCGGAGCATTACAGCATTCAGACCGCGGCAAAGCAGGATTATGACGCATTTTATGAGCAGGAGATCCTGTACCGGGAATTGATGGGCTACCCACCGGTGGATGAGATGCTTGGTATCTATTTGTCGGGAAAAGATCTGGAAAAATTGGAAAGCTGCGCAGAACAACTGGCAGAATGGATCCGTAATGCCCATGTGGAGGACTTATGTCTGATCGGACCGGCTGATGCGGCTCTCGCCCGGAAAAATGACAGTTACCGCAAGGTTATTTATATGAAACATGAAAAGAAAATTATCTTATTAAAAATAAAAAAACTGCTGGAGCAGCAGATTGCTGGTACAGATAATTGGAACGATATTTTTATCCAGTTTGACTACAATCCATTGCAGGCATATTAGGAGGACATTATGGCAATCAGAAATTTACGTTATGAAGGAGATCCGATTCTCCGTAAAACAAGCAAAGAAGTAAAAGAGATCACACCAAAGATTGTAGAGCTGATCGATGACATGCTGGAGACCATGTATGAGGCTGGCGGTGTCGGACTGGCAGCGCCACAGGTGGGTGTACTGAAAAGAATCGTTGTGATCGATGTGGGAGATGGTCCGTTCGTGTTGATCAATCCACAGATCACAAAGACGGAAGGCTCTCAGACCGGAGACGAAGGATGCTTAAGTGTACCGGGAAAAGCCGGAATCGTGACCAGACCTAACGAAGTGACTGTCCGCTTTACCGGTGAGGATGGCAATACCTATGATCTGGAAGGAACAGAACTGCTGGCGAGAGCCATCTGCCACGAGTGCGATCATCTGGATGGAAAGCTGTATGTGGATCTGGTGGAAGGAGAACTTCACGATACTGTCATGGACGAGGAGGAATAAGCGAATATGAAAATTATTTTCATGGGAACACCGGATTTTGCAGTGGGAACGCTCAGATCCCTGGCAGAAGCCGGTCATGAGATCACACTGGTAGTGAGTCAGCCGGATAAGCCAAAGGGACGTGGACATGCGATGGTTCCCACACCGGTGAAGGTTGTGGCTGAAGAGCTGGGAATTCCGGTATTCCAGCCGGTGAAGATCCGTGAGGCAAAGGATGTGTTGGAGAAGACGGAAGCAGATGTGTGTGTGGTAGCGGCTTTTGGACAGATCATTCCAGCGTCCATTCTTCATATGAAAAAATATGGATGCATCAATGTGCATGCTTCACTGCTTCCGAAGTACCGCGGAGCAGCACCGATCCAGTGGGCAGTCATCGATGGGGAGAAAGAGTCCGGTGTGACGATCATGCAGATGGATGAAGGACTGGATACCGGTGATATGCTGGCAAAGGCAATCGTACCGCTGGATGAAAAGGAGACGGGAGGAAGTCTCTTTGATAAGTTGAGTGAGGCTGGTGGACGTCTCTGTGTGGAGACTCTTGCAAAGCTGGAAAAGGGCGAAATCACCCCGGAAAAGCAGGGAGAGACACCGACTGCTTATGCATCCATGCTGGATAAAAAAATGGGAAATATCGACTGGAACAAGAGTGCAGTCGTGATTGAACGTCTGGTCCGTGGACTGAATCCGTGGCCCAGTGCATATACTCATCTTGACGGAAAGACATTGAAAATATGGGCATGTGATGTGCTGCCCCAAAGTGCATCAAAGGGAGAAAGTGGTGAGATACTGGAAGTGACAAAAGATGCCATTCATGTACAGACCGGGGACGGTATCCTGGTGCTTCGCGAGATCCAGCTTGCAGGAAAAGCAAGAATGGATGCAGGTGCATTTTTAAGAGGATACAAAGTAGTTCCGGGAACGGTACTTTCGGCAGAATAGGAGGAAATTATGCCGTTTTTCTATTATTATGACCCTACGTATATTCTGGTACTCATTGGAGCAGTTCTGTCCCTGTGGGCGTCTGCAACAGTAAAATCAACTTATAACAAATACTCTCGGGTATACAGTTATTCCGGACTGACCGGAGCACAGGCAGCTGCACAGATTCTCAGACAGGCAGGTATCTATGATGTGAGGATCGAGCATGTGAGTGGTAATCTGACAGACCATTATGATCCAAAAGCCAGAGTGCTTCGCCTGTCCGACAGTGTCTATGGATCTAATTCCGTAGCTGCCATCGGTGTGGCTGCTCATGAGTGTGGTCATGCAATCCAGGATCAGGAGGACTATGTTCCGCTTCGGTTCCGTTCTGCATTTGTGCCGGTAGCGAATCTGGGAACACAGGTTGCTTTCCCTATCCTTCTTCTGGGTGTATTTCTGGGAAGCTCTCATTTCCTGATCCAGGTGGGGCTGCTGTGCTTTTTCTTTGGTGTACTGTTCCAGCTGATCACTTTGCCGGTAGAGTTTAATGCATCCGGCCGTGCGGTACGGATCTTAAGAGAGACAGGGATGATGTCTGATGATGAATTGTCTAAGACAAAGAAAGTACTGTCAGCGGCAGCTATGACATACGTGGCAGCAGCGGCAGCATCGATCCTGTCCATGTTAAGACTTATTATCCTGTTCGGAGGTAACAGAAGACGTGACTGATCAGGTAAATACAAGAGGGCTCGCACTGGAATTTCTGCTGGAAGTGGAAAAAGGAGCCTTAAGCCATGTGGCACTTCGTGGTATGTTGGAGCGATACCAGTATCTGGATAAGCAGGAACGCGCATTCCTGACCCGCCTTTGTGAAGGAACTCTGGAGCGCAGACTGGAGCTGGATGCCATCATCAACCATTTTTCTAAAGTGCCGGTGAAGAAACAAAAGCCGGTGATCCGTAATCTGCTGAGAATGTCGGTTTATCAGCTGAAATACATGGATCAGGTGCCGGATTCTGCCGTCTGTAACGAGGCAGTGCGTCTGGCGCAGAAAAAAGGCTTCGGAACCTTGAAAGGGTTTGTAAACGGCGTGCTCAGAAGCATTGCCAGAGGAATAGAAGAGATTTCTTTTGATGATCTGTCCATCAGTTATTCCACACCTCAGTGGATCGTAGACCAGTGGGTAGAGGAATATGGGAAAGACAAGGCAGTTCGGATGCTGGCGGATCAGTATGCAGAGAAGCCGGTGACCATTCGGATCAATGAGACGAAGACAACAAAGCAGCAACTGAAGGCGCGTCTGGAATCTGAAGGTGTGACCGTTCAGGAGGTGGACGGCATGGATTGCGCACTGGCAATCTCCGGGTTTGATTATCTGCGGGCTCTTTCTTCCTTCAGGGAAGGGCTGTTCCATGTGCAGGATGTCAGTTCCATGCAGGTGGCATTGACTGCAGCGCCGAAGGAAGGCGACATCTGTCTGGATGTTTGTGCGGCACCTGGAGGAAAGAGTCTTCATCTGGCAGAACTTCTTCATGGAACCGGACTTGTGGAGGCAAGAGATCTGACGGATTATAAAGTTGAACTGATCCAGGACAATATTGATCGTTCAGAGCTTACGAATATTCGTGCAGTCTGCCATGATGCTACCGTCCTTGATGAATCCTGGATCGGAAAGGCAGACATTGTGCTGGCTGATCTTCCATGTTCCGGCCTTGGAGTATTAAATAAGAAAAATGATCTGAAATACCGGATGACACCGGAACAGCAGCAGGAGCTGTTAGAGCTTCAGCACAGGATCCTGGATACAGTATGGCAGTATGTGAAGCCGGGTGGAAAGCTGATCTACAGTACTTGTACCGTTCACAAAGCGGAAAATGTGGAAACTGTGGATTGGTTTTTGAAAACGCACCCGTTTTTGTTGAAAAAAGAGATAATAATGCTTCCCGGTGTGGATAAGTATGATGGATTCTTCATCGCCGGGATGGAGAGAAAAGAACATGATTGATATAAAATCACTGACTCTTCCAGAACTTCAGGAAGAGATGGAAAAGATCGGAGAGAAGAAGTTTCGTGCAGGACAGATCTATGAGTGGATGCATGTGAAGCTGGTGGACAGTTTTGATGAGATGACCAATCTCTCCAAAGGCTTGCGGGAAAAATTAAAGGAGCAGTATGAACTGATATCATTGGAGCTGGTGGAAGTACAGACATCGAAGATCGATGAGACCAGTAAATTCCTGTTCCGCCTGTCAGATGGAAATGTGATCGAGAGCGTGCTGATGAAATATCACCACGGCAATTCAGTCTGTATTTCCTCGCAGGTAGGCTGCCGTATGGGCTGTCGGTTCTGCGCGTCCACGTTGGACGGACTGGAGCGTGGGTTAAAACCATCCGAGATGCTGGATCAGATCTATAAGATCCAGAAGTGGTCCCAGGAGAGGGTGCATAACGTGGTCGTTATGGGAACAGGAGAACCTCTGGACAATTATGATTCTCTGCTTCGGTTTATTCATTTGCTGACCGATGAGGGAGGACTTCATATCAGTCAGCGGAATCTGACGGTATCTACCTGCGGTATTGTTCCGAATATGCGTCGTCTGGCAGATGAGAAGCTTCAGATCACGCTGGCATTATCCCTTCATGCGTCCAGCCAGGAGAAGCGCAAGACGCTGATGCCGGTGGCCTATAAATTTGATCTGAAAGATGTGCTGGATGCCTGCCGGTATTATTTTGAACAGACTGGCCGACGGATCACATTTGAATACAGTCTGGTAGGAGGCGTCAACGACAGCAGCGAGGATGCCAGAGAACTGACGGAGCTGGTCAAAGACCTGAACTGTCATATCAACCTGATCCCGGTCAATCCGATCAAAGAGAGGGATTACGTGCAGTCGGACAGCCGCGCGATCCTCAATTTCAAAAATAAACTTGAAAAATCAGGGATAAATGTTACTATTAGAAGGGAAATGGGCCGGGATATTGACGGCGCATGCGGACAGCTCAGAAAGAGCTATATGGATACTGAAAAAGAGAGGTAAGTGGAAGTGCAGACATCGGTCGCAATGACGGACGTGGGCCGTGTGAGAAAAGTGAATCAGGATTATGTGTATGCTTCCGACACACCGGTCGGAAATCTTCCGAATCTGTACATTGTGGCAGATGGAATGGGAGGTCATAAAGCAGGAGACCTGGCATCTTCCTATGCGGTGCAGACCATTGTGGAGGCTATCAGCCGGAGCGTGGAGACCAGACCGGCGCTGATCCTTCAGAAGGCGATCCGCTACGCCAATTACCGGTTATATGAAAAATCGGAAGAGCGGGAAGAATATCATGGAATGGGAACAACACTGGTAGTGCTGACAGTATATAAAGATGAAGCACTGGCAGCCAATATCGGAGACAGTCGGCTGTATGAGATCTCACAGAAGCAGATCCGGCAGATTTCAGAAGATCATTCCCTGGTGGCGGAGCTGGTGCGAAAGGGAGAACTAAGTGCCACAGAAGCCAGAAGACATCCAGATAAAAATATTATTACAAGGGCACTGGGAATCCAGGACGAGGCGCAGATTGATCTGTTTCCGTTTCGTGTGGAGACAGGAAACCGCTATCTGCTCTGTTCTGATGGACTGACCAATATGGTGGAGGATACGGAGCTTTGCAGGTTGATCAGTCAGAAGAAAGATATCTCGGAGATCGGTGCGGAGCTGATCCTCAAAGCGAACAAGAATGGTGGACTGGATAATATTGCAGTTGTATTGGTTGAAATAGATAACAGTGAGGTAGGATTATGATAAAGACGGGAACGATTCTGGGAGACCGCTATGAGATTCTGGAAAAAATAGGAACCGGCGGTATGGCAGAGGTCTTCAAGGGAAAAGATCATAAGCTGAACCGTTACGTTGCAGTTAAAGTACTGAAAGAGGAATTCCGTGACAATGACGGATTTGTAAAGAAATTTAAGGAGGAAGCTCAGGCAGCAGCCGGGCTTGCTCATCCCAATATTGTAAATGTATATGATGTCGGTGATGAGAACGGTATCTATTATATTGTGATGGAGCTGGTGGAAGGGATCACTCTGAAGAATTATATTGAGAGAAAAGGCCGCCTGACCATCAAAGAGGCAACCAGTATTGCAATTCAGGTATCTGCAGGACTGGAGGTTGCCCATAATAATCATATTGTACACAGGGATATCAAACCACAGAACATTATTATTTCCAGAGAAGGAAAAGTAAAGGTAACAGATTTTGGTATTGCCAAGGCAACCACTTCCCAGACCACGACTTCCAGTGCCATGGGTTCTGTGCATTATGCATCTCCGGAGCAGGCAAGAGGCGGATATGTAGATCATAGAAGCGATATTTATTCTCTTGGTATCGTCATGTATGAAATGGTGACAGGCCGTGTTCCGTTTGATGGGGAGACTGCGGTGACTGTGGCAGTGAAGCATCTGCAGGAACAGATGGTTCCGCCCAGCAAGTATTGCCCGGAGATTCCGTACAGTCTGGAGCAGATCATCAAGAAATGCACGGAGAAGAGTCCGGACCGCAGATATCAGGATATCGGGGATCTGATGGCAGATCTGAAACAGTCTCTGGTAGATCCGGATGGTGATTTCGTACAGATGGTAGATCTTGATGAGCAGGCCAAGACCGTGATCATGACAAAAGGAACCACGTCCAAGGTCAAAGAGTCCCGCAGAGTGAATCTGAGCAAGGATGAGGATGAGGACGAGGATGATGAGGAAGAAGACGAAGACAGCGAAGATGATGAGGATGATGAAGAACTGAGTCCGACCGTTGAACGTGCCATGACGATCGCAGGAGTGGTTCTGGCAGTGATCATTGTGATCATTATGCTTCTGCTGTTCTCAAAAGTGCTTGGAATCGGCAAAAAATCCAATACAGATACCAGCGACAGCCAGCAGACAGAGCAGAGCGCGGACGAAGAAGATGACAGCAGTTCCGCATCCCAGGGGAATACAGTGAACATGCCGAACCTTCTTGGAAAGACTTATGCAGAGGCAAGAACGGTTCTGGAAGAACTTGGACTGAAGATCGAGCGTGGAGAATCTGAAAAATCCAATCAGTATTCTGCAGGTCAGATCATTGCGCAGAGTGAAGAATCAGGAAACAGCGTGAAGGTAGGTACAACGGTGACAGTAACCTTGGCGGCAGCAGGATCTACTGCTTCTTCAGATGGAACCAGCAGTACAGGAAGCACCACTTCCAGTACAACCACCACGACCACTAACAGCAAAGTGAAGGTTCCGTCGGTAGTTGGTAAAGATGAAAATGCAGCGAAGAGTGCGATCACGGCAGCAGGTCTGACGGTTGGTACGGTCAGCGAAGCGTCCAGCGATACAGTAGAATCCGGTCTTGTCATCAGCCAGTCTCCGTCAGCCAATTCCGAGACGGAGAGCGGTGGAAAAGTTAACATTGTGCTGAGCAGCGGACCGAATAAAAAGAAAGTGACCGATGTTATCGGTCATGAATCCAGCAGAGCCCAGTCAGAACTGGCGGGGGATGGATTTAAAGTAGAAGTAAAAGAAACATATAGTGATGATATGCGTGCAGGCCTGGTAGTCAGCACCAGTCCGGACAGAGGAACCTATGTGCAGCCGGGAAGCACAGTGACGATCACTGTCAGCAAAGGCAGGGAACAGGTAACGATTCCATCTGTCAGCGTGGGAATGACCTATGAAGAGGCAGTGGAGGCATTGAATGATGCCGGATTCAAAGGAACAGTCAAAGAGGCAACTGAGTACAGTGCATCTGTAGGAAATGGATTTGTGACCAGATACAGTCCAAGCAAGACGGTCGATCCAGACGGAACGGTGACTATCTATGTAAGCCTTGGTACGCAGTCAACCACAGAGTAACAGCTTATGCAGGGAAGAATTGTCAAAGGAATTGCAGGATTCTATTATGTAGATACAGAGGACGGTATCTTTGAGTGCCGCGCCAAAGGAATTTTTCGCAACCAGAAGGTAAAGCCTCTGGTTGGAGATCTGGTGGAGCTGGAAGTATTAAGCCAGGAAGAAAAAGAGGGCAGTGTGATCTCCATTTTGCCAAGAAAAAGTGAACTGATCCGACCGGCAGTGGCCAATGTGGATCAGGCACTGGTGATCTTTGCACTGTCAAGACCGACTCCGAACTTGCCGCTTCTGGATCGCTTTCTGATCATGATGAAACAGAAAGAGATTCCGACGATTATCTGTTTTAATAAAAGCGATATGGTGTCAGAAGAAGAAAGGGAGCATTTTCGGCAGATCTACCGGGATTGTGGAAGTAAGCTTCTGTTTATCAGTGCAAAAAAAGGAGAAGGAACAGACGCGGTCAGAGATTGTTTAAGAGGACATATGACAACTGTGGCAGGTCCCTCTGGTGTGGGAAAATCTACACTGATCAATCATCTGGTGCCGGAAGCAGAGATGGAGACTGGAAAGATCAGCGAAAAAGCGGATCGAGGAAAACATACTACCCGTCACAGCGAACTGTTTCGGCTTGAAAAAGACAGTTACATTCTGGATACTCCGGGCTTCACTGCACTGGAGCCGGAAGCTATGGAGAAAGAAGAACTGCGGTTCTGCTTTCCGGAATTTGATCCCTATGAGGGCAGCTGCAAGTTTCAAGGCTGTATTCATGACAGGGAGCCTGGCTGTGCAGTAAAAGAAGCTGTAGAAGACGGGAAGATCAGTAAAGAACGTTACGAAAGCTACATCAGTTTTTTCAGAGAATTAAAAGAGAGAGAAAGACGGAGGTATTCCTGATATGAAGTACTATTTATCACCATCAATTTTATCCGCAGATTTTGCACATCTGGGAGACGATATTGCAGCAACGGAGAAGGGAGGAACCCAGTATCTGCACTACGATGTTATGGATGGCATGTTTGTTCCGAGCATTTCTTTTGGTATGCCGGTTCTGAAATCTGTCCGTAAGATCACGGATCTGGTTCTGGATGTACATCTGATGATTGAGGATCCAGACCGCTATATTGATGAATTTGTAAAGAGCGGTGCTGATATTATCACGGTTCATTATGAAGCATGTAAGAATGTGGAGAAAACCATCCAGATGATCAGAGAGAAAGGTGTAAAAGTAGGTGTTACCATTAAACCAAAGACTCCGCTCAGTGTTCTGGAACCGTTGCTGGATAAGGTAGATATGATACTTCTGATGACGGTAGAACCGGGATTTGGCGGACAGGCATATATTCCTGAATCCACAGATAAGATCCGTGCATTGCGTAAGATGCTGAATGACAGAGGACTGACCACAGATATTGAAGTTGATGGTGGTATCAAAAAGGATAATCTGGAAATGGTTCTGGATGCAGGAGCCAATGTGATCGTGGCAGGAAGTGCCATCTTCAAAGATGACATCGAGAAAAATACCAGAGATTTCATGGAGATTCTTAAGAAGAGGCAGGCATAAATGGATACACTGATTATCAGCGGGGGCAATATCGGGATCGATCTTGCCCTCGGTCTTTTGAAAATAAAAAGATTTGATCATATCATCGGCGTGGATGGTGGATTGAAGTTCTGTTATGACCATAAGATCGTCCCTACACGGATCGTTGGGGATTTTGATACTTTATCCCCGGAAATTCTTACATGGTATAAGAAGAATACACAGATCGAGATCCGGGAATACAATCCGGTAAAAGATGCCACAGACACACAGATCGCCGTGGAGCTGGCACTTTCCCTTGGAAGTGATCATGTTACGATTCTTGGAGGAACAGGAACCAGACTGGATCATGTGCTGGGAAATATTCAGAGCCTGTATCTGGCGCTGGAAAAAGGAGTGGACTGTGAGATCCTGGATGAGCATAATCGCATCCGTCTGATCCAGGGGGAATACCGGATCAAAAAGGCAGAACAATATGGAAAATATGTATCCCTGATTCCATTTACTACTGATGTGAATGGGGTTACGCTGGAGGGACTGAAATATCCAGTGCAGGATCAGCATTTTACCGTACAGGGAAGCGGTGGTTTTGGCGTGTCCAATGAGATCGCTGCTGATGAAGCAAGGATCAGCCTGAAGCAGGGCATTTTTATTATGATCGAATCAAAAGATTGATTCTTTTGGGAGGAATACAAGAATGGCTTGGTATGACGAGGCAATATTTTATCACATTTATCCCCTGGGACTTACGGGGGCTCCAAAGGAAAATTCATATGAGGAACCGGTACATCGGTTAAATACGTTGATCCCATGGATCGAACATATCAGAAACATAGGATGTACAGCTCTGTATATTGGTCCTCTGTGTGAATCCGTGGGTCACGGTTATGAGACGACAGACTATAAGAAGCTGGACAGCCGTCTGGGAACCAATGAAGACCTGAAAGCATTTGTGACAGAATGTCATGCGCAGGGAATCCGAGTGATTTTCGATGGGGTGTTCAATCATACAGGAAGAGATTTTTTCGCATTTAAGGATATTCAGAAGAACCGGGAGCAGTCTCCGTACCGCGACTGGTACTGTAATGTGAATTTCTATGGAAATAATGAATATAACGATGGATTTTCCTATGATAACTGGGGCGGCTACAATCTGCTGGTGAAGCTGAATCAGCGAAATCCAGCAGTCAAAGATTATATCTGTGACGTGATCCGCTTCTGGGTCAGTGAGTTTGATATTGATGGGATCCGTCTGGATGCAGCGGACGTACTGGATTTTGATTTTATGAAAGCCCTGCGTCAGACGGCAAATGAAGTGAAGCCGGAGTTCTGGCTCATGGGCGAGGTGATCCATGGGGATTATACCCGTTGGGTAAATGAAGGAACTCTTCATTCTGTGACCAACTATCAATTGCACAAAGCACTGTACTCCGGGCACAACGATCACAACTATTTTGAAATTGCACATACGGTCCGCCGCCTCTATGAGATGGGAGGCAACCGGCCAGATGGACTGAAGCTCTATAATTTTGTGGACAACCACGATGTGGAACGGATCTATACAAAATTGCAGAATAAGGCACAGTTCTTCCCGGTACATGTGTTGTTGTATACCCTGCCGGGGATCCCTTCTATTTATTATGGATCGGAATTTGGCATAGAAGGAAAGAAAGAGCGCTACAGTGACGATTCTCTGCGCCCTGCATTGCAGCTGGCTGATTACAAAAATGCATCCACGGAAAATCCGTGTACCAGACTGATCACCGCATTGGGGAAGATTCGTCAGCAGACGAAAGCATTAAGTCTGGGAGATTATAAAGAACTTTTGCTGACCAATCGTCAGTATGCATTTTCCAGAGATCTGAATGGAACATCTGTGGTAGTGACGGTCAATAATGATGAGAATCCGGCACAGATCCATGTGGCAGCCGGCAATGGCGGAGCTTATGTGGGAGCACTGAGCGGAATGAAAGTTCCGGTGGAACAGGGTCAGATCAATGTAACCTTACAGCCAAACAGTGGAGAAATCTGGATTCCGGAAGAAGGCGGAGCAGAAGAACCG
>OGII01001062.1_pt1 | contig 21300 bp, 20 predicted proteins | sample 1571701 | NCBI WGS metagenome assembly OGII01 (sample SAMEA2581950, study PRJEB24529) | metagenome | biome: Human gut stool | place: China | collected 2011
GTCTTTCAACGGGTGATATTGCTTCAATGGCGTATAATATGCAGGTAGCATTCGCCACAACGGTGGTCGGTATGGTTATCGCTGCTATAGGAGTCGTCACTTTGCAAGTCAAGCAACGTTGGTATGCACGCGACATCAATGATTTGGAATATATCTATAAAAACCTGCACCATGGGACAGCGAAATAAGTTGCTTCATTCAGACCCGGATTCCGATCCGATGGGAGTGGTTGCCAATCTGTTTGATGTGGCAATGGTTTTCGCTGTCGCATTGATGGTGGCCCTTGTAACTCGCTTCAATATGACCGAACTTTTCTCTAAGGAAGACTTTTCTCTGGTAAAGAATCCCGGGAAGGAAAATATGGAGATCATCACAAAAAAAGGAGAAACAATCCAGCGATATACACCTTCCGAAAACCAGGAATCGGAAGGGAAGAAAGGACGTAAAGTCGGGATTGCCTACGAGTTGGAAAACGGGGAGATCATCTACGTCCCGGAGTAAGAATAGTTATTTCTCCTCGGTATACTGCCGTTTAAAAGCAACCGGTGAAACTCCTCTGTGCTTTTTAAAGAATTTCCCAAAGGATGATTGATCGGAAAAATTCAGCATGTCGGCGATCTGTTGAATGGATAAATCCGGATTCCGCAAAAGAATCTCGGCTTCGCGCATCAACGCTTCACTGATCCATTGGTTGACAGTTCTTCCACTGAAACTTTTCATTATACGCGACAGGTACTCGGGGGTAATGCACAATTCGCCCGCATAGAAAGAAACGGAATGTTCTGTCCGGCAATGTTTGTTCAGCAACTGGATAAACAGGAAAAGCAATACATCTTTTGCCGGTGGATTCGGATTCACTTTATGACGGTTTGCCTGATAGACAATGTTATTCATCTCCAATAAAAAGCCGCGTAGTTCGTTCAGGATAATATCGCGTTGCCACGCATGCTCCGTACGGTCGATATTCCGCTCGATACGGCAGAGACAATTCTCCAGCAAAAGCCCTTCCTCTTCGTCCAGATGTTGGATAGGACGAGTATGCAGGGAAGCGATATAAGCAGCAGGCATACGTCGGCTGTTCAAGATTGCGTTCGATGATCAGATGGTAGCCCCTGAAATCGGAAGAAAAACGAAAATTCTTCACCGAGTGCATATCCATTATATTCAACAACAGATTATCAGATAAATGATAGGTAAAATCATCTATAGTAATCTCTATGTCTCCTTGCCGAACCAGAAAGATGGAAAAGGCATCCAGGCGAATAGAAACATCTTCTTTGAATCCTGGATTCCTGTGATTTTTACCATCCATTCTCACAATAACCAATTTATCCTGATAGGACTTCAGATTCATTTTAAAACGAAGCAAGTCCGCAATACTTAGCCGCAAAAAGGATTCTTCCATATCTATTTTCATAAGGCTGCAAAGATAGAAAATATATCCGAAAGCGACTCCGGGTTGGTTTTATACAACCATTTTGCGGGCGTGCGCAAAATGGTCCGACCGAAACTATAAAAGATCATTTTGCTGACGTCAGCAAAATGATCGAGCTTGCCAAAGGTGCTGAAAGAGAGGTAGATAACATCCTCCTAACACGTTATGCATGCTACTTAATTGCACAAAATGGTGATCCCCGTAAGCCAGAAATAGCTTTTGCACAAAACTACTTCGCCGTACAAACAAGACGAGCAGAGCTTGTAGAACAACGTTTTTTAGATTACGAACGCGTAACTGCACGCACTAAACTAGCCGAAACAGAAAAGCTACTTTCCGGCGTTTTATATGAGCGAGGCATAGACAGCAAAGGTTTTGCCACCATACGTTCTAAAGGAGATAAAGCGCTGTTTCGTATCGATACCAAACTACTCAAACGTAAATTAGGAGTACCCGACAGCCGCCCTTTGGCTGATTTTCTACCGACAATCAGTATAAAAGCCAAGGATTTTGCCGCAGAAATGACCTCTGTCAATGTGCAGCAAAACGATTTATACGGACAAACCTCCATCGAAAACGAGCATGTAGATAACAACCTGGCCGTAAGAGACATGTTGGTCAGCAGAGGCATATTTCCCGAACAATTTCCTGCTGGAGAAGATATAAAAAAGGTAGAGAAACGACTGAAAAAAGATGCTAAAAAGCTGAACGATCCCAAGAAGAAAAAGTAGTAGGCCACTTACTTGTCCCTGTTCAATTTTGGAACAAATATATTCATTTTTCAACCACAGCTATTATCTCAAAAAGTCGGATATTTGCACCGGTTATTAGTTAAGGCAGTATATATCAATGAGTAGCAAACTTACATCACTCTGACATTACCGTGTTGATGTTTTGATTTTGGAACAATCCTACTGCCGGGATTATAATTGAATAATAGCAGAATATGAAGAAAAATTTTATGGCATGGCACAGGCGAATTAGGAAAGGAGTGAGATTATGGCGGCGTACAAAGACGAACAGCGGGGAACATGGTATGTGTCCTTTCACTATTATGACTGGACTGGTAAGAATTGCCGGAAAGTTAAGAGGGGATTTAAGACCAAACGGGAAGCAACAGAGTGGGAGCGGCATTTCCGCATGAAAGAAGCGGCTGACTTGGATATGACTTTTGAGGAATTTGTTCAGGCATACACAAGAGATATGAAGCCGAAACTGAAACACAATACCTGGCTGACGAAAGAGCATATCTTGAGGACAAATCTACTGCCTTATTTCAAGGACAAGAAAATGCGTGATATTCGTCCGAAAGATATTATCCAGTGGCAGAATGAACAGATTTCCTATCGTGATGAAAAAGGAAAGCCTTATGCTCCGACTTATTTGAAAACTTTGCAATCAGAATTGAGCGCACTGTTCAATCATGCGGTACGGTTCTATGAACTGAAAAGCAATCCCGTTGTAAAGGCGGGGCCGCTGGGAAAGGGAAAAGCAGAGGAAATGCTGTTCTGGACAAAAGAGGAATATCTGAAATTCATTGAAGCGGTAAAGGACAAACCATATTCCTATCATGCGTTTCAGATATTGTACTGGTGCGGTTTACGAGTGGGCGAACTGTTAGCTCTCACGCCACAGGATATTGATTTTGATAACAAAGTCATTCGGATAACAAAATCTTATCAGCGATTGGAGGGCGATGATGTAATTACAGACCCAAAAACACCAAAAAGCAAACGGAATGTGAGTATGCCGGATTTCTTATGTGAAGAACTGAAAGATTATATCGGTAGGTTGTACGGGATTCTTCCAACTGACCGTATCTTTTATCTGACAAAAAGTTTTCTGCACCATGAAATGACGCGAGGGGCAGAGAAAGCGGGAGTGAAACGCATTAGAATCCATGATCTTCGGCATTCTCATGTATCGCTGCTTATCAGCATGGGATTTTCGGCGGTATCAATCGGAAACAGGGTGGGGCATGAAAGCGTGGATATTACTTATCGCTATGCTCATATGTTCCCGACAGAGCAGATGCAAATGGCAAAATTACTGAATGAAGAATTTAAGGAGGGCGCAGAGGAATGAGCGGCACACACAAATATCCGACAATCAGTTTCCGTATTTCTCCCAGAGAGCGAGAAGAAATCGAAGCAAAGATTTTCGCAAGTGGCATGAAGAAAAAAGATTATTTTGTCCGTTCCTGCATTTATAACCGGGTGTGCGTGGTAGGCAAGAAAGAAACGGTCTATCAGATTGTGGAACGGTTGCAGGAAATGGAGAATCAGCTGGTGGAACTGGCGGAGCAAATTGATAGCAAAAAGCCGGAGATTACTTCCGAAGAAATGAGAGATTTGCAGGAAGCCTATGAAGATATGCTGAAAGCAATTCTCTGGATGCTGGACGGTGCAAAGTATCTGTGGCAAGGCGAAGAAAAAAACCCCGACAGCGGCAACTGTTAGGGCTGTGATAACTGGAAAACCTCTGTTATCAACAATCACAATTCAAGTATAGCAGAGGTTTCTTCCAGTGACAATGAAATTTTTTAGAAATGGAGGACTTTATGGAGGGAACCAGAACAGAATTACAGATGATTAAAATGTCGGAGATACAGTCGCAGGAGGTGGCGTGGCTGTGGTATCCGTTTATCCCCTATGGAAAACTGACGATTGTGCAGGGCGATCCGGGAGACGGTAAGACAACGCTGGTGCTGAATATAGCGGCGAAGCTGTCAAAAGGCGAGGGCATAGACAGGGAGATGAAGCTAACGGAGCCGCTGACTGTGATTTATCAGAGTGCGGAGGACGGGCTTGCCGATACGGTGAAGCCCCGGCTGGAGGCGGCAGGAGCGAACTGTGAAAATATTTCCGTCATTGACGAGAGTATAAAATCACTTTCTATGATAGATGAACGTCTGGAAGAAGCGGTCATAAGGACAAAGGCGAAGCTGCTGATTTTAGACCCGATACAGGCGTATCTCGGCGGCGATATGGATATGAACCGGGCAAATGAAGCAAGGGATATGACAAAGAAGCTGGCGGCTCTGGCGGAGAAATATCAATGTGCCATTGTACTTGTAGGGCACATGAACAAAGCAGCTGGAAATAAGGCGGCATACCGGGGCATGGGTTCCATTGATTTCTTTGCGGTGGCAAGGAGCGTCCTGCTGGTCGGCAGAGTGGAGGGAGAAGCGAATATAAGGGCGGTAGTCCAGATAAAAAATAATCTGGCGGCGTTTGGACACCCAAAAGCTTTTGAGTTGTCGGAGGACGGTTTTCACTGGCTCGGAGATTATGAGATTACCGCTGATGAAGTGTTGGGCGGTATCGCTCCGAAAGCGAATAAGCTGGAACAGGCGAAGCGTCTGCTCCGGGAAGTGGCAGAAACAAACAATGCCATGCAGAGCAATGAGATTTTCAATCTTGCAGAGGAACAGGGTATATCCAGACGGACGCTTGAAAATGCGAAAAAGGAATTGAGTATCAGAGCAAAGCGGATAAACAATTCGTGGTATTGGGAACTGGATAAAATCAAGCCGGAATAAGGCAACAGCGCAACAATGCAGAGTATATAGAATTTGCGGGCTTGGTGTCTGCAAGGTTGCAAAAGATATAGACCTTGCGTTGTTGCGGTCTTGAAAAGGAGGGCGAATATGATACGACAGCCAGAATGGGGAACCCGGAATGTGAACAAATATTTTTACGAGAGTGAAGCCCGGAGGATTGCCGAACTCAATGAAATATTCGGAGATATAGAATTGACTGAGGCAGAAATGCGGATGCTGATATGGCTTGCCGGATGGGATGAATATACGATAGAAAATGTACTTTCGGCTATCCGAAAAGCTATAGCGGCGGAAGTAAAGCGGCGGCAACAGCCGCCCCGTCCGTAGGACGGAAAAGCCCCCGGCAGGGCGCAAAGGCAGCTTTTGATGGACGGAACGGCTGTCAAAAGTGCTTTTGCGTTACTTTCGACGAAAGTAACAAAGCTATGTGCCGTATCCGGCACTGATTACCCCTAAGCAGGGAGAAAGGATAAAGCTTGGAGAGAACGATTAGCGGAATGATGGGAAAGGGTTCTATCAATCATAATACAAGAGCGTTTAGTGCGAAAAATGTGGACGTGGAACGGAGCATTTACAATGTGGAGTTTTGTCATGCAGAGATTGAGGAAGTTTATCACGAATTATTTGATGAAGCTTTGGAACGGTATAATGCGAAGCAGAAACGAAGTGACAGGAAGATTGATAATTACTACGAAAAAATCCGGCAAGGCAAGCAGGAAAAGCTATTTCATGAAGCAGTTTTTCAAATCGGGAACAGGGACGATATGAATGCTAAAAGCAAAGAAGGGGAACTTGCGAAGGAAATCCTGATTGAATTTATGAAAGATTTTCAGAAACGGAATCCGTATCTTCATGTATTCTCTGCTCATCTGCACATGGACGAGGAAACGCCGCACATTCATGTAGATTTTGTTCCGGTAATTCATAACAGTAAGCGTGGTCTTGATACCAGAGTTTCCTTAAAAGGAGCATTGGGAGAACAGGGGTTTAAAGGTGGGACAAGAGGTGCAACAGAATGGAATCAGTGGATAGAATCAGAAAAACAGGAAATTGCTCAGATTATGGGGCGGTATGGAATCGAATGGAAGCAGCTTGGAACGCATAACAAACACTTGTCAGTGCTTGATTTTGAGAAACAGGAACGGGCAAAGGAAGTTGCGGAGTTGGAAGCAGAAAAAGAAAGCCTGGAAGAACAGAATGCTGCCATACTGCAAACCAGCGAAAAGTGGTTAGGAGAATTGGAAAATCTTGAACAGGAGATTCATTCCGCACAAGAAAATCGTGAGGTAGCAGATAAAAAAGCAGAAGTGGCTAAGAAAGAAGTGGCACGATATGAGAAAAAACTGGCGGAGATTGCTCCTATGGTAAAGGATATGGAGCGATTTGCAGTTAAGTATTCGTATGATCCAGAGGAAGTGCTGCCAGAAGCCGGAACATTGGAAAGCGGAAAGACTTATAGAGAGAAAAAAGCAAAGCCACTGATTGAAAAAATCATAACGGTTTTGAGGTCTGTGTATCGGGAGTATTTGAATATTTCTAACCGATTAGAAAAATTGCAGGATGTATATAGCAGAGAGCAAGACAGAAATGAAAGGTTAAAGAACTGTTTGGAAGAAGCCTTAGAGGAAAATCAGGAACTTCGGACGATTGCAACGGATTTTGGTCGTGTAAAGACTGTTATGGGAGATGAACAGGTAAATGCGGTTATTGACCAGGCAAAGCAACAGGAACAGATAGAGGCGGAACAGAAACAGGCTGCAAGGAGAAAACACAATATGGAAGCTCGTTGACAGAGGGGCATACGTTCCTGCTCCTATCAGTTGTTTTGAAGTAAATCTTTGTCAGTTAATCAAGAGGTCATTGCCATTCGTTATGCCCTTGATTAGCTGGTGAGGATTTGCTGTTTTCCTTTACTTGGATAAAGAAAAAGTCTATAATTAATGTAAAGAAACGTGGAGATTTTTTGAATTAGGGCTATGTAAAGGTATATTAGGATGTAATTTGGAAGGAGATTTTCATAGATGAATCGTAAAGAATTTAAAGATGAATTAAAGATGACATATGGAGAATTACAATCTTATCTTATTCAAAAATATGGTGGTGCAAAGTGTGATTATTTTGTTAATCCTGAATGTAAAAGCAAAAATAAAAAAGTATCTCGAACAAGCGAGGGGCTGTATTGTCACCATATGGATGAAGATAAGGGAGGAAATTTAGGAAATCCACCGCAGGCTAAAATGCAACCTTTTGAATGGCAGAAAAAGGAACGATTGGTGTATTGCAATATTTTAGAGCATTTAATTTTACATATGAAAATTGCTGTCTTGAGGCAAAAGAACATGTTGGAAACACCTCAAGAGATTGCAGATTTCTTTACGACAGGTGGAATTTTCATGATATGTGATGAAATAAATGATATGTTTATGAATGACGGAACAAAAGTTGCATGGAAAAAAAGATGTTTTGAGGAAATCAAGGAGAATTACGAAGATTATATTTTGCTGATAAAATCGTTTATGAATTATATTGAAACAGATTATAAGGGAAATAAGATGGAACCTGCTTTTTTAGTACCAGGTTCAAAGGTACATTTTTCGGATGGTGATTGTGAGATTTTAAAAGTTTCAAGGAAAAAAGATGCTTTCCTTTTAAAATTGCCTTCTGGTGAAGAAAAAGCATTGAAGTCTGTGGTAGCATATCAGCAATTTACATATGCAGATCAATTTGATTTAGCAATAAGAAGGATGGCATCAGGCTATGAGAGCTTTTATACTGATATATATGAAGATATTGTAAAGTATGATAATAAAAATCTTATAGAGGAAAGTAGTAAATTGTTTAAAGTCGATTATCAAGGGTATGGGTTTGCACAATATGCTGATATTACATTAGATGAAAGTTTTGGCTCACGTAATGCAGATGAATATATTTCAAAAGCATTACCTATGTATTGTGAGAAGATGATTGATTTCAAAGAGAAAACTCCCCAGTTTTGGAAGGGGGAAGATGTTCCTAAAAATGCAAGAAAATTATTTTATATTGTTAGGATTAAGACTTCTTTCTCACTAAAGGAAGGAATGGAGCCTTGCGTTAGATATAGAGAAAGGGATATATTAAGAACAGAGAACATATTTGCGATAGACAATAATCATAATATTAAAGATAGAGGTTGGACAATATTAGCAACATCTGACATTTATGATAAAAAGACTGATAAGTATTACTCGAAGTATAGAGATATAAATGGAAAAATTGTTGCTGCAGCAGTAACAGTTTCTTTAGGAAAAGATGACTATTTGTTATTTAAAGAACGTTATAACATCCGATACATTGAAATTTTGGATGGTTGTTACTTTGGTTGATAGTCTAAAAATTTTATTGAAAAAGTCTTTATTTTGGCTATAATAAAAATATGGCAACATTTTGGCAACAGAAAATCAGTAAGCCAGAATAATTGATGTAATTGAAGTAAAAAATGGTGTGAATTTGCATGAAACTTAAATAAATATAGTTAAGAACGACAAAGAACACGCCGAGTTTGAATAGTAAACAGAGAGCCGGGAAGCCGCATAAACAGCGGACTTTCCGGCTCTTAGTATGTGTCTTGATACCTTCTTGATACCTGTTTGAGTTAGGGCTTTTGTGGAAGTCCTATGAAATTAGCAATTTCATCAACGGTGGGATGTAAAATAGTGTTTGATAATTCAAGTTTTTTTATTGAAAGTCCTTTAAAAAGCTCTTGATTTTTATATTTGCATAGTATTTCATAATCTTCTTTGCTTATATCAGTCTCTCCATGCATTGAAGAATTTCTGAATTGATATAATTCATCTAAAGGTTCATACAGTTTATATGGTAAAAAGTCAATGTTTATGCCACGTTTGCGAACTAGATTTTTCATATCATACCAATTTAAGTGTTTCTTTGGTATATTTTCGAGTCCGGATAGTTGAATGATTTCATTGACCTCACGTTCTATAATTGAAAGGTATTGTTTCATAAGAATGCTAGGTGCAATAGTAAATCTGTCGTCCTTTAAATAATATTCTTCTTCAATGACATCAGCGGAAACTAAATCTAAAATAGATGCATCAGTAAGCCCGCAATATTGTGTTTTGTAGAGCATATATAAATCATTGATTCTGTTGGTGCTATGCCAATCTATATAAATGGCTTTATTGGGGCTGTTTGTTGTGTTAAGTGTGATATTTTGCACAGTATCATATATATCAACGGTAATATCAATATCTGAAATACTAACGTCAATACCTCTTGTAATAATACAATATGCAGTGACTAAGAAAGCATTCATCGCCGAATAACAACAGCGTACATAGTCGTTTTTCATTAAATACTCGTTATAATTGCTTATTAGTAATTCATTAATAATTTGACGTTCACTTGTTGTTAATTTTGGAAATGATAATGCACGTTCCGTTATACTTTGAGATGGGGACATATAATTTAAAAAAGTTTGGTATTCGTTTATTCCATTAGAAGAACGTAACAAATTTTTGGTATGTTGAATAATCATCTGGTCATTTATCGTGGTAAATGATAGTAGTCCAATTAATTGTTCAAGGCTACAAAGAACAAAAGCACGCTCTCCGTTAAAAGGATTTGTTTTTCCTATGATTTGTTGATTTGAAACCGTAAATAAATTTTTAGTGTATGCAGATATTTCGGGTTCACTAATATTAATGGATGTAGTGTCTGATTTTGGATTATGATTCATGTCGGTAATTCCTCCAATCATAGGAATTATTTTTTTTGTCATTTCCTTTTTCATCAACGCTACTGCTGGAAGCAGGCCAGTTGATTTTCCATTCAAAATATTCGTCCTCTGAAATCTCTCCGCTTTTTAGCTGTTCTTTTCGCAGAAACCATTCACGCAGAAATTCATTTACCAGACCATAATCAATCCACATACCGACAGGGGCATGAGCGGGCCATTCATCACTATCATTATAGCAAACAGACTTATCATCAGAAGCGTTGCACTTGCCGGGATTGCAGACAAGCTGGAACAGATGAAAGGTATTGCGGTTGTCCTCGTCAAGCCAGAAAAAAGTCTGCATAATGTCCTCGGCGCAGCCGGGGGCTTCGGTAATGAAATTGATATAATTGACATTCAAAATCCTGGCAATTTCCATGAGAGTATCTTTTTTGGGGACACGATAACCAGATTCATATTGTGCTACGCGAACATCAGCGTTCCGTTCTTCATATCCAAGTTTCAAGCCTAATTCCCGTTGTGTCAATCCCCGAAATGTGCGGATTCTCTTAATTCGTTCTCCCAGTATCATAATCCTGTGTCCTTTCTGAAAAATTATATGGATAGCAACAAACATACAGGAATGACAGCAGCACATGTTAATGCAAGGCTTCTGACAAACATATACAGAGCGTTTGTCCGGTTGTTTCCTTTTCCTTTTATAACAGCCCCTATTGAGAAGCAAACGCCCAGAGCCGCACTGACTAGCGTTGTGTATGCGTTTATATAGTATATCAAATTCTGCCATCCTGCTCTTAGATAATATTGCGAATCTTCTCTTATCTCCTACATTGTAGCATACCTCAAATAATACGACAACAAAAACTTATCAGAAATGCTAAATTTAATAAAAAAGATAAACTTAACAAAAATGCTATTGACAATAACAAAAATGTTAAGTATACTGAAAATACGAAACTTAACAAAAAAGTTAAAAGGAGGATATGTATTTGAAAAGTGATTTATTTGTAACAGCCGGAGAAGTGGCGCAGGATTTAGGCGTTTCCAAACCATTTGCTTATAAGCTGGTGCGGCAGATGAACGAAGAACTGGAAGAAAAAGGCTTTATCACAATCGCCGGACGAGTGAGCAGAAAATACTATGAAGAAAAGTTTTATGGCATGGCGCAGGCGAATTAGGAAAGGGGTGAGATTATGGCAGCGTATAAAGACGAACAGCGGGGAACATGGTATGTGTCCTTTCACTATTATGACTGGACTGGTAAGAATTGCCGGAAAGTTAAGAGGGGATTTAAGACCAAACGGGAAGCAACAGAGTGGGAGCGGCATTTCCGCATGAAAGAAGCGGCTGACTTGGATATGACTTTTGAGGAATTTGTTCAGGCATACACAAGAGATATGAAGCCGAAACTGAAACACAATACCTGGCTGACGAAAGAGCATATCTTGAGGACAAATCTACTGCCTTATTTCAAGGACAAGAAAATGCGTGATATTCGTCCGAAAGATATTATCCAGTGGCAGAATGAACAGATTTCCTATCGTGATGAAAAAGGAAAGCCTTATGCTCCGACTTATTTGAAAACTTTGCAATCAGAATTGAGCGCACTGTTCAATCATGCGGTACGGTTCTATGAACTGAAAAGCAATCCCGTTGTAAAGGCGGGGCCGCTGGGAAAGGGAAAAGCAGAGGAAATGCTGTTCTGGACAAAAGAGGAATATCTGAAATTCATTGAAGCGGTAAAGGACAAACCATATTCCTATCATGCGTTTCAGATATTGTACTGGTGCGGTTTACGAGTGGGCGAACTGTTAGCTCTCACGCCACAGGATATTGATTTTGATAACAAAGTCATTCGGATAACAAAATCTTATCAGCGATTGGAGGGCGATGATGTAATTACAGACCCAAAAACACCAAAAAGCAAACGGAATGTGAGTATGCCGGATTTCTTATGTGAAGAACTGAAAGATTATATCGGTAGGTTGTACGGGATTCTTCCAACTGACCGTATCTTTTATCTGACAAAAAGTTTTCTGCACCATGAAATGACGCGAGGGGCAGAGAAAGCGGGAGTGAAACGCATTAGAATCCATGATCTTCGGCATTCTCATGTATCGCTGCTTATCAGCATGGGATTTTCGGCGGTATCAATCGGAAACAGGGTGGGGCATGAAAGCGTGGATATTACTTATCGCTATGCTCATATGTTCCCGACAGAGCAGATGCAAATGGCAAAATTACTGAATGAAGAATTTAAGGAGGGCGCAGAGGAATGAGCGGCACACACAAATATCCGACAATCAGTTTCCGTATTTCTCCCAGAGAGCGAGAAGAAATCGAAGCAAAGATTTTCGCAAGTGGCATGAAGAAAAAAGATTATTTTGTCCGTTCCTGCATTTATAACCGGGTGTGCGTGGTAGGCAAGAAAGAAACGGTCTATCAGATTGTGGAACGGTTGCAGGAAATGGAGAATCAGCTGGTGGAACTGGCGGAGCAAATTGATAGCAAAAAGCCGGAGATTACTTCCGAAGAAATGAGAGATTTGCAGGAAGCCTATGAAGATATGCTGAAAGCAATTCTCTGGATGCTGGACGGTGCAAAGTATCTGTGGCAAGGCGAAGAAAAAAACCCCGACAGCGGCAACTGTTAGGGCTGTGATAACTGGAAAACCTCTGTTATCAACAATCACAATTCAAGTATAGCAGAGGTTTCTTCCAGTGACAATGAAATTTTTTAGAAATGGAGGACTTTATGGAGGGAACCAGAACAGAATTACAGATGATTAAAATGTCGGAGATACAGTCGCAGGAGGTGGCGTGGCTGTGGTATCCGTTTATCCCCTATGGAAAACTGACGATTGTGCAGGGCGATCCGGGAGACGGTAAGACAACGCTGGTGCTGAATATAGCGGCGAAGCTGTCAAAAGGCGAGGGCATAGACAGGGAGATGAAGCTAACGGAGCCGCTGACTGTGATTTATCAGAGTGCGGAGGACGGGCTTGCCGATACGGTGAAGCCCCGGCTGGAGGCGGCAGGAGCGAACTGTGAAAATATTTCCGTCATTGACGAGAGTATAAAATCACTTTCTATGATAGATGAACGTCTGGAAGAAGCGGTCATAAGGACAAAGGCGAAGCTGCTGATTTTAGACCCGATACAGGCGTATCTCGGCGGCGATATGGATATGAACCGGGCAAATGAAGCAAGGGATATGACAAAGAAGCTGGCGGCTCTGGCGGAGAAATATCAATGTGCCATTGTACTTGTAGGGCACATGAACAAAGCAGCTGGAAATAAGGCGGCATACCGGGGCATGGGTTCCATTGATTTCTTTGCGGTGGCAAGGAGCGTCCTGCTGGTCGGCAGAGTGGAGGGAGAAGCGAATATAAGGGCGGTAGTCCAGATAAAAAATAATCTGGCGGCGTTTGGACACCCAAAAGCTTTTGAGTTGTCGGAGGACGGTTTTCACTGGCTCGGAGATTATGAGATTACCGCTGATGAAGTGTTGGGCGGTATCGCTCCGAAAGCGAATAAGCTGGAACAGGCGAAGCGTCTGCTCCGGGAAGTGGCAGAAACAAACAATGCCATGCAGAGCAATGAGATTTTCAATCTTGCAGAGGAACAGGGTATATCCAGACGGACGCTTGAAAATGCGAAAAAGGAATTGAGTATCAGAGCAAAGCGGATAAACAATTCGTGGTATTGGGAACTGGATAAAATCAAGCCGGAATAAGGCAACAGCGCAACAATGCAGAGTATATAGAATTTGCGGGCTTGGTGTCTGCAAGGTTGCAAAAGATATAGACCTTGCGTTGTTGCGGTCTTGAAAAGGAGGGCGAATATGATACGACAGCCAGAATGGGGAACCCGGAATGTGAACAAATATTTTTACGAGAGTGAAGCCCGGAGGATTGCCGAACTCAATGAAATATTCGGAGATATAGAATTGACTGAGGCAGAAATGCGGATGCTGATATGGCTTGCCGGATGGGATGAATATACGATAGAAAATGTACTTTCGGCTATCCGAAAAGCTATAGCGGCGGAAGTAAAGCGGCGGCAACAGCCGCCCCGTCCGTAGGACGGAAAAGCCCCCGGCAGGGCGCAAAGGCAGCTTTTGATGGATGGAACGGCTGTCAAAAGTGCTTTTGCGTTACTTTCGACGAAAGTAACAAAGCTTATGCGCCGTATCCGGCGCTGATTGCCCGGAAAGGGAGAAAGGATATTGATTGAAGCGAACTATCAGCTTTATGACAGGAAAAGGCTCTGTCAACCATAATAGCAGAAAATTCCATGCAAAGAATACTGACCCGGAGCGAAGCTGTCTGAACGTGGAATACTGCAATGAAAATGTTAAGGACGTATATCACGAATTATTTGATGAAGCACTCGCCCGGTACAATGAGAAGCAGACCAGAAGTGACCGCCGGATTGACGATTATTATGAAAAAATCCGTTCCGGCAAGCAGGAAAAGCCATTCCATGAAATTATTTTGCAAATCGGGGATAAGGACAACATGGGGGCAAAGACAGAGAACGGACAGCTTGCGGCAAAGGTGCTGGATAAATATATGTGGGATTTCCAGCGGCGAAATCCTACGTTAAGAGTATTTAGTGCCTATCTTCATATGGACGAAGCAACGCCCCACTTGCATATAGATTTTGTACCGTATACGACAGGAAGCAAGCGGGGACTTGATACAAGAGTTTCTTTGAAACAGGCGTTATCTGCTCTCGGATTTAAAGGCGGTACAAGGCGGGAAACGGAATTAAATCAGTGGGTGGCTTATGAGAAAGAACAGCTTGCCGCCGTCATGCTGGAACATGGGATTGAGTGGGAGAAGAAAGGCACACATGAAAAGCATTTATCTGTTTTGGACTTTGAGAAAAAGGAACGGGCAAAGGAAGTCGTAGAATTGGAGCAATCTATTTCTGACGGAAAAGAGCGATTATCAGATATTCAGATTCAGCATAGAAAAGCAGTGCAGGAAACAGAGCAGATACGGCAGAAGGGCGAAGCAATCCGGCAGGAAGTGTCGGAACTTTCGGAAACAAGTGATTTGCTGAAGAAGCAGGCGACAACGCTGGCAGAGGACAAGAAAAAGCTGCTGTCTGATAATGTGAAATTGGAGAAGCAACAGAAGAAATTGCAACAAGATATTGAGAAAATGGTTCAGTCTAAGGCGGTCATGGAACGGAACATACACGCTTATGACGAGGACGAGAAGTGGCAGTTGCCTGAACCGGCGGCGTTGATGTCTGCAAAGGCTTATAAGGATAAAAAAGCTTTTCCGCTTGTGGAGAAATTGAAAGAAACGATAAAAGCACTGACAATTAAATGCGTCCAGCTTGCAGAACAGGGAAAGAAACTAAAAGAAAAAGTTACCCGGCAGGAGCAGCAGATCAGTCGCTTGACAGATAAGGTCATGGAGCAGAGCGACATTATTGACCGATTGCAGGAGAAAACGGCAGATTTGGGGCGTTTGGAACGCTATTTCGGCAGAGAACAGGTGCAGTCGATAGTTGAGCGGTCTAAGGCTCTGGAATGGGCAGAAAAGGAAAATAAACGTCCGAAACGTGTATTTGATATGAGCAGATAGGGGGATTGATAGAATGACAGATATGGAGAAAAAAGTTATGGTTCGGCTGTGTGCGAAAATCCTTTCAGAAACAGATTTGTATGATACAGATATAGAAGTACGCAATCTAATTGATTGGATGTGTGTGTCGGAGCAGATAAAATCAAACAATAACGAGATACGAAGTATAACCGGGGAATATAAGCGGATAGAGCCGGATTGCCGGGAGGGAGTGCGGACGCAGTTGGAGCACATGAAGTCACTCTGTAAAGAACGTGAGAGCTTGTATGAGAAGCAGAATGATTTGAAAGGGCAGAAGCAGAAAATCGAGAGAGCATTGGAACGGTAGGGATTTGGGGCATGGCGGCGGCTGTGTCCCTTATTTATTGTGGAAAAATTGCTAATGGTATGCTAAAATCAAGGAGCAAAGATAAAAACGCAACGTAAGAGAAAATCCCTTACAGAGCCGGTAGGTAGCCCGGCCGCATCATCTGGTGTAAGTAACCCTCCCTCCTTAGGGTCGTCCATTCTTTGTTCATACAATCATTTAAGGAGGAATTGTCATGGACAAAGTATCGGGCAGATTGACAGTATTTTTTGAGGAACCATTCTGGATAGGTGTGTTTGAGCGCATATCGGAGGGAAAATTATCTGTATGCAAGGTTACGTTTGGGGCGGAGCCGAAAGATTATGAGGTATACGATTTTGTTTTGAGAAATTACTATCGACTGAAATTTAGTCCGGCTGTGGCAACTGATGTAAAAGAAGCTGGCCGCAATCCGAAACGGGTACAGAGAGAAGTGCGGAAACAGGTACAGAATACCGGGATAGGAACGAAGTCGCAACAGGCTTTGAAATTACAGCAGGAGCAGTTGAAAACTGAACGTAAAGCTGTGAGCCGGGAACAACGGGAAGCAGAGAAACAGCGGCAGTTTGAACTGAAACAGCAGAAAAGGAAAGAGAAGCATAGGGGCAGGTAACGCCTGCCCTTGGCCGCTTATAGGAGTTTTTAAAATTCAGATTAAAAAATGAAAGAGAGTAATACATGTGAAGTTTGCTTTTTGGAATGTACATCAAAATCCGGTTATAAATCATTATATTGTTGATCTTATATATGAAAATGAATTAGATATAATCGTGTTGGCAGAATATAAAGATAATGAACAGAAGTTGATTGATGAACTAACTCAAAAGGGTATATACATGGAGAAATATTTGACTTCCGGTTGTGATCGTATTATGATGTTTGGCTCTATTCAAAAAGTAATGCCCGCAAATCAAAACAAATACTATTCAATACAAATTATTGATAAAAAGTGTATTTTGTGCGGAATGCATTTGCCGAGTAGAATTTATTCGGATCACCAAGAGAGAAGGAATATTGTAATAGACAGGATTGTCGAAGACATTAATGAATTAGAGATGAAATTGAAAATAGAAAATACTATTATATTAGGAGATGTAAATGAAAATCCTTATGATGTAGGATGTTTAAATGCAACAAAATTTCATGGTATATCTAGTGGAGCGGATGCAGAAAAAGGAAGTCGAACAGTTATGAGTAAAACATTTAAAATGTTTTATAATCCCATGTGGAACCTTTTTGGAGACTTCAGATATCCACCAGGGACATACTATCATAATGGGAGCGAGCCTAGCAATTCTTTTTGGAATATTTATGATCAAGTAATGATCCGTCCAAGCATGAGGAAATGGTTCGTTGATAACAGTTTAAAAATTCTTGTGAAAATCCAGGAGTATTCTTTAGTTGATAAATTTAGACATCCTCGAAAGGATATTAGCGATCATTTGCCGATTGTTTTTGAGATAAAGGAGGAAAATATATGAGTCATGATTTTAACCTTGATGGACTTCTAAACTACGATGATGATCAGGCGGTGTCTCCAGATACAATTATATCAGAATTGGGAAAACAGTTAGAAGAAGCTACGAATGGATTTGTCAAAGGTGTAGTAAGGGAATATGAAGGGCCTATTGAATCTTATGATCAGCTATCAGCTTTTGCGTCAATTGCCTCTGCATTGGGAACTTCAGTAATACACAAAGATATTCAGGATAATCTTGGAGCGATAGGATATCAGAATTTTAAATTTGAATTTTTTTTGACGGCACCTAAAATTGAAAACTACAAATATAGGATTTTGTTTTTTGAATATGGCATTGGAATGTATCCAGTCAAAATTGTTCTTGAACAAGGGATTGCAGATGAAATATTTAAGAAAGAAAATGCTAATTATATAATTGAATATGAAACAAAAAATGAATTGGAAAATGTAATCATAAATATTTTAAAGACAAAGAAAGTTATAAAGGTTATGCAAGAACTAATCTATGCAACAAAAAGGTTTGAAAGGCTTGATAAAAAAGAGCTTAAGTTGGTAGATAAATCGTCAGATGAGAATGATGAGTAAAGGAGTCTTTGGGGTTATATTACATGGTGCTAGCACCATGTAGATAGAGCAATTAAGGAGAAATATTCGTGATACCCGTATGATACCTGTTTGAACGGAAACTATGAATAAGGCGTGAAATTTGGATATTATAAATATAAAAATCCGCAAAAGACAATTATATATTTAACGATTATGTTATAGTTGCAGGGAGTTTGAATAAAAAAATTTAGCACATTAAGAGACTGGAAAGCCTTGAAAACAGGGCATCTCCGGTCTCTTCGCTTTTGTTCAAGTGCTATTGTGGTTCTGCTACTAGGTGGAGTAATGTAATTTTATGAAAAGTTTTATGGGCATAAGAAGATACTTCTCAATAGTAATATGGAATGATATAATAAAAATAAAGACGAACATTTTTGAATTAAATTATAGTTTGTTGGAGGTATTATGAAAATTATATCGGTATTTAACAATAAAGGTGGAGTGGGAAAATCTACACTGTGTTTTCATTTAGCCTGTGCACTTAATGAGATGGGAAAAAGAGTATTGTTGATTGATTTAGATCCTCAGTGCAATTTGACTATTTGTGGTATGAAAGAAGAGCAGTTACATATGATTTGGGAAGAAGAGGAGCCATTTATTGACGATTATGAAAAAGCATGGAAGTCAGATGAAGTGGTGGAAAAAGTATTATCTACTCCTCGTTCAATACATTTTTTGTTAAAAGCTACTGAAGAAGGTGTAAATGAGTTAGAAAATTATCCAAATCCGATAAAATTATATGATAATTTAGACTTAATTCCAGGACGTTTATCTATTCATCAATATGAAAATAAAATTGCTGAACGCTGGAGTAGTGTTTATCAAGGAGATAATTTGGGAATTCGTACGATTACTAATATAAGGCGAATATGTGAAAAGTATAATGAAATGAATAAATATGATTATATTTTAGTAGACACTTCGCCAAGTCTAGGTGTTTTGAATAAAGTAATCATTTCTACAGTAGATGGTTTTTTTATTCCGACACAGCCGGATATGTTTAGTTTATATGGTATAAGAAATATAGGTACTTCGTTAGTTTTATGGCAGAAAGAGTTTAATGTAATATACACGTTGCTTTCGGAAGACAAAAGAAATAAATTTCCCAAAAAATTTGTTCAGTTCATTGGGTATACGTTGTATAATGCAAGGGTTTATACAAATGGAAATAATAAATATGATTTAGCAAAAGCACATTATGCATATGCGCAAAGGATACCTGGCGTTATAAATGAATATATTAGATCAGAAAACAGAATAGAGAGTGACAATTTGGAAGAACCAATTGGCGGAAAAGCAGTTATGCATTCGCACAATACGTTTCCGTCTATGGCACAAGCTTTAAAATGTCCTATGTGGTTAGTGCCTGAAAAGTATGCTTGGTGTGTTCAGAATGATCAAGAATACTTAGAAGAAATAAAACTGGAAGTGAATAGAGGTCATAATGGTAGTCTGAGAGCAACCAAGGACAAATATGTAAGTTTTGCTAAAGAATTTATTGAACGTGTTGAATGTTTGGAGTGATAAAATAGTATTAGCTTATCTGAAGCTGAATAAACAATAGAGTTAAGGGATTTTTTAGTAAACGCATCATAGGTTCTTTCCGGGCTTGGTTGACTTTATTGCAACGAATTAATATAATATAACCATCAGAGGATGGTTATGGATTTTATTGTCAAAGATCTGGATAGCAATTATAGATTAGATGCATTTCGTAATAAAGCAGATAAAATTATTTTTGAAATATCAAGTGCAATATCAACGGCTAATTGTCCTTATTGTGGAAAAGAATTCATTCTAGATATCAAAGAGAAGTACAGGATCTTCCCATACAAGGAAAGAAGGTTGTTTTACTTGTTTTAACAAGAAAGTTCTTTTGTGATAATGATACGTGTTGCAAACGGACATTTTCTGAACGGCATCCATTTGTTGATGCAAATGGAAAGAGGACCAAACGTTTAGAAAAAAATATTTTATTTACCTCGAGCCAGCTGAGTTCAATCAATGCTTCAAAAGTCTTGAAAAATAGTAATGTCGATATATCTAAAAGCAGTATCTGCGTTCTGCTTAAAAAAATGCCATCGATTGTTGATAATTTGTCTGTGAGAAAAGTTTGTGTGGATGACTTTGCAATTAGAAAAAGATTTTCTTACGGAACGGTAATGGTTGATTTAGAGACGCATAGAATAATTGATTTGATTCCGACAAGAAATACAGAGGAAGTAAGAGCATGGCTTGCTACATACCCAAATATTGAAGTGATTTCAAGAGATGGTGCTCAGATTTATGCTAATGCTTCTAAAAAATCCCATCTCGGTATAGTGCAGGTAAGTGACAGATTTCACATGATAAAAGGCCTCACGGAGGCAATGACAAAATATATAATCAGAGAGTTTCCGGCTCGACTTGAAATACCAGCAGTCAGTACAAATAGCGAAGAACATGTAAAACTTATTAATCAACGGAATCATGTTGACAGAGTTCGATTTGCACAAACAAAGAAAGCCGAAGGGATGACGGTAAATGAAATTGCATTGCTATTGCATTCTTCTGTAAAGACAATTCAAAAGTATTTGAAACTCGATACAGATAAAATCGAGGATAAAGTTATTGCGAGGGAGGCTAATCACCGGCTTGCATTACAACAAAAACAAGAAGAGGTAAATACCGCAAGAAAAATGGCTTGCGATGGTATTCCTATTGAGCAAATTGCTAAAGAGATGCATCATACATTTAAAACGATTCAAAACTATTTGAATCCCAGTTACTCTGTAGAAAACAAGCATTACCATGCACGTATTCCAGGAAAGTTGGCACCCTATGAAGCTGAAGTCATTAAGTTGCGGTGCGAAGGCATGACATACCCCTGTATACACAAAATAATCAGCGAAAAAGGGTATGAGGGATCAGTTGCTTCTTTAAGAATGTTTATTCAAAAAGAAAGAATTCGTTGCGTGTCTTCTCAAAAAGAAGAAGCTTGCTCTGATTATCAGCCGAAGGAATACGTACAACGCCGATCACTAACGCAATTAATATATAAAGGGTTGGATGATGTGAAAACAATCAGTCAAGAACAGTATGAACAAGTTTTAAAATCATACCCAATGATTGCCGATCTTTATGTGACCATAAAGGAATTTTATGAAATTATACATTCAAAGCATGAAGAAAAGCTTGACGCATGGCTTGTTAAACTGGAAAAATTTAATATTCCTGAGTTGCAAACATATGTGAATGGTATAAGACAAGATATTGTTGCTGTGAAAAATGGAATTGCCATGCAATATAATAATGGTTTGGCAGAGGGAAGCGTTAATAAACTCAAAGTAATAAAACGTATTATGTATGGCAGAAATAGTTTTGAATTATTGAAAGCAAAGGTACTGCTTCATGAGCAATTTTGCTGTGAAATCAACTAAGTATGGAAAGAACCTATGGAGCGTTTACTTTTTAGAAGCGCATTTTCCATAATCAGCACCGTAATCGCGAAATGTTTTGCAATATCGTGCACGTCCAAATTTGCAGACTGCAAGC
>OGII01001078.1_pt1 | contig 21069 bp, 19 predicted proteins | sample 1571701 | NCBI WGS metagenome assembly OGII01 (sample SAMEA2581950, study PRJEB24529) | metagenome | biome: Human gut stool | place: China | collected 2011
TTGCCGACCGACTTGACGATCATGTCCTGCGGGCGGATGATCTCCTTCTCCTCGATCTCCGGAAACGCCCCCAGAGCGATCTGATATGCGGTACATGTCTCTTTTTCTTTTCCCGGAATCGCGATCGCATCCGCCCCCCGGATCAGGCGCAGCGCCTTCAATGTCATGAGTTCCGGATCCCCCGGTCCCACTCCGATTCCATAGATCTTTCCCTGCATGTTGTTCTCCTTTATGTTCTATTTCTTCAATTCTGTGCAACCTTTCCAGTCTTTCCGGCTGACATGCAATCTGCCTTCAATTTCTGCCACATCTCTATTCGCCGTTAAAATTCCCCTGAAAGATTTCCGGCATCGGTCCTTTTCCCCTCAGGTATGTAAGCAGATCGCTTAAAAGTTCTGCTCCTTTAGGGACTGCCTCATTAAATTCACGCTCCAGGTGGTCTGTGATGGCCTCACAGCCCGGCGTTGGCTGTTTCCTCATAAACATGCCGTGAATGACCCCATAGCTTCCCGTAAAACGCAGGAGGAAGCAGCAGAACCGTTTCGTCCACTCGCTGGAGTTGATGAACAGTCGGTTCATAGTACGGAAGCTCATGATCGCCTTTGCCACCTTGATGGGATCCTCATCGAAAAGCCTCGATGATGCCCGCACGGTCTGGGCTGTGATCTTCAAATGGCAGGTGAGGTTCGAATGCAGCGGACGCATATGTTCCCGCTCCAAAAGTCTCCGTTCTAACTCCGTCTCGATCTCCGCGTGGGTGATTCCGGTCCGCTTCTCCTCTGCGTTCACGTAAGCGTGGACGCGATTGTCGAGACAGAAATGGCAGGCAACACCCATGAGATACGCAATCATCTCGTCTCTCTCGTCCTTTGTCTCAGCCTCACGTACCAACATCCGGCCACGTTCCATGAGCTTTGCAGCGGGTTCGCCGTGCATCCGAACGCCTTTCTGGTTTACCTTGTTTTTTCCAAGTGCCTTGTAAAAGAACAGGATATCCGGCCCGTGAACCCCTAAAAGAAAGCAGTACCGCTCCTTCTTTATGATCCGTTTAATGACCGGATCGGCCTCCATATATACTTTTCTCCCGTATAGATCATGCGCAAATGCTGCCGGCATGGATCTCATCTCCTTCGTAATATGCTCTGCATAACAAAAAATCCCGGTTATTCTGACAGTTCCCGGAGCTGTCCTGCAACTGAAAAAGCTGTGACAAAATGAATCGCCACAGCTTTATAAATCCTTATTTATTTGATTTCTGTCTTTCCGCCCATATACGGTCTTAAAACTTCCGGAATTCTTACAGAACCATCTGCCTGTAAGTTGTTCTCAAGGAAGGCGATCAGCATTCTCGGCGGAGCTACAACTGTGTTATTTAAGGTATGTGCGAAATATTTCTTTCCGTCCGGTCCGTTTACACGGATTCTTAAACGTCTAGCCTGAGCGTCACCAAGGTTGGAACAGCTTCCTACCTCGAAGTACTTTTTCTGTCTCGGGGACCATGCCTCAACATCGACAGATTTTACCTTCAGGTCAGCAAGGTCACCGGAGCAGCACTCTAAGGTACGAACCGGGATGTCCATGGAACGGAACAGAGCTACTGTGTTCTGCCATAATTTGTCATACCATGTTTTAGACTCTTCCGGTTTGCAGACAACGATCATCTCCTGCTTCTCGAACTGATGGATACGGTATACGCCGCGCTCCTCGATGCCGTGTGCGCCTTTCTCCTTACGGAAGCACGGAGAATAGCTTGTTAAGGTCTTCGGAAGCTCCTCTTCCGGAATGATCTGGTCGATGAATTTACCGATCATGGAATGCTCACTGGTTCCGATCAGATACAGATCCTCGCCCTCGATCTTATACATCATGGCATCCATCTCAGCAAAACTCATAACGCCGGTAACAACGTTACTTCTGATCATGAATGGCGGTACACAGTAGGTAAATCCACGATTGATCATGAAATCTCTTGCATAAGAGATAACTGCAGAGTGAAGTCTTGCAATATCACCCATCAGATAGTAGAAACCATTTCCAGCCACTCTACGTGCGCTGTCAAGATCGATTCCATTAAAACGCTCCATGATCTCTGTGTGATACGGGATCTCGAAATCTGGAACAACCGGCTCGCCGTATTTAGTCACTTCTACATTTTCCGTATCATTTTTACCAATCGGAACACTCGGATCAATGATATTCGGAATTACCATCATGATCTTGGTTACTTTCTCATCCAGCTCTTTTTCTTTTACAGAAAGCTCTTCCAGACGGACAGCGTCTTCAGCTACTTTTTTCTTAACGTTCTCTGCCTCATCTTTTTTACCCTGTGCCATCAGCGCACCGATCTGTTTAGAAATTTTATTTTTCTCAGCGCGAAGTGCATCTGCTTCCTGCTGAGTTGCTCTTCTCTGTGCATCCAGTTCAATTACTTCGTCTACCAACGGTAATTTATCATCCTGGAATTTATTCTTGATATTCTGCTTTACAACGTCCGGGTTCTCACGGACAAATTTAAGATCTAACATGTCATCCTCCTGTGTTTTGCTGATACTTCCTATTATAATAGTATAGAGTTTTTGATTTTTCAAGGGAAAGTGTTGAAAAATCAGGCTTATTTATCAGAAACTATGTCTCCGTTGCTCTCAATTGCCATCTTCAGAGCTTCCTGTTCTTCTTCAGACAGCGTGATATAGGACTCACCCTTTATAATTTCTTTTACATAAGAATAGCATCCTTCTCTGCTGTACATGGAATTTACCATAAATCCATTGTTATTTTTATCCAGAAGCGCCAGTGCATAACTGAGCTTTCCACTCATCTCACGGAACGCATCGTATTTCACCAGACCTGTTTTCTGATAAACGATCTGAAGATTTTCAAAAATCTCACTGATCTGTTTCTCCTTTTTCTCATCAGATGCTTCTAAAGCCTCCAGTCGGTCAAACTGTTTGATCATGGTATCCTCCATAGATTCCATGTCTTTGCCTCTCATAAATCGATCATATGCCCGGTAAAATTTTTTCATTCTACATAAGGTTCTTATATATAAAATAAATAAAATAAGGATCAATACCAGAAGACCAATCATAATGTAAGCCGGATCAATACCGTAAGATGATAAATATGATAAAATTGGACTGTTCATCGTTTGTTTTTTCCTCTTTTCTTTTTATTTCATCAAGATATCCATCAGGCGCTCCAGATCCTCCATGGAATAGTACTCGATTTCAATCTTTCCCTTCTTCTGATCTTTACGATTAATGGATACTTTGGTTCCTAAAGCCAGTTTCATTCGTTCCTCCAGATCATGAAAAACCGCCTGCTGCTGAGGATCTTCCTGTTTTTTCTCCGATGTTTTTCTGTCCTGATTTTTCACAAGTTTCTCTACATCACGAACACTCATTTTCTCATTGTAGACGCGAACTGCAGTCTGAAACTGTACTTCTGGATCTTCAATAGCAAGCAATGCTCTGGCATGTCCAGTAGTCAGCATACCATCAATGACCATCTGCTGTACTCGTTCATCCAGTTTCAAGAGTCGCATGGAGTTCGTTACTGCAGTACGGCTTTTTGCCACTCGTTCTGCCACTTCTTCCTGCTTCAAACCAAATTCTTCCAGAAGTTTCTTATATGCAGCAGCCTCCTCAATAGGATTCAGATTCTCACGCTGGATATTTTCGATCAAAGAGATTTCCATAATCTCCTGTTCACTCATATCACGGATCACAACCGGTACTTCTTTCAATCCAGCCAGCTTTGCAGCTCTCCAACGACGCTCTCCTGCAATAATTTCATAATAATCTTTTCTCTTCTGAACGATCAGTGGCTGCAGAACACCAAACTGACGTATGGACTCTGCCAGTTCCTGTAATGCTTCCTCGTCAAACTTCTGTCGTGGCTGATTACGATTTGGTTCCACCTCATTGATCTTTAATTTGATCTCTGTTGGCTTCTCTACTACCTTTTCAACTACTTTTTCTACAACTTTTACTTTTTTCTCTTTTTCTGCCACTTTACCGGTATCTGGGATGAGACTGTCAAGTCCTTTTCCAAGTCCGCCTCTCTTTACTGCCATTCTTCTTCTCCTTTATGAAGTACTTCCTGTGCTAATTCCCGATAAGCTTCTGCACCTGCAGATTTAGAATCATAGAGATTGATCGGCAGACCATGGCTTGGAGCCTCAGCAAGGCGTACATTTCTTGGGATGATCGTTTTATAGATATTTTGGTGCAAATATCCCTTTACGTTTTCTACCACCTGTAATGACAGATTAGTTCTGGCATCATACATGGTAAATACTACACCTTCTATATTCAGATCCGGATTCAGGCGGTCCTGTACCAGTTCAATGGTATGAATCAACTGACTCAGGCCTTCCAAAGCATAATATTCACACTGAATTGGCACCAATACCGTATCCGATGCGGTTAAGGCGTTGACCGTCAGCATATTTAAAGAAGGCGGACAATCAATGATTATAAAATCATAATTATCTTTGATTTTGCTGATAGCCTTTTTCAGGATATATTCCTTTTCATCGATACCGATCAGTTCAATCTCCGCCCCTGCCAGGTTCACATCAGATGAAATCAAGGACTGATTTTCAATTTCAGTTTCTATAATACACTCTTCGATGGTATTTTCACCTAACAGAAGGGCATATACATTATTTTCTACCGCATGTTTATCGACTCCCAATCCACTAGTGGTATTTCCTTGAGGATCGATGTCTATGGTCAGCACTTTCTGCCCAATTTCTGATAAACAAGCGGAAAGATTGATAGCTGTGGTTGTCTTTCCCACTCCGCCTTTCTGATTGGCGATTGATATGACTCTTCCCATGTTATTCTCCTTTGTGGCCGTTCATTTTCTACGATGCCTTTCTAAGTATAACACATACATGTTTCACGTGAAACATATTTTTTGTAAATATTCAGAACCATGCACATGTTTTATAAATATGCGATATATGCTTGCATAATTGAGCATATTTTTAAACATGTATATGGCGAGAAGCCATACATCACCAAAAGGAAAGCTTCGCAGAAGCAATTTTGCGAATGTGCTTCTGAATATTCAGAAGCATGCACATGTTTCACGTGAAACATGGAAAAAGGTTGCCCCAAAGTCAAAAGTGGGGTAAAATATATGATACCAGGGGCAAAAGTTAAAAACCACGATGTGCTTGCACATGAGTGGTTCTTAAACTTTATGCCCCGCCCAAATATGAGCATAAAAGAGGAGCGCAAGCGCCTCGATATGCGAATATTGGGCAGGATTGTGGGAGTACAAAGTACGAAACAATCCGTATGGTATCATCTATAAAAATATCAAACTAAAACAATCGAGGTTTTACCATGAAAAATAAAAAATTAACCATTGCATTGACTGCAACTGGTCTTGCAAGCGCAACTCTCGTATCACTCTTTGCAATCAATAAGGTAATTGGAAAAATAGCAACATCTAAAGATCTGTTAAATACAAGAAATAAAGAAATATTCAACTGGAGATTTGGAGATATCAGCTATAGCGTAACCGGGGAAGGAAAACCTGTCCTTTTGATCCACAATTTAAAAGAAGACAGCTCCTCTATCGAATGGTCTCAGATCATTCCAGAGCTTTCCATGAATCATACAGTCTATACTATTGATTTATTAGGTTGCGGACTATCTGATCGCCCGGATATGATCTGTACAAGCTTCATGTATACTCAGTTAGTCAGTGATTTTGTTCGTGACGTGATCAAAAAGAAGACAAATATCGTTGTAACTGGAAAATCTGCTGCTTTTGTTCTGGAGGCATGCAGCAATGAGCCAGATTTATATGGAGATTTAATACTGATCAACCCAGACAGCATCCGTAATTTTCGAAAAGCACCTTCTAAGAGAACAAAAACAGCTGTTTTTATACTGAAATTAAAAATCATCGGTACATTTATCTACCATATGATGTGCAGAAAGAAGAAAATCTACAATTATTTTGAAGAAGATGGATTCTATGACAAGGAAAATATTCCAGAAGCACTGGTAGATTGTTACTACGAAGCTGCTCACATTGGCGGCATGAATGCAAAGAATCTCTACACCAGCTTAAAAGGACGCTATACCAATGTAAATATTGTTCGTGCTTTGAAAGAGATCAACAATAATGTACATATTCTGGCAAGTGAAGAGCTTCCAAATATAAGAAAAAACATGAAAGAATACCAGTACCACAATCCTGCAGTTGAAGTGGAATATTTGGACTATGTAAAAGAGCTTCCACAATTGGAAGCTCCTGAAAAGGTTCTTGATTATCTGAAAATCTACATGTAAAGATAAATTCAAAGATGCCGGACTTCTCAAAGTCCGGCATCTTATTTTTCCAAAGAATCATACCATATTCATGCAATAGATTCTTTCGACAATGCATACTCAACTAATGAAGCGGAGATTTGGTCGGTAACCCAGATTTTCTGGGATATTTCTTCGGACAACCATTTACTTTCACAATTTTTACCAGTGAACGGTGTATATCAGTTCCTGGAAGAATGAATGTACTGCATTCTTCCAGCCTTCCACCCAGTAAAAAGACCGCTCCCTTCGCATCTGACAATTCTTCTTCGATTTCGCCTGACTTGTAGGAGATAAATTCTCCGCCAATCTTCACATAGGGAAGACAATATTCCGACAGCGAAGCCAGATTAGCTACCGCACGGGATACACACAGATCATATTGTTCTCTCTTCTGTCCCGGCTTTGCAAAATCTTCTGCTCTTCCATGAATGGTCTCTATATCTGTAAGTCCCGTCTCCTCAATCACATGATTCAGAAACTGAATTCTCTTATTAAGGGAATCCAGAAGTGTTACTTTCACATTCGGGAACGCAATCTTCAGCGGAAGTCCGGGAAATCCAGCTCCAGTTCCAATATCGATCAGGTTATCCACAGTTGACATATCTTTTGTGGATATAATCGACAGACTATCCACAAAATGTTTACAAACCACTTCTTCAAAGTCAGTGATACCAGTCAGATTCATAAATCCATTCCATTCCACAAGTAATTCATAGTAACGAAAGAACTGCTCTGCCTGTTTTTCGTTGATCTGAATATTCAATTCACCGATTTTATCAACGATATACTGTAATTTCTGTTCCATACTTTATTCTCCATGATTCTGCATTCTTCTCTGTTCCAGATATACAAGCAATACAGAGATATCTGCAGGAGATACGCCGGAAATGCGGGAAGCCTGTCCAATTGATATTGGTTTACATAATTTAAGTTTCTGTACCGCTTCAATTCTAAGACTATTGATCTGATCATAATCAATATCGTCCGGAATCCGTTTTTCTTCCAGTTTTTTAAACTGTTCCACCTGTTTTAACTGACGTTTGATGTATCCGTCATATTTAATATCAATTTCAACCTGCTCGGTCACTTCATATGGAAGATCCGGGTATTCCTCATCAATTTCTTTCAGATATTCGTATTTCATCTCCGGTCTGCGAAGAATTTCAGCCAGAGAAGCAGCTGTTTTTAATGTAGAACTCTCATGCGATTCCAGAAATGCCTGGATTTTCGGAGATGCACCTACCATGGTCTCTTCCAGACGCTGTTTTTCTTCATCAATCAGACGGACCTTCGTCTGTAATTTCTGATAACGCTCTTTGGAGATCAATCCAACCTGATATCCAACAGGAGTCAAACGCTGATCTGCATTATCCTGCCGAAGAAGTAACCGATATTCAGATCTTGAAGTCATCATACGATATGGTTCATGATTATCTTTTGTTACCAGATCATCGATCAATACACCAATATATCCCTGAGAACGATCGATCACGATCTGCTCACGGCCAAGTACTTCCAATGCTGCGTTGATTCCTGCCACAAGACCCTGACTTGCTGCTTCTTCATACCCGGAGCTTCCATTAAACTGTCCACCACTGAACAATCCTTTGATTGCTTTAAACTCCAGTGTCGGATACAACTGTCTTGGATTGATGCAATCATACTCGATCGCGTATGCATTTTTCACAATTTTAGCATGCTCCAGTCCTGGAACCGAATGATACATATCATGCTGGACATCTTCTGGAAGAGAACTGGACATACCGCCCACATACATCTCATTCGTAAAAAGTCCTTCTGGCTCAATAAATACCTGATGACGATTTTTATCTGCAAATCTTACTACCTTATCCTCAATCGACGGACAATATCTCGGACCAGTTCCTTTAATATTTCCGGAATACAACGGTGATCTCTCCAGATTATTACGGATAATTTCATGCGTTTTCTCATTGGTATATGTCAACCAGCAGGAGACCTGATCAATCTGTACAGACTCAGGATCGGTCGTAAAGGAAAATGGAACCACTCTCTTATCTCCGGTCTGCTCTTCCATCTTTGAAAAATCAATGGAACGTTTATCAATTCTGGCCGGTGTACCGGTCTTAAAGCGGAACATTTCGATTCCAAGATTTTTCAAAGAATCAGTCAGATGGTTAGCTGCCTGAAGTCCATTCGGTCCTGTATAAGTACTCACATCTCCGTAGATACAACGAGCTTTCAAATAAGTTCCTGTACATAAGATCACTGCTTTCGCATGATAAATAGCACCTGAATACAGCTTCACACCTGTTACATGCTCATTTTCCACCAGAATTTCACACACTTCTGCCTGTACAATCTGCAAATGATCTGTATTTTCCAGAACCTGACGCATGGTTCTGCTGTACTGTGCCTTATCAGCCTGTGCACGAAGGGAATGAACTGCAGGACCTTTGGAAACATTCAACATTTTAGACTGAATAAAGGTCTTATCAATGACTTTTCCCATCTCTCCGCCCAAGGCATCCAGTTCCCGGACCAGATGACCCTTGGAACTTCCTCCGATATTCGGATTACAAGGCATCAAAGCAATACTGTCAACACTGACTGTAAAAATAGCCGTCTCAAGACCCAGTCTTGCACAGGCAAGTGCTGCTTCGCAGCCTGCATGACCGGCGCCTACTACTACGGCATCCACATATTCTTCTACAACTGGCATATGATTCTCCCTTATTTACCCATACAGAATTTGCTGAAGATCTCATTGACCAGATCTTCCCCTACGGATTCTCCGGTAATACTTCCCAATGATTCATATGCATCCATCAGATCAATGGAATAAAAATCTTCCGGCATTCCAAGAGAAATGCTCTCCTGTACTTTTTTCAGACTTTCGCCCGCCTCTTCCATCGCGCGTTTCTGACGGGCATTGGTCAGATATACTTCCTCATTAAATGATACTTTTCCTGATAAAAACATGGATTCCAACAGATCTGCAAGCTCATCAATTCCTGTTTCCATTCTTGCAGAGATGCAGACTACCGGCTTATGCAGTCTCTCTTTCACCATTTCCGGCGTAGTCACCATAGACAGATCTGTCTTGTTCAATAACACGACCACATTCTGATCTTTCAGGAAGGAAATAATTTCATCATCATTTTCATCCAGATTCGTGGAACTGTCAACTACATATAGAATTAAATCTGCCTGATCCGCTGCTTTTCTTGCTCGATCCACACCGATTTTTTCCACCACATCTTCTGTCTGACGAATGCCCGCTGTATCCACCATACAAAGACTTAATCCACGGATCTGAATCTGTTCTTCCAAAGTATCTCTGGTTGTTCCAGCAATATCTGTTACGATTGCACGCTCATCTCCGGCCAGAACATTCAAAAGAGAAGATTTACCGGCATTTGGCTTTCCAATGATAACCGTCTTGATTCCTTCCCGCAGTACTCTTCCATCTTCCGCATTTATCAACAGTTTCCGAATTTCATCAGATAAGTTATCCACCTTTTTACCAAGCTCTTCTGGATAACCATCCAGGCTTATATGCTCCGGATCATCCAGGGCCGATTCAATAAATGCAATCTCATAGAGAACTTTTTCCCTTATTTCCTTGATCTTTCTCATGACAGAACCACTTAACTGACTTACTGAACTCTTCAATGCATATGCATTTTTTGATTCGATCACATCCATGACTGCTTCTGCCTGGGACAGATCAATTCTGCCATTTAAAAATGCCCGTTTTGTAAATTCTCCCGGCTCCGCAACTCTCGCACCATTTCTAAGGACCAGTTCCAGGATCTTTTTCATAACAAAGACGCCACCATGACAGTCGATTTCCACCGTATCTTCTGCCGTATAACTATGGGGTCCTTTCATCAAAAGCACAATTACCTCATCCAGTGTTTCTTTCCCATCCATAATCGTTCCATAGTGAATGGTATAAGTCTCCTGTTCAGAAAGTCTTTTATCTTTTTTATGAGGTCTGAATATTTTCTCCGCTACAGCAAATGCATCAGAACCGCTGATTCTGATGATACCAATGCCGGAACTTGTCATACCCGTAGCGATTGCAGCAATTGTATCATTATATAACATAGAAAAACTCCTCTGTTTTACTGCTGGTTTCCAGAAAAAGAAAGAGGACGCTTATTCGCGTCCTCCGGTTCTTTTCTCAAAGTGACTGTTTCTTGAACCGCCACGGCTGTTGCCATATCGACGACGGTTGTTATTATGATTATCACGAACCTTTACTCCGTCTTTCAAGGTAACTACCACTTTACGGAACGGCTCTTCTCCTTCGCTGTGAGTCTCCACATAGCGATCTGCCTGTAATGCAGAGTGGATCACTCTTCTCTCGTAAGGATTCATCGGCTCAAGAACAACTGCTCTTCCGGTTCTTCTTACTTTGGAAGCAATATTTTTTGCCAGGTTCTCAAGAGTATCTTTTCTTCTCTGACGATAGTTCTCAGTATCCACTTTTACACGAACATATTCTTCTTCACCCTTGTTTGCAACCAGGCTTGCAAGATACTGAAGAGAATCCAGTGTCTGTCCTCTCTTACCGATCAGCACACCCATGTCTTCACCGGACAGATCAACGTTCATGGTATTTTCTTCTTTATTCTCAGTAATCTCGATCTTTGCATCGATCTGCATTGCTGCGAATACGTCTGCCAGAAACTCTTCCACACGATCAACCGTTTCCATCAGCTTGCGAGCTTTGATCTTTGCTGGTTTGCTTCCGATTCCAAGAAATCCGCTGCTTCCTTTTTCAAGGATCTCATAATCAAGCTTATCAGAAGTAGTCTCAAGCTTAATTGCTGCTTCCATAACGGCATCTTCAACTGTTTTTCCAGTAAACTCTCTGTACTCCATACCGATTTATCCCCCTATTTTTTTGACTTTTCGTTATATTTAGCAACCATAGCTGCTTTAGAAGCAAGACTTCCTGGCTTATCTGCGTTCTTATAATAATTGGTAGACGCTTCCATTGCCTCTTTACGTTCTTCTTCTGTCATATGTTTTTTTGTCTTGTCAATTGCTTTCACATTGGTCTTAGCAATATCATTTACTTTCTGAGGCGGAAGACCATTCTTCTCTCTCAGACGGATATTCTTTTCCATGTTGGCTTTCATGATCGCGTCAATATCAAGCTTATCCAGATGTTTATTGATAGCCCACTGCTGAATACCTCTTACAACAGCACCCATGATCCAGTACAGACCCATACCAGCAGGAAGAGTCAGACAGAACCATGCAGACATGAGCGGCATCATCATGTTCATGGACTTCATAGTATTATCCATATTAGAATCACCTGCAGACTGCTGCGGCATCATCTTAAAGTTGAGCCACTGAGTCAAAGCAGCAAGCACCGGTACAAGAATTGCTCCAAGTACCATCAGAAATGCACCAGTGGAAATACCAGCCTTGATCATATTCATCGGTGAGTTCGAAATATTGATCAGAATAAAATCATTCATATGATTGATGGATGCATGTGTAGTATCGATCAGACTATCCATCTCAGGAAAATGATCAGCCAGCATCTGCCAGGTTGCTTTTCCTGTCTCCTGCAAACGATACAGAATATCAATAACCGTGTTAGTCTGAGTAAAATCTTTTCCAATATAAGCCGTCATTGCACCGTTCTGTGCCAGTTCCTGCATAAAATCAGAACCGCCAGCTGCAAGGATCTGAGAAGAAAGCTCTGTAAATACTTCTTTTACACCACTTACATATGCCGGCACTCTCATGATTACCTGATACAGTGCAAACAGGATCGGCATCTGAATCAAAAGCTGTACACAGCTTCCCGTCGGAGATACGCCGTATTTTGCATAAACAGCTTTTGTCTCCTCATTCATTGCCATCATAGAAGCTTCATCTTTTTTATTTTCATACTTCTTTCTGATCGCAGTCAGCTCCGGATTCATCTTTGCAGAGAATTTAGAGAATTTCTGCTGCTTGATGGTAAGCGGCAGCATCAGAAGATAAATAATAATCGTAAATAAGATGATACACAGACCAATATTCTGTATACCAAACACGCCATCCAGAAAATTAAATAATGCGTTCATGATCCATCCCATGAGCTTCGCAACATCCCCAATAATTGGCGTACCGTTCTGTGTTAATAAAATACCTGTCAAAATAGTCCTCCTTCAATTATGGTACCGGATCATAACCTCCCCTGGAAAATGGATTACATCTTAAGATCCGCCATAGTGCCAATAAACCGCCCCTGACTGCTCCGTACTTCTGGACTGCCTCCAGACCGTACTGTGAGCAGGTTGGATAATAAGGGCATTTTGTGCTTTTTAACGGTGATAAATATTTTTGATAAAATCGAATCAGATAGATTAATATCGTTTTCATTTTAATATACCTTGAAGTTTTCCCAAGTGAAGCAGCGCACTGGTGATCTCCTGACAGGAACAATTCACTGCATTCTTTCTTGTGACGACTACCATGTCCAAACCACTATTGAACATGTCTTCCTGTAGTCTGTAGCTTTCCCGGATCAGCCGGGCCATTCTGTGTCGGACAACACTGTTGCCTACCTTTTTGCTGACTGATATTCCCAGTCGATTGCGCTCTGTCTGATTTTGAAGCACATACAGAACAAGATAGCGGTTTGCATAGGACTTTCCTTCTCTGTACACCCTCTGGAAATCAGAATTTCGTTTCAGCGACTCTGAAAATTTCATCCGTTCTCCTTATAAAAGCCTAGAAGAAAAGGCCACAAATATGCGGCCTACGCTGATAACTGCTTTCTTCCTTTTAATCTTCTAGCTGCTAAAACTTTTCTTCCGCCTGGAGTACTCATTCTAGCTCTGAAACCATGAACTTTCGCTCTGGAACGTTTCTTGGGCTGAAATGTCATTTTCATAATGCGGGCACCTCCTTACTTTTCCCAATCTTCCATATGTTAAAAAACACTATTTCAAGTATACTCATAGAATCCTTGTAAGTCAAGCTATTTTCGCATTTTTTAAGGCAAAAAAAGTTATGCACAGTAATGTGGATAAAATGTGGATAAATGGTGGATATGTCTCTTTCCAGCCTTTTTTGTTATTGATATTTTCCCCGGATTATTATATTATTTAGTTTGAGAGATTAGCTAAATATATATAGATGCAGGAGATAAGGTATTATGGATACGCAATTGGAGCTCTTAAAAGAAAAATGGGATAAGATCCTGGAATCGATCCGCGACGATAACGAATTATCGAACGTGGCTTTCAAAACATGGCTTCTTCCCCTGAAAGTGTTCCGTATAGAAGGCAATATACTGAAGATCACAGCACCATTTGAACAGGCAGCCACGTATGTGGAAAATAAATATAAGACCTTTCTCTATGTAGCTGTAGCAGAAGCCATGGGCGAGGAATACGAGATCAGGATCATCACAGAAGATGAGGCCCTCAAAGAAAAACCATTAGAACCGGAAACACCGAAAAAGGCAGCGGCAGCTCCCGCTCCTAAGGTTGCTGAAGAACAGAAGACCAATCTGAATCCCAGATATACCTTTGACACCTTTGTCATCGGCAGCAATAACCGGTTTGCCCATGCCGCAGCACTGGCAGTTGCGGAATCTCCGGGTAAAGAATATAATCCGCTGTTCTTATATGGAGGTGTTGGACTGGGTAAGACCCATCTGATGCATTCCGTTGCCCACTATATCCTTCAGCAGGACCCTACGAAGAAAGTCCTCTATGTGACATCTGAAGTATTTACCAATGAACTGATCGATTCCATTCGTAACGGAAATAACAACAGTATGACTGCTTTCCGTGAAAAATACCGGAATATTGATGTCCTGCTGATTGACGACGTTCAGTTCATTATCGGAAAAGAAAGTACCCAGGAAGAATTCTTCCACACATTTAATGCACTGCACAGTGCAAATAAACAGATCATCATCTCCAGTGACCGTCCACCAAAAGATATGGAAACACTGGAAGCCAGACTCCAGTCCAGATTTGAATGGGGTCTCATTGCTGATATTTCCTCCCCTGATTACGAGACCAGAATGGCGATCCTTCGTAAAAAAGAGGAGCTGGACGGCTACAATATTGATGATGAAGTCATCCGTTATATTGCAACAAATATCAAATCCAATATCCGTGAGCTGGAAGGCGCCCTTAACAAGCTGGTTGCTCTGTCCAATCTGGAAAAAAGGGAAATCAATATTTCCATGGCAGAAGAGGTATTAAAAGATATTATCTCTCCGAACCAGAAACGTGAAGTGACTCCTCAGGTCATTCTTGAAGTGGTTGCTGAACATTATGGCATCTCTGTCAGCGATATCATTGGTGGTAAACGTAATGCTGAGATCGTCACACCTCGTCAGGTCGTGATGTACCTTTGCCGTGAGATCACAGATACTCCATATAAAGCAATCGGTATTCTGCTTGGTAACCGTGACCACTCTACGATCATCAACGGAGATGGTAAAGTTCGTAAACAGCTTCAGGCAAACGATGGAAGCTTAAAGAACAACATTGATATTATACGCAAAAAACTGAGCTCATAAACACCTGTGTGGATATGTTGATTTCGTGTTTTCTATATAATAGGAAAAAACTCATATCCATTATAAACATTTTAATGTGAATATCATGTAGATAATATGTGGAAAAGTTTATAACATTTTCGAGGATGTTGAAAACAATCCGTTTTTAAACATGCCTCAGGGGATATTTCCACATGGTTTCATTTTTATTTTTTGCTTTATCCATAGGGCTTTTTGGACTTATGCACAAATCCACAGCCCCTATTACTAATAAGACTGATTTACACCCTAAAATAAACGGACACAACCACGAAAGGAGTTATACACATGAAATTGACCTGTTCAAAAGCGAATCTGCTGAAGGGAGTTAATATTGTATCCAAGGCAGTTCCTTCTAAAACAACAATGTCGATTCTGGAATGCATTCTGATCGATGCTTCTACTAATGAGATTAAATTTACTGCTAACGATATGGAACTTGGTATTGAGACAAAAGTAGAAGGTACAATTGCAGAAAAAGGAATTGTTGCCATTGATGCAAAAGTATTTTCTGAGATTGTCAGAAAACTACCGGACAATGATGTTACCATCGAAAGCGATAAGAACTTCCAGATTTCTATTAATTGTGAGAAAGCAAATTTTCATATTTCTGGAAAATCAGGAGAGGACTTCTCCTATCTGCCTTACATTGAGAAAACGGATTATCTGACCCTTTCTCAGTTTACGCTGAAAGAGCTTATCCGTCAGACCATCTTTTCTATTGCAGATAATGAGAACAACAAGCTGATGACCGGTGAACTTTTTGAAGTTCATAATAATGAGCTGAAAGTGGTATCTCTGGATGGACACCGTATTTCTATCCGTAATGTACAGTTAAAAGAAGATTACCCGGATCACAAAGTAATCGTTCCAGGTAAATCATTGCAGGAGATCAGCAAGATCTTATCCGGTGAGACGGAAGATGAAGTACGCATCTTCTTTACTGGAAATCATATTGTGTTCGAGTTTGATGCAACAACGGTTGTATCCAGACTGATCGAAGGTGAGTATTTCAAAATTAATCAGATGCTTTCCAGCGATTATGAAACTAAATTTATTATCAATAAAAAAGAACTTCTAAGCTGTATCGACCGTGCAACTCTTCTGGTAAAAGAAGGAGATAAAAAGCCGATCATTTTAAAAATCAGTGATGACAACATGGAGATCAATATCCAGTCTCAATTAGGTTCTATGCAGGAAGATATTGATATTGAAAAAACAGGAAAAGACATTATGATCGGATTCAATCCAAAGTTCCTGATCGATGCACTTCGTGTCATTGATGATGAAAATGTGACTATTTATATGGTGAATCCAAAAGCACCCTGCTACATTAAAGATGATGAGCAGAAATATGTATATCTGATCCTGCCTGTAAACTTTAATACTGCAGTAAACTAGAAGGAGACAGATATGTCAGAGATTAAATTGAGAGAAGATTATATTAAACTTGGCCAGGCACTGAAAGCTGCCGGTTCTGTAGGTTCTGGCGTGGATGCAAAGTTTGTGATCCAGGATGGACGTGTCAAAGTGAATGGCGAGACGGAATATCAGAGAGGAAAGAAACTTTATGATGGTGATGTGATTACCTATGAAGGCGAGACCATCAGAATCGTAAAGTAATGGTTGCATGCAGTTATGGTCATAAAATCCATAAGTCTTCAAAATTACAGAAATTACAGAACACTGAGTCTGGATTTTGATCCGGATACGAATATTTTTTATGGCGATAACGCACAGGGAAAGACCAATATTCTGGAAGCAGTCTATGTGAGCGGCACCAGTCGTTCACATAGAAGTTCAAAAGACAGAGAACTGATCTGTTTTTCTGAAGAAGAAGCCCACATTTGTACTGTGTTTGAAAAAAAAGGGATTCTTCATAAAATCGATATGCATTTGCGGAAAAATAAAACAAAAGGCATTGCCATTGATGGTGTACCGATCCGAAAAGCGAGTGAACTGTTCGGATTGATTCATTTTGTGTTTTTTTCGCCGGAGGATCTTAGTATTATAAAAAATGGCCCGGCGGAGCGGCGGCATTTTTTAGATTCAGAATTATGTCAACTTGATAAAGTCTATCTTTATCAGTTGTCTAATTATAACAAAGTGGTATTGCAGAGAAATAAGCTATTAAAAGAACTATATCTCCACCCGGATTATCGGGAAGTGCTGGATGTGTTGGACATGCAGCTGGTTCAGTATGGGTCTGCGCTGATACAAAGAAGACAGACATTTGCAGAAGAACTGGGGGAAATCGTTCATCGGATCCATAGTCAGTTGTCCGGCGGACAGGAAGAGATGGAGCTGAAATATGAGCCAAACGTGACGGTAGATGCATTTGCCCAGATGCTTTTTGCAAACAGAGAGCGGGATATGCGTCTCAAAACCACGGCCACGGGACCTCACAGAGATGATATTTCTTTTGTGGTAAATGGCGTGGATATCCGTAAATTTGGTTCCCAGGGGCAGCAGCGAACAGCTGCATTATCACTGAAACTTTCAGAAATAGAGCTGGTAAAGAGGCTGATCGGGGATACTCCGGTCCTTTTGCTGGATGATGTATTGTCTGAACTTGACAGTGGACGGCAAAACTATTTATTGAACAGCATTGAAAATATACAGACATTGATCACATGTACCGGTCTGGATGAATTTGTTAATCATAGATTCTCCATTAACCGGATCTACAAAGTAACTGATGGAAGTGTAACTGTGGAAAATAAACAGGAGGCAGATAGATGAGTACAGAATACGGAGCAGATCAGATTCAGATATTGGAAGGACTTGAGGCGGTCAGAAAAAGACCTGGTATGTATATTGATGATACTTCCTTCCGGGGACTGCACCATCTGGTGTATGAGATCGTAGATAATTCCATTGATGAGGCACTGGCTGGATATTGCACTCATATTCAGGTCACGATCCACAAGGATAATTCTATCACTGTGGAAGATGATGGACGTGGAATTCCGACAGGCATCAACCATAAAGCTGGAAAACCTGCAGTTGAGGTGGTATTTACTGTTCTTCATGCGGGAGGAAAATTCGGCGGTGGAGGATACAAAGTATCCGGAGGACTTCATGGCGTTGGAGCATCTGTTGTAAATGCACTGTCTGACTGGCTGGAAGTTACAATTTACAGTGAAGGTAAGATCTATCGTCAGAGATATGAGAGAGGAAAAGTGTGCTATCCGCTGGAAGTAGTTGGAACCTGTCTGCCAAGCAAGACTGGTACATCTGTAAGCTTCTTGCCTGATAAGACCATGTTTGAAGTGACAGAGTATGATTTTAAGACTCTGCAGACCAGACTGCGCGAGATGGCATTTTTGACAAAGGGACTGAAGATCACGCTGACAGATGAGCGTGAGGATCCGGTGCGTTCCAAAATCTATCATTATGAGGGCGGTATTCAGGAATTTGTTCAGTATCTGAATAAGAGCACCACTCCACTGTATGACGATATTATTTATTGTGAAGGGATAAGAGATGGTGTGCAGGTGGAGGTTGCATTCCAGCATAATGATTCTTATTCTGAGAATTGTTATAGTTTTGTAAATAACATCAATACCCATGAAGGCGGTACCCATCTGGCCGGCTTTAAAAATGCAATTACTAAGACATTTAATGATTATGCAAGAAAGAATAAACTGCTCAAAGACAGTGAGAACAATCTGTCCGGTGATGATATCCGTGAGGGATTGACTGCTATCATCAGTGTCAAGATCAGTGAGCCACAGTTCGGTGGTCAGACAAAACACAGTCTTGGAAACACAGAAGCAAGAGCTGCAGTAGATGGAGTGGTCAGTGAACGTCTGACAGTTTACCTGGAGCAGAATCCACAGGTAGCTAAGCTGATTCTTGAAAAATCCATTCTGGCACAGCGTGCAAGAGAAGCAGCAAGAAAAGCAAGAGAACTGACCAGAAGAAAATCTGCTCTGGATGGATTTGCACTGCCCGGAAAACTGGCAGACTGTTCAGACAAAGATCCGTCAAAATGTGAGATCTACATCGTAGAGGGAGATTCTGCAGGCGGTTCTGCAAAGACGGCGCGTAACCGTATAACGCAGGCAATCCTTCCACTTCGTGGTAAGATTCTCAATGTAGAAAAAGCAAGACTGGATCGTATTTACGGAAATGAAGAGATCAAATCTATGATCACTGCATTTGGTACTGGTATTCATGAAGATTTTGATATCAGTAAACTTCGGTATCACAAGATCATTATCATGACCGATGCCGATGTGGATGGTGCCCATATCAGTACATTACTGTTGACGTTCCTGTATCGTTTTATGCCGGAACTGATCAAACAAGGATATGTATACCTGGCGCAGCCACCTCTGTACAAAGTAGAGAAAAATAAAAAAGTATGGTATGCATACAGTGACGAAGAATTGAATAACATCCTTACCGAGATCGGCCGTGATCAGAATAATAAGATCCAGCGTTATAAAGGTCTTGGAGAGATGGATGCGGAGCAGTTGTGGGAGACCACTATGGATCCGGAAAAACGAATTCTTCTGAAAGTAACCATGAACGAAGAAGAATCTTCAGAGATCGACCTGACATTCACCACATTGATGGGCGATAAGGTAGAACCGCGTAAGGAGTTCATCGAAGCGAACGCAAAATATGTGAAGAATCTGGATATTTAACGGATATGGGGAGTAAATGATGGAAGATAATATTTTTGATAAGATTCATGAAGTAGACTTAAAGGAGACCATGGAGACCTCCTATATCGATTATGCCATGAGCGTTATTGCGGCCCGTGCTCTTCCAGATGTAAGAGATGGACTTAAGCCAGTACAGCGTCGAGTGCTGTATTCTATGATCGAGCTGAACAACGGACCTGACAAGCCACACAGAAAATGTGCACGTATCGTCGGCGATACCATGGGTAAATATCATCCTCATGGAGACAGCTCTATCTATGGAGCACTTGTTAATATGGCACAGGACTGGTCCACCAGATATCCTCTGGTAGACGGTCATGGAAACTTTGGTTCTGTGGATGGAGACGGCGCGGCGGCCATGCGTTATACAGAGGCACGTCTGAGCAAGATTTCCATGGAGATGCTTGCAGACATCAATAAAGATACCGTTGATTTTGTACCGAACTTTGATGAGACGGAGAAAGAACCGTCTGTATTGCCGTCCAGATTTCCAAACCTTCTGGTAAACGGAACGTCTGGTATTGCAGTTGGTATGGCAACCAACATTCCGCCTCACAATCTTCGTGAGGTTATTGGTGCTGTTGTGAAGATCATTGATAACCGGGTAGAAGAGGACAGAGATACCTCGATCGATGAGATCCTTGATATTGTAAAAGGACCGGATTTCCCGACAGGTGCGGAGATTCTTGGTACTTCCGGTATCAATGAAGCATACAGAACCGGCCGGGGCAAGATCCGCGTGCGTTCTGTGACCAATATCGAATCCATGGCAAACGGTAAGAATCGTATTGTTGTTACAGAGCTTCCGTTTATGGTAAATAAAGCCCGTCTGATCGAGAAGATCGCGGAGCTGGCAAAAGATAAAAGAATTGATGGCATTACTCACATTGCGGATGAATCCAGCCGTGAAGGAATGCGTATCAATATTGAGCTCAGAAAAGATGTGAATCCAAATGTAATCCTGAATCAGCTGTATAAACATACCCAGCTGCAGGATACCTTTGGCGTGATCATGCTGGCTCTGGTAAATAATGAGCCAAGAGTACTGAATCTTCTTGATATGTTAAAGTATTATCTGAGACACCAGGAAGATGTAGTTACCAGAAGAACCAAATATGAGTTAAACAAGGCAGAAGAGCAACGGCGAGGAACTGTATCAGCAGATTCAGGCAGAGAAGCAACGGCTCATTGCGGAAAAGAAAATCAAAAAGGAAAAAACGTTGGTGGAGATTACCGAAGACGAAATTCCTTTTGACATTCCGGAGAGTTGGAAGTGGGTGAGGTTAGGTGATTGCACCGGATATTCTCAGACAAAACCCAAAATATCACCCAAAGACATCACAGATGATATGTGGTCATTAGATTTGGAAGATATTCAAAAAGAAAGCGGAGCAATTCTTACAAGAACAACAGCTTCTGAACGAAAGATCACAGGGGACAAGGTGCTTTTTTATAAAGGGCAAGTTCTATATAGCAAACTCCGCCCAAACCTAAAGAAAATTTT
>OGII01001084.1_pt1 | contig 21014 bp, 17 predicted proteins | sample 1571701 | NCBI WGS metagenome assembly OGII01 (sample SAMEA2581950, study PRJEB24529) | metagenome | biome: Human gut stool | place: China | collected 2011
TGCTGTTACCAGAAATAAATAACGGGTAATTTCATAGATGAAATGAATATATAAAAGAGTATTTCCGACTGTTACCGAACTACGCCAGAACAGCGATTCTCGACAACACATCCACCATAGCATAAGTTTTATAGAAATGTAAAGCGTAAGTTTGGAACATTTAGAAAAAGTGAGGAAATATGCGGGGTTGAGGGCAAAAAATATTTTGTTGATACTACCGGTAATAAAAAAACGGAATAGTCCTCGTTCAGTTCCCGTTTACGCGACATCAGTGACTCCTCCTGCAAGGTTCCATCAGACTGTACAACATATCGGCAGTAATCCTCAAAGGTACTTTCATCCTGCATGCCATTGCACGAGTAAACGTCGATTCGCCGTCCACCTGAAACAACGAATATACATTTCCTCCAGCTACCTGGGTATCCGTGCATCCAACCGACTGCGCCTGCGCAATATCCCCCATAAGAGCGACCGCCTTACTGAGCTGCTTTACTACCATATATTCACATAAAATAAGCGATTGTATCTGTGATACAACCGCTTACATGATATCTCATTTCAAAAAAGAACAGTCAATCTTACTTATTCTCTACCAGATTCTTGGACATGCACACCAGGAAGAACAGAACCGAAATTACCGCAAATGCAGCTCCAACAAATCCAATATGTACAATCTGTCCCTTATCGCACACAATTCCACCAAGGAAGCTGCCCGCTCCGATACCAAAATTGAAAATACCGGAAAAAATCGACATTGCAACCGACGAGGACTGTTCATCCGTACAGCGAATCGTCTCTGACTGGAACGATACATTAAATACAAGCACTGTAATGCCCCATAAAGCACAAAGCGCCATTATAAATCCCGGCTGTCCTGCTGCAGGAAGCAGCAATAACAGTTCAACCGCCAACGAAATCATCACCGTGCGCAAAAATCCATGCCGGTATTTGTCATAGAATTTCGAGAACAGAAGACTGCCGAGCAATCCTGCGGCACCAAACACAAACAATGTAATGGTGACTGTACTATTTCCCATGTGTGCGACCTGCTGCAGGAACGGATCGATATAACTATAGCTCGTATAATAGCCCACTACAAACAAAAATGTCTGAATATAGATGCAGACAAGTGCACGATTCTTAAATAGTTCTGGCAACTGCTTCACACGGAACGGTTCGCCGCACTCCATCTTCGGGAACAGAAATGCCATATATGTCAAAACAACGAATGTGATGATTGCCACGATCAAAAAGGCGATTCTCCATCCTGCATAATGTCCAATCATTTTTCCAAGCGGAAGTCCAGCAATCGTCGCAACCGAAGTACCTGTCACGACCATACTGAGTGCTTTGGACTGATGTTCTTCTGACGCCATACGCACTGCAATCGGAGACGCGATTGACCAGAAAATCGCGTGTGCACAGGCTACACCGATTCGGGACGCCATCAGCATGCCGTAGCTGTTTGACAACACGGTCAACACCTGACAGATTCCGAACAATGCAACCGTTCCCATAAATAACTTCTTATAATCAATCTTGCTCACGAGCAGCATGAGCGGCAGGGAAAGCAACATAACGATCCACGAATATACCGTGATCAACATGCCCGCCTTCGCCTCAGAAATCGAAAAGCTCTTTGCAATATCCGTCAGCAGACCGATTGGCATAAACTCGGATGTGTTAAAAATAAATGCCGAGACAGTCATTCCGATCAACGGAAGCCGCTCTTTGGATGTCATCTTCGTCTTCATCTTATACCTCTTATCTTAAATAAAAATCAACAAAACTAAGATGCATTGTACGCGATAGCTATATGAAAAGCAAGATGTGGAATTATCATATTTTACATTTATTTGACGTTGATTCAAAAGAAAAAGTCCTGCACGCAAAATGCAGGACTTATCATATCATTTATAAACGGATATCAATGTTTGCACCGATGTTTGGATTCACAGACTGTTCCATCATCTGTGTAATCATCGCACCATTTGTCTCCACCGCATCCAGTGATTTTTTAAGCATCGCCATATCAATGGCATTCATACTTCCGGTATCACTGACTGCCAGCGTCAGATTTGAATTTCCGATTGCTGCTATATTCATATATATACCCTCCAATTTTGTCCAACCCAGACGTTCCAATATTGTTTATATCATAACGCTTTTTCTATAAAAAAGCAAACGCTTCTGTCATATTTTGTATGTTTTTAGCATGTTCTTTACCGAGTTTTCCATCAGCATCGAAAAAAAGATTGACATTCAAATCACGCCGTATTTATAATGTACAGTCGTGCGAAAGGAGCCCCTTTATGGATGTTTTAATAGTAGAAGATGATCAGGAACAGTTAGATGGCATCGAATCCATCCTGCTCGAAAAATACGATCATATGAATTGCATAAAAGCAACCAATTACCAGCAGGCAACCCAATTGATGCGCGCAAACAAAATCCAACTATTCCTACTGGATATCTCTCTTGGAGATGACGAGTCCGAGCAGGACGGTATCGCACTTGGAACACACATTCGTTCCATGCAGCGGTATGCAAAAACACCAATCCTGTATCTGACTGCATATTCCATGGACGCACCACGTGCAATACATGCAACGAATTGTTATGATTTTCTGGTAAAGCCCTATAAGAAAGAAGATTTGTTATATACCATCGACAAGCTGATCCACAATCGTTTTCTGGACGTTACGCCCATAGAACTACGCGATGTCAATGGTATTTATTTTCGCGTTCTTCCAGAAAAGATCCTGTATATCGAAGCGGCTGGCAAGAACCTGACGATCTATGAGGAAAGCAATGTGATCAACACAAGCGGTATCCGTCTGAAAGAACTGATTGCACAGCTTCCGCCGAATTTCATTCAAAGCCATCGAAGCTTTATTGTAAACAGCGATTATGTAAACTCTTACGATCCGACCAATGCGCTTCTCTATCTGGGAAATCACAATATCTCGACACCCGTCGGACGTAAATATAAAGATTATGTCAAAAAGATAATTAGCAGGGACTGAAAATATTTTACCAAAGCACTTTCAGTCCCTGCTCGTTATTTCCCACGTCTGAAATCAAGCACCGCCTGATAACGGATATCCTGAACCAATCGTTCCTTCTGTTCGTCTGTCATAAGATTCATCACTGCATCTTTTTCCTGATCCGTAAAGCCCTTAAATGCGCTGGTTCGTTCTTTTCGCGTCATAGAGCGAAACTCCGTCGGATAATGAAGCAAGCCATTCATTCGTGCTTCATAATTCCGCGTACATTCCATAAATAGCTTTTCCGCCTCCTCCGACATCGACGGCGGCGCATCCATATCCTTATAATTCAAATAGTTTTCTCTCATCACTACAACTCCTACCTCCACAATCTGTAAAATCAAAATCCATGCAATAAATGTGGAACAAGCAGGGTAGATCACCGAACAGATACTCAATACGCCTAGTCCGATCAAGCCTTTTTGTTGAATCTTCTTTTTTCGTTCTCCCTTGTAAACCGGTCGATTTGGCGATGGTAATGGTGCGATCGTCGCCATCAGATACATCATAAACAGCAACAATCCCGCTACGACCGGATATGGAAATATGACATGTACACCGCCCGCCACTGCGATCACGTACACACTGACCGAAGCAACTGTACACCCAATGTTTGTTTTCATATGGATACCGCCCAGAAACCGGCGAACCAGATTGACCGTCACAAAGCAAAACAAAAATTCCCGGAAAAATCCAGATACTGCAAAGATAACAAATAGAACAAGATCTTTTTGCAAATCTCCCACAATCGATTCTACTGCATAGCATACTTTTGCACACTGCATATCTGCTACATCATAGTCACGTCCCACGAGATACCGTGTCACATGCTCCCCTATCCTATGATTGATACTCATAATTCATCCCCTGTCTTATGTTCTCCATGTGCTCCATGTGCTTTTTAACAAATGGGATATCCGGCAAAAGTCCGCGCAACGGATACCCCCAAGTGTTATTGGTTGATGTACTAGTTCTCAGATTCTGATTCCATCTCGACTCTCATACAATCAGGAAGCTCCGGCTCTCCCCAAAAGTGTTTGCATCCTGTAAGAGTCAGGATTACATCTGATAAATCCTCCAACTGTGCAGCAACTGCTTTCTTCATATCCTTCATCACACATCTCCTCCTTCTGAAAGAATATTCTTTGAAATCCATCCCCGAATGAATTTCTATATTATTCTTAACATGATTAAAATAATTTCGCAATAGGTTTGGAATGAACGACATTTCGTGGGGAATAGACAACATTTCTCTTTCTTTTACATAATAAACGCATTCCATTCAGTTATTACATATCAATTGACATCTTTCCCTAAATACTTCTATAATATTTATAAAACTGAAGGGGATCTGAATTATATGAAAGCTTTTATATTATCTAGTTGCACCTACATGGCAGAAGCAATTGCAGAATTATTATTGGTCATTTCTTTTTTAGGAAAGAAAAAGAAATCTTTACTTTCTCCGCTATTATTACTCTTGCCGCTTTGTGGACTTGTGAATAATTTCCTTTTTACTTTTATTCCAAATGTATTTGGCTGGTTTATGACATTACCTATGTCGGTGTTATTTTATTGTTTGATTTTACATATACCTTTTTCCTCTGGCATCTTTCCCTTCTTGCTCAGTTATGTTACATATGGTTTGATCGAGGCAATTACCATTATTCTCTTGCCCGTCTCCATCTCAGCATCCTCTAGTGTCAAAAATGATTTACTTTTGACATGCATTATTTGCGCATTTTGCATTCTTATCTCTTTATTACCACTGAACCGATTACATACCTTTATCAACAGTGGAAATCTTATTGTCAAGCTTGTACTATCTTATATATCTATGCTTTATTTAGTGACAATTGCTATCTCAAAAATTGATTCACTTAACGCCATTGCAGTATTTCCTATGACCGTAACCTTTATGATCATCTTGCTGTTAGCAGATATCATGGTTCTAAAGCAGCAACGCACAATTACAATTCAGCAACAGGATATCAAAGATTACCAGACCTATGAACCGATGGCACACGATCTGATCTCTGACATCTTAGGTAAACAGCATGATTTCAACAATCAGATGAATGCGATCCGCATGCTGCCATATACTTACAAAGACTATGATTCGTTAAGTGACGCGATCGCGAATTATTCAACATTTCTGGAAGAGGAGTTCAATGAATCTGAGCTTTTGAAGATCAATCTTCCGGTTGTTGCTGGATTTGTATTTAGTAAGATCAAAGAAGCGGAGCAAAAGGGCAGGCTGATCTCGGTCAAGATCAAGAACCGTTCCCTGATCACGCCGGTTCCAGAGTACGATCTGATCCGCATCTTGGGTATTCTAATTGACAATGCGATTGAAGCGACAGAACCCGGACATACATTCTCGCTGATTCTTGACAGCAAAAACGAACACATCCGATTTCAGACAAAGAACGAAGGAGGGGAGATTTCTTCCGAGCTGCGCAAGAAAATGTTTGTCCGTGGCTATTCTACCAAAACGTCCGCAGAAGTACGCACCACCCGCGGACAAGGTCTGCCGAATCTGAAAAAATTGGTCGATCATTACAACGGTAAAATTTATCTGGACAACGAGACATTCCATGAACATACATGGATCTGTTTCACCGTCGAATTATAATTTGCAGATGGCGCGCGCAATTGCTGCCGCAACCGCCTGCTGATATTGTGGATTCTGCAAGTTCTCGCATTCTGTCGGATTGCTCAGGAATCCACACTCTACGATCACGCCCGGGCATTGACTGTTTTTCAGGATATACAGATCATTGCCCGTCTTAATCTCCCGTTCCTTCGGTGGCTGCAAATCGACGATCAACTGCGCCTGTATCGCTTCCGCCAGTTTCTTCGACATTTCCGATGAACCATAATAAAATACCTGCGGTCCGCTAATCTCTGCCTCTGGGTAGCTGTTCTGGTGGATACTGATCATATAGTCCGCGCCGGACGCATTGATCAGGCTCACCCGGTTATGCATATCAGATACTTTCTTGTTCGTCGCACCATTCGTTGCCAGACACACATCCCCCTCGCGTGTCAGGATTACCTTCACCCCCCGCGCCTGTAACTGTGCTTTCAGACATAGGGCAATCTGCAAATTCACATCTTTTTCTTTTACATTATCCACACCTATTTTTCCCGGATCATTGCCGCCATGTCCGACATCAATCACGACCGTCAAATCCCGTTTCATCCCCGCTTTGTTACAATACATCACACAATTCAGAATCAGCAAAATTAAAAATATGGTAAATCCAAACAACAATCTGACTTTTTTCCGATCAAAAAACCGCATATGCAAAACTCCGGTCTCCCTTAGTCTATACATATGCGGTAATCTTCTTATTATGCTTTATTCTTCTGTCTCAGCTTCCGGCTTCGCGATTGCAATCCCAAGCTCTTCGAGCTGCTTTGCATCAACGGTATTCGGCGCCTCACTCATCAGGCAGGAAGCATCCTTTACCTTCGGGAATGCGATAACATCACGAATAGAATCTTCCTGTGCCATCAGCATAACGAGACGGTCAAGTCCGTATGCAAGTCCTGCATGTGGTGGTACTCCATATTTGAACGCATTTAACAGGAAACCAAACTGGTCGTATGCACGCTCCATTGTGAATCCAAGTGCCTTGAACATCATTTCCTGAATGTCATCCTGGTGGATACGCACGGAACCACCACCGATTTCTGTACCATTTAATACGATATCGTATGCCTTTGCACGTACTCTGCCCGGATCAGACTCGATATACTGCAGATCCTCTTCCATCGGCATCGTAAATGGATGGTGCATTGCCTGATATCTGCCAAGCTCCTCGCTCCACTCAAGCAGTGGAAACTCTGTAATCCATACGAAACGGTATTCATCTTTCTTCAACAGTCCAAGCTGATCTGCGATCTCAAGACGAAGTGCGCCAAGTACATCATAGACAAGCTTGCTCTTATCTGCTGCAAAGAGCAGTAAATCGCCCGGCTTACCATTCATCTTCTCAACAAGTGCCTGCATCTCCTCGTCCTTCATGAACTTTGCAAACGAAGACTTCATTGTTCCATCTTCATGGATTGCAATATAGGCAAGTCCCTTTGCGCCATAACCCTTGGCAAAGTCAACGAGTGCATCAATCTTCTTTCTTGGCATTGCACCCTGACCCTCAGCATTGATACCGCGCACGCTTCCGCCAGCTTCAATCGCATTCTTGAATACGACAAATTCACAATCCTTCACAACGTCTGTCACATCACAAAGCTCCATACCAAAACGGAGATCCGGCTTATCAGAACCGAAACGCTCCATTGCCTCTTTGTATGTCATACGCTGAATTGGAAGCTGTACGTCTACGCCAATGACTTCCTTAAACAGCTTTGCAAGCAGACGCTCATTGACATCGATGACATCATCGACATCTACGAAAGAAAGCTCCATATCGATCTGTGTAAATTCCGGCTGTCTGTCGGCACGCAGATCCTCATCACGGTAGCAGCGTGCGATCTGGAAATAACGGTCGTAGCCGGAGCACATCAGAAGCTGCTTGTAAATCTGTGGTGACTGTGGCAATGCATAGAACTCACCCGGATGTATGCGGCTTGGTACAAGGTAATCACGCGCGCCTTCCGGAGTTGACTTACAAAGTGTCGGTGTCTCGATCTCGATAAAGCCTTCGTCTGCCATGAAGGAACGAACCAGTGTTGTCACCTTGCTGCGCATCATGATATTCTTCTGTAAGTCTGGACGACGAAGATCCAGATAACGGTATTTCAGACGAAGATCTTCCTTCGTCTTGCTGTTCTCCTCGATTGGGAATGGTGGTGTATCTGCTTCTGCAAGAATACGGATATCCTTCGCGATGACTTCGATATCACCGGTTGCAAGATTCTCATTGACTGCGCCGCCACGCTTTGCAACCTCACCGGTAATTGCAACGACAAACTCGGAACGAAGCTTCTCCGCCTTTGCGAAGCTCTCCGCACCACAGTTTGCTTCCTCAAAGATGACCTGCAGAATACCGCTTCGATCACGCAGATCGACGAAGATGATTCCACCTTTGTTCCGGCTCTTCTGCACCCATCCCATAACGGTGACGGTATTCCCAACCATCGTATTATTTACTTCTGTACATCTGTGACTTCTGTGAAGTCCCTGCATTGACTCTGCCATTTTCATAGCCTCCTGTGTCTAAGTTAATTTATAAATACCTGCTCCCGTCTCTGTCGTTCTGAATTCGCGATTATCTACATCAGCTACGGAGCGTTTTCATATCATAAATAATGGTTAACCCTCAAAGGAATCCGCATAGAACTCTTCGAACTGTGTATATCCCTCTGCAGTCATCTGATCCTTCTGGAACTTCTTATTTTTCTTCATGATCGCGATATTCACAATCTGTCCCTCGGCTCTTGCCTGCTTTGCCTGCTCTAAGATCTTAAGCAGCTTGTCGCTTGGCATCTTCTTGTCGATTAAATATGCTGTCTTGTTCTTGCTTCCTGGCACCTCGAAATCACGCTCTAACAAAAGCATAATGATTCGCTCAAATCCGATGGAGAATCCACACGCTGGTGTCGGCTGACCGGTGAATTTGCCGATCATCTCATCGTAACGTCCGCCACCGCCAACGGATCCACCATACTCATCCATCGAAATCTCGAAGATTGGACCTGTATAGTAAGACATACCACGTACCAGTGTCGGATCAAATGCCATCTTGAAATCAGCACTCTTCGTGCTCTCAACGCTGTCGATGATTGTCTTTAAGTTCTCAGCAACCTCTTCCGGTAAGAACGCGCCAAGAGTCTCCTTCAGATACTGTACACCACTGATATCGGCTGTTACCTTCTCGAACAGTTCGAGATATTTTGTCACCGCATCCTCTGCGTAACCTTCCTTCAGAAGCTCTTCCTTGACGCCATCCAAACCAATCTTATCCATCTTATCGAGGATAATAAATACGGTATCATAATCTGCTTCCGCAAATCCGCTGTAAGCAGCCATCGCCTTCAAGATACGACGGTCATTGATACGGATCGTGAAGTTCTTGAAATCCAGCTTGCCAAGCAATGTCGTTGTCGCCAAGATCAGCTCGATCTCTGCCAAGATTGTCGGCTCACCTAAGATATCAATATCGCATTGCATGAACTGTCTGTAACGTCCTCGCTGCGGGCGGTCGGCTCTCCATACATTTCCCATCTGCAACGCCTTAAACGGGCTCGGCAGTTCATTCGCATTGTTCGAATAATATCTACAAAGCGGTACCGTCAAATCGTAACGGAGTCCGCCGTCAACTAAGTCAAGCTCTTCCTTTGCCTCGTCGATCTTCAGCTTCTCACCACGTTTCAAAATCTTGAAAATGAGCTTCTCATTCTCGCCGCCCTGCTTGCTGTTCAGGTTCTCGATATGCTCGACACAAGGTGTCTCCATCGAATTAAATCCAAATGTCTTATAGGTATCCTTGATTAAAGCGATGCAGTAATCACGGATTGCCATCTCCTTTGGTAATATATCTTTCATGCCGGTTACCGGCTTCTTCTTCATTGCCATCTTTTTCCTCCCGCTTGTATTCATTCTCGTTCGATTTTAAAACGCTTTGCGCTTTCGGTCAAGCATTTCATCAAAACGGTTGATATAATCATCGACAGATTTGCAGTTTTCTACCCGCTCCACACGATTTTCCGCATGATAGACAAGCTTCGTCGACGCGCCTGCGCCCGCCGCAATGATATCTGTCATTTCTTCCATAATCAAAATATTATATAAGCATTCACAGCCTGGTTTCGCATATCCGACATTTTCCAGATTGCCGCCGATATTTTTCTGCCGGTACAGATAATACGGTTCCATGCCAAGTGCCTGCGCCGTCTCCTGTGCCGCCGTATGCATCGCATCCATGTCATGATGGATTGTGGATTTGTAATCATCCATCTGCTGGTTCAGATTCGCTGCACGCTTGATTGCCAGGGAATGTACCGTCAGGCTCTCCGGTGCCAATGCCCGGATTTCTTCTAACGTATGTTTCATCGCGTGTAAGTCTTCTCCCGGAAGTCCCGCAATCAGATCCATGTTGATGTTATCAAAGCCCGCCTGCCTTGCCATCGCAAATGCTTCCTTCACCTGAGCCGCATTGTGTGCACGGCCGATCGTCCGCAGTGTCTCGTCGTTCATCGTCTGCGGATTGATGCTGATCCGCGTCACGTCATATTCCTTCATCACCGCAAGCTTCTCCGGGGTGATGCTGTCCGGGCGTCCTGCCTCCACGGTAAACTCCACAAGCCCATCGGCAACCTCCGGTTCCTGCAACCGGAATACGGTCTGAATCTGCTTCAATAGCACCGCAAGCAGCTCATGCGAGATCGACGTCGGCGTTCCGCCGCCAATGTAGATTGCAACTAACCGTTTGTGCTTATACTGTTCTGCCACATAGGCTAACTCCTTACAGAGCGTGTCAATATACGTCTTTGCTTTCTCCGCATAAATCCCAATCGGATACGATGTGAAGGAACAATACAGACACCGGCTTGGGCAAAACGGAATCCCGACATACAGACAATAGTCGTTGTCGAGATCAATTCCCTTCACCAGACGATGCTCGTTTTCTGCCACCGTCGTTGCAAGCTCTGCTTTCTGCACGCTTGTGTCGTAGATATCGCGGTAATATTGTACGATTCTATCGTGTATTTCCTGCTGTTTTTCATGTGTCCGATCTGCATGCTCCTCGGCATCATGTCCGTTCATGCCAGCTTCATCTGTCTGTTCCGCCAGATACTCCAGAAGCCTCGTCATCGCGATCTTCGTCGGACGTACTCCCGTCAGGTCGCCCCACGGAAGTCTCCGGTCTGCAAACTGTCCAAGCAGCCGGTAAGACGCCATTTTCAACACATTTCGGAATTCTGGCTTATTCCGGTAATCAACAAGAATCTTCGCCCGCAGTCCACAGGTGGATATCAACAGCTTATCCTTATACGCCGGAAGCTCTGGCACCTCCTGCAGATCATCCGGCTTGTCGCACTCATGTCCATGCTTGCACACAGTGAGAATCGTAAAAGCTTCCTCATATCGGATCAGGAGCCGCAGATCAAAATCGTCGGACAAGCCCGCGTCCTCGACGATCTTCACGCCCGGATAAAACGCCATGATCATCGCCCGCAGGTCGTTGTTATATAATTGGTTATTCTGGTCTAGCAGTATCATCTTAGAAATACGGATTGCCCGTCTTTTCCTTTCCAATCATTGTCTGTGCATCATGTCCCGGAAGCACGAGTGTCTCATCTGGAAGCACAAATAATTTCTCACGGATGGCATCTTCCAGAGCCTTCGCATCGCCCGTCGGGAAGTCCGTTCTTCCGACGCTATAACAAAACAGCGTATCGCCGGTAAAGACAACATGCTCCTCCGGGAAATAATAGCACATGCCGCCCTTCGTATGTCCCGGTACTAACAGGCACTTACATTTCCGTCCAAGTACCTCGATCTCGGCGCCATCCTCCAGATAGATATCCGCCTGCGCCGTAAATGCTGCGCCGAATGACGATGACAGATTCAGAGCCGGACTCTCCATGACTTCCTTCTCCTCTGCTGCCGCATACACCTTAATATCCGGGTACTCCTTCTTCACGCCAGCCAGTGCCCCGATATGGTCGAAATGACCATGCGTAAGCAGCACCGCCTGCGGATGCCAGTTTCGGTCTTTCCAGTCCTTTATCAAAATATCTGCTCTATCTCCGGGGTCAATAATCACCGCTTCCCGTGTATCTGTATCTCCCATTGTATAACAATTCGTCGCACAGATACCGAGCACTTTCTTTGTTATCTCAATCTTTCCCATAAAACTCCTTTCAAGGTCAGACGCCACTGTGATTGTATCATTTTCCAATTCGTAGATAGAGTTGGACACAATCTACCAATTCATATGCAGACCGTTGAAGCACGCTGGTACTTAATGAGCGGCATCTTTTGTCGCGAATTTAGTACCACTGCGTGCTGAACCGAGCGAGAGCGCGTCTGCATAGAATTGCGTAGTTTGCGTTCAACTCCTCTACCATTTTGTAAATTTATGAATCACCCCGTCGTACGCTCGATATCGATGATCCCTTCCACGTTCCGGATCTTCGCGATCAGCTTGTTGAGCTGCTCCTTCGAGCGAATCTCAAACTTCACGGAAACCGTCGCCTTGCCCTGCTTATTGACACGGACATTCATACCTGTCAGGTTGATGTTCTCCTCATTGAAGATCTTCGACAGCGAGAACACCAAACCCTTACTATCGTTCGCGTAAATGTTAATCTCCGTCATATACATCTTCTGATTCTGCAGCAGATCTTCAGACCATTCCGCCTCAATCAGACGTTTCCGGTCAAATTCATCCATGCAGAGGACATTTACGCAATCGGTACGATGAATGGATACTCCACGTCCACGCGTGATGTAACCGACGATCTCATCACCCGGTACTGGAGCACAGCAGCGTGAAAAACGCACTGCAACATCGTCCATACCTTTGACTACAATACCACCCTTGGCATGCTTGTGACTTTCGCCTCTGCCCGGTGTGTTGATCTTGTCAACAATCTGTTCCTCTGTGATCTTCTTTGCTTCTTCTTTTTTGTATTCTTCCTGCAGACGGTTGACAACCTGTCCTTCTTTCAGGCCGCCATGTCCGATTGATGCAAGCACGGCATCCCATGTCAGGAAGTTGTATTTCTTCATTACCTTTTCCTGCAGTTCCGGCTGCAAAAGGTTCGATAACACGATACCCTTTGTCTTACAGTATGCCGCCATCGCATCTTTACCACGCTGGATATTATCTGTCTTGTTCTCCTGCCGGAACCACTGGTTAATCTTCGTCTTTGCCTGTGAACTCTTTACCACAGACAGCCAGTCCATACTTGGACCTTTGGAGTTCTGCGATGTGATAATCTCAACACGATCACCATTATGAAGCTCTGTCTCGATCGGCACCTGCCGTCCATTGACACGCGCACCAATCAGCTTGTTTCCGACCGCCGTATGAATGCTGTAGGCAAAATCAATTGGTGTAGAACCAGCCGGAAGATTCTTGACATCGCCCGCTGGTGTAAATACATACACCTGATCTGAAAACAGATCCAAATCTGTCTTGATGGCGTTCATGAATTCCTTGTTATCTGTCGTATCGGTCTGCCATTCCAGAATCTGTCTGAGCCAGCTTAACTTCTGCTCTTCGTTATCGTTCTTGCCACTGCCGCCTTCTTTGTATTTCCAATGTGCAGCAATACCATATTCCGCGGTACGGTGCATCTCGTAGGTTCGAATCTGAATCTCGAACGGACGACCACCCGGTCCAATCAATGTCGTGTGGAGAGACTGGTACATGTTCTCTTTCGGCATTGCGATATAATCTTTGAAACGTCCCGGAATTGGCTTGTATTTCTCATGAATAATTCCGAGTGCCGCATAACAATCCCGTACCGTATCGACCTTGATACGAATTGCATGAATATCGTAAATCTGGTCGAGCGTCTTGTTCTGCGTGATCATTTTCTTATAGATGGAGAACAGATGCTTGACACGTCCGTCTACCTCTGCCTCGATGCCAGCTTCCTTCATATACTGCTTAACCTGTTCTACCATCTGTACGATGAAATCCTCGCTCGCATTCAGTCGTGTGGTGATCTCTTCCTTTAAGTTCTTGTATACCTCTGGATAGAGATACTGCATGGAGAGGTCATCGAGTTCGACCTTGATCTTGGAAATACCAAGACGGTGTGCGAGCGGTGCGTAAATATCCATCGTCTCACGCGACTTTTCGATCTGCTTTGCCGGTGACTGGTACTGCATTGTACGCAGATTGTGCAGACGGTCGGCAAGTTTGATCAGGATGACACGGATATCCTTTGCCATCGCAAGGAACATCTTACGCAGGTTCTCTGCCTGAACCTCGATCTTATCCTGTGACAGATCGAGCTGTGTCAGCTTCGTAACGCCATCGACAAGCAGTGCTACCTCTTCGGAGAACTCCTTTGCAATCTCCTCCCGCGTCATAACCGTATCCTCTACAACATCATGCAGGATTCCTGCTACGATCGTCTCTTTATCAAGTTCCAGTTCTGCCAGAATGATTGCCACGCAAAGCGGGTGAATAATATATGGTTCCCCGGACTTTCGCTTCTGACCTTCGTGCGCTTTGCTTGCAATCTTATACGCCTTCTCGATCTCCGATAGATCCGTCGTCGGACGATACGCGCGAATGGTAGCAATCAATTTTTTATACAATTCTTCCGGCGGCGTAAAATCCTCCGGTTTACTGATTTCTTTTTTCAGTGTATCATGTGGTATCTTATAGGTTGTATCCGCCATAAAAATCACTCACCTTCGTACTGTACAACAGATGCTACATCGTAGCCCTCCAGCAATTTTCTTCCTCCAAGATCGGTCAGCTCGATCAAGAAGATCATCTTTACTACCTCACCGCCCAGCTCTTCGACGAGCTTGGCTGCTGCCTGAATCGTACCGCCTGTCGCTATCAGATCATCGACCAGTACAACCTTGTCGCCCGGCTTGATCGCATCCTTATGGATCTCGATCGTTGCAGAACCGTACTCCAGATCGTAGCTCATCTCGACTGTCTCACGTGGCAGCTTTCCTTTCTTACGAACCGGGATAAATCCCTTCTTGTTCATATAGGCAAGTGGTGCGCCAAAGATAAATCCTCTCGATTCTGTACCTGCGATCAGATCATAGTCCACTCCATCTAACAGCTTGTTCAGCTCATCAATTGCCAGTGCATACCCTTCCGGGCTTTCCAGTACACTTGTCACATCTCGGAATATAATCCCCTTACTTGGGAAATCCGGAATACTGATGATATAATCCTTTACACTCTTCATTTGCGCTCCTCCTACCTTCACTTATGCTCTATTTTGATGTCTCATAATATACGCTTTTCCGGATTGATACCGGCTCCATCTGAATCGAAACGGTTCCATTGAATTCGTTCTTCTTCATATGATACAGAATATCAATCAGTGCATGGTTTTGTAAACCCTTCAATATTTTATCACATTCTTTGTCTCCAAACCACACTTTTATGTTATCCAATAGCTCTTTTCCACGAAATACCATGCCGTTTATGCGCGTGCCATTGCCATCGACAAACGTGCAACGTGCGTATTGCCCTTCATTTCCAACCATTTTGATTGATCGAATACCCATTTTCACGATACCGAACAATGGTCTTACATTGGCAGTTCCGTATGGTTCCAGCTTTGCAAGCTCCTCATAGAGGGGCAATGTCAGCTGCTTGATGGCACAGGATTCATCCACATACAGCTTCTCGACGAGATCCGCGTCTGTCAGATTGCAATCCCGGTTTAACGCTTCGCGTAACGGTTCGAGTGCTTCGCGCGTAATCGTAAAGCCCGCCGCCATCGGGTGTCCGCCAACCTTCACAAACAACTCTTTATGTTCACAGAGCTTATCAAACATATTATACGTCTCAATCGAACGCCCGGAGCCTTTCAGTCCATGTCCATTTTCCGCATCGGTAAAAACAAGCGTCGGACGGTAAAATGCTTCCTTCAGCTTGCTCGCGATCAGTCCCGCGATGCTCTCATGAATCCCCGGCATATACAGGACGATAACCTTATCATCCCCGATTTTCTTTTCTTTCACACCATCTTCGGTCGGAATCATGCGAATATCCTTTCGCACCCAGTCCGTTGCCGCCCGCACACCGCGGTCGGTCATCTCCTTCCGCAGTTCGTTGAGCTTCGCCATATCCTGTGCCAGGCTTTCCGCCCGCGCCGGATCATCGGTCAGCAGCAGCTCCACGCCCTCTTTCGCACTTTCCAGTCGTCCGGTCGAGTTCAGACTCGGACCAATCCGGAAGCTCAAATGATGCACCTCGATTGGCTTTCCATCAAGACCTAACGCTTTCTTCAACGCATTGATTCCAAGATTCGTACTGTTCGTAAGTCTCCGCAGTCCACGCTTGACAAAGATCCGGTTCTCATCTGTGAGCGGCATGATATCACACACCGTACCAAGCGCTAAGATATCCATATAGGCATCTTCGTCTTCCCACGGAAGCTCCGTCACCCGGTATAAATGCCGGATGAATTTGTACGCCACACCAGCGCCGCATAAGTCCTTGTAGGGATATGCGCAATCCGGGCGGTGCGGATCGATCACGGCATCCGCGTTCACATACAGATAATTTTTTTCTCCGTTTTCCGTCACCTCGCACGGCACCTCATGATGATCCGTAACGATCACCGTCATTCCAAGTTCTTTCGCCCGGGTGACTGCGGTCTCCGCCGCAATTCCATTGTCACAGGTGATAATCGTATCCACGCCATCGGCGTATGCCGCTTCCACCAGCCGTACATTCATCCCATACCCATCCATGATCCGGTGTGGGATATCATAAGAGACATCTGCCCCTGCCTTTTGCAGCCCTTGATACAGAATATAATTCGATGTGATGCCATCTACATCGTAATCGGAGATAATACGGATTTTCTTTCCTGCCCGAATCTTTTCTTTCATAATCTGGCAGCCCTTGTCCATGTCCTTCATTAACGCTGGATCATGAGTGTATGCAAGATCATCACTCAGATAACACGCAACCGCATCTGGCTCCGTGATCTCCCGGTTCACGATGATATGCGCCAATATCGGGCTGATCGAGAACCGCTCTGCCAGTGCGCGGATATCTGCGGCTGGCTGTTTCACCCGCCATTCTTCTTTTTTGTACTCCGACATATCTGTGTTCCTCTCTTCTTCACTTAAAAATGGGGCTGCCGAAACAGCCCCACCTTATTTTACTTATGCATTTTTCTTGGAGAATTTCTTCTTCATTGTATACCAGAGTGGTCCGGTGATACATACAGATGAATAAGCACCACACACGATACCAAGCATCAATGTGAATGTAAATTCTTTCAGAGAAGTTACGCCCATCACGAACAATACAAATACCATGATAAAGGTTGTCAGGGATGTATAAATTGTTCTTGTAAATGTCTGTCCGATACTCTTGTTGACAAGCTCTTCCAGACTTTCTTTACTATCCTGTGTCCGCATATTCTCACGAATACGGTCGAAGATAATGATTGTCGCGTTGATCGAGTAACCTACGATTGTCAGCATACACGCAATAAATGTATTACCAACGGACAGTGTTCCGATGGAGTATGCCGCAAATACAACCAATACATCATGTACAAGAGCAAGCACCGCACTGACACCAAACTTCACGTCAGAGAACCGGAACGCAATGTACAGAAGCATCAATACAGAAGATACTGCAATCGCTACGATCGCATCTTTCTTCATCTCACCACTGATGGTAGAACTGATACTCTGGTTGTCCACTTCTGTTGCCTTAAACTGTGATTTCAACAGGTCGTCAATCTTTGCACTCTGCTCTTCTGTAAGCTCGGATGTCTTGAAGATAACCTGATTGTTTCCTTCTACTGTCTGAATCTGAATCGTTCCAGCATCAATACCCGCTGTTTCTGCTATCACTGGTGCAACCTCAGACTCTGCACGCTCCAGTGTATATACATCGTCCTCTGCAAAAGTAGCAGTTGTTGATGTACCACCGGTAAACTCCAGACTGTAATTTAATGACTTGCCAATTCTTGAATGGTTTACACCGAGGAACGCAAGTCCTGCAATGATCACGATCAAAGAAGCAACACCACAAATCTTGAAGTTCTTTACATATCCGTGAATCTTTGGCTCCTTTGCCTTACCATACATCTTTGGATTCTGTACGCCAAGCTCTAAGAACGAATTCAAAAGCATCTTTGTCACAAACAATGCGGTAAACATAGAAAGGACAATACCAAGCATCAATGTAACCGCGAATCCCTTGATACTACCAGAGCCAAGGATCATCAAAACAACGGTTGCAATCAAAGTTGTAATATTACCATCCAAAATCGCGGAAAGCGCTTTGGAGAAACCTGCCTTCACTGCCGCACGCACACCGCTGCCTGCAGAGATCTCCTCACGGATACGTGTGAAAATGATGACATTCGCATCCACTGCCATACCGATTGACAGGATAATACCTGCAATACCAGGAAGTGTCAGTGTGATGTGTCGGATGCTCAGAATCAAAAGCATCAATACAACATAACCTGTCAGTGCTAAGCTGGCAATAAATCCTGGGAAACGATACAGTACAATCATCAGGATACATACCAAGCCAAAACCGATCGCACCGGCGATCAAGCTTGTTGATACTGCTTTCTGACCAAGCTTTGCACCAACGATATTATACTGAATCTGCTTCAACTCCAGAGGCAGCGCACCAATCTTAATTGTTGATGCAAGGCTTTCTGCCTCATCATAGCTGGAAATCTTATTGATAACTGCATTACCATCTGTGATTGCACTCTGTACAGTTGGAGCACTTGCAACGGCTCCATCATAGATGATATAGATTGGCTTTCCAATATTGGCTGCAGTTGCAGTTGCAAACTTCTGCGCACCTTCATCTGTAAACTGAAGCTGTACAACATAATCCTTCACTGTACCACTGTCGTCCACACCTGCCTGTGCGTTCTTGATATCAGAACCTGTCAGAACTGCTTCGTATGCATCGTTCGTACCATTGTTCTGATTCTGCTGCCAGATTGTATAGTTCTCGGAATCAAGGAACAGAAGCTGTCCCGGCTGACCGAGTTCATCCAATACGTCATGCGCATCTACCTTCTCTGTGTTTAACGGAATCTCAACCGTGATACGGTCATTTCCTTCCTGATACACTTCACCTTCTGAACTGTACGCATCGACTCTTCGCTGCAGCTTATCCACAGTTGCTTTAATCTCGTCGCTTGTCGGCTTCTCATCCTGAATCTCATAGGTTACGGACAAACCGCCCTGCAGATCCAGTCCCAACGGAACATTCGCAGTTTTACCGGATTCATTCTGTCCTACACCAGCGATTGCCATATAGATACCGCCAGCCAGAAGCAGGAAGAAAATAATCAGATTGATGACTGCTTTTCTTTTTGTTTTCTTCATCTTTTTGTCTCTCCTTCATTTATTTTACTCTGCCGCTTCGTCTTCTTCGTCATCCGCCAGAGCTGCTTTCATCATAATGGCACATTCGACACGTTTCCGCTGCAATTCACAACCCACATCGTATGCGTCTAATATATTGCCATGGAACTGATACGAATTCGCTGCACAGCCGCCACTGCAATAAAATCTTGCGAAGCAATCCTTGCATTTGTCCTTGGCATAGACATTGCAAAGCTTGAATTCTTCCACGATATCGTTTCGTTCTACACCATGGAATACATCACCCAGTTTGAACTCATCGTGTCCAACAAACTGATGACACGGATACAGATCTCCAGTTGGTGTCACTGCCAGATACTCCGTACCGGAACCACATCCAGACAGACGCTTGTACACACACGGACCACCATTTAAGTCGAGCTTGTAATGGAAGAATGTCACTGGTTTTCCTTCCTTCTGCCGGCGGATCAGATCAACTGCCAGCTTGTCATACTGCTCGAAAATCGTTGGTAAATCTTCCTCGCGGATCGCATAATCATTCTCATCTGGTGTGACAACCGGCTCAATTGAGATCTCCTTGAATCCAAGCTCGGTCATCAATTCAAAATCCTTCGTAAAGTCCAGATTGTTTCTCGTAAATGTACCGCGCACATAATAGCTCTTATCGCCGCGCTTCTCCACGAACTTCTGGAACTTCGGCACAATAATGTCATAGCTTCCCTTTCCATTTCTGGTTGGCCGCATCATGTCGTTGATCTCTTTTCTGCCGTCGAGACTCAATACAACGTTTGAAATCTCTCTGTTGCAGAAATCAATGACTTCATCATTTAACAGCATACCATTTGTCGTCAGGGTGAAACGGAAGTTCTTATTTGCCGCCTTCTCCTTGCTTCGTCCATATGCTACGATTTCCTTCACCACATCAAAGTTCATCAACGGCTCACCGCCGAAGAAATCAACTTCAAGGTTTACACGGTTTCCGGAATTCTCTATCAAAAAGTCAATCGCCTGCTTGCCAACTTCCAGACTCATAAGTTCCCGTTTCTGACCATGATATTCTCCCTCATCTGCGAAACAATACTTGCAGGCAAGGTTACAATCATGTGCAATATGTAAGCAAAGCGCCTTGACTACGGTCTTTCTCTTCTTAAAATCGATAATGACATCCTTGAACACATCTTCCGTGAATAACAGTTCCTTTTCTTCTAACTCGGAAATGTCGGAATACGCATCCTTGATATCTTCCTTACTATAGGTATCTCCATACTTCTCTAAAATTGCCTGTTCAATCTCTTCGAATTTCTTATCCTTGTACATCGCAATCATATCATATACAAGGTCATCCACTACATGTACGGAGCCGCTGCACACATCAAGCACGATATTATACCCATTGTTCTTGTACTGGTGTACCACTTTCTTAGTCACTCCTATTTCTCTTATTCATTAAGGAAAGGGGACATCGCAGGATATCCCCTTTTCTTGTGCGAAGTGTATGTATTACACTTTCTTTATCTGTAATTAGTTGTTCTCGCAGCTCTGGTTACCAACTGTACAGCTTGTCTTACATGCTGACTGGCAAGATGTCTGGCATTCGCCGCAACCACCCTTAACTACAGTGCTCTTCATTGTCTTTTCTGTTAAAGTTTTGATTCTCTTCATCTTTATCGCCTCCTACTAGCATTATTAATGGATATTTTATCACATGTCCTGTCATTTGTCATCATTATTTTTTTACATTCTACTTGTAAATACGCATTTCTGCCATGTTTTATGACAGAAATGCACCGATTGCCCCTCCACCGAGGCAGATCAATGTATTAAGCAACCCGGATTGTATGATTCCCTGTGCATTTCCACGCACGATCAAAGATAACACAAGCAGGAGCACCGCATAGAACAATCCGAGCAACACGCCCCACAACAACCGCTTTACTTCCATGCATTTACCG
>OGII01001106.1_pt1 | contig 20661 bp, 17 predicted proteins | sample 1571701 | NCBI WGS metagenome assembly OGII01 (sample SAMEA2581950, study PRJEB24529) | metagenome | biome: Human gut stool | place: China | collected 2011
TGATATCGAGGGAGTTGGTTTCCGGACAGCGGACGATATTGCGGCAAAGGCAGGCATACGGACGGATTCTGATTTCCGTGTGCGAAGCGGGATATTGTATACACTGCTTCAGGCGTCCGGTGAGGGACATACCTTTTTGCCGCAGGAAGAATTGACGGCAAAAACAAGTGAACTGTTGGGAATTGACAAAGAAATCATTGAAAAAAATTATATGGATCTGTCAATTGACCGGAAAATCATTATGAAGCAGTCGGGAGAGCAGACGCAGATTTATTCAGCTTCTTTTTATTATATGGAAGCAAATACGGCAACAATGCTCCGAGAACTGGATATTGCCTATGATGTGGCAGATGTAGAGATAGAGCAGCGAATCAATAACATTGAGAAACAGATAGGAATGCAGTTGGATGAACATCAGGTGCAGGCGGTAAAAGAGGCGGTACGAAACGGTCTTTTGGTCATCACGGGTGGTCCTGGTACAGGTAAGACAACTACGATCAATACGATCATCCGATATTTTGAGATGGAAGGCATGGACATTTTTCTGGCAGCACCTACGGGCAGAGCAGCCAAGAGAATGACGGAAGCCACCGGATTTGAGGCGAAGACCATTCATCGTCTGTTGGAACTGAACAGTGCCCTGTCGGAAGACGACACCAGAAAGGCAAATTTCGAGCGGAACCAGGAGAACCCCTTAGAGGCGGATGTAGTGATCATTGATGAAATGTCCATGGTAGACATTTTCCTGATGAATGCCTTGCTGAAAGCTGTCAGTGTGGGAACCAGACTGATCCTGGTGGGTGATATCAACCAGCTGCCAAGTGTCGGTCCGGGCTGTGTGTTGAAGGACATTATCAGAGCCGGAAGCTGTCCGGTAGTACAGCTGACCAGGATCTTCCGTCAGGCAAGCCAGAGCGATATTATCGTGAATGCCCACAAGATCAACCGAGGTGAGCATGTGACATTGGATAACAAAAGCCGGGATTTCTTCTTTTTGCAGCGGCAGGATCCCAATGTCATTCTACGCGTTGTGCTTGCTCTTGTGCAGGAGAAGATGCCCAGATATGTGGATGCAAGACCTACGGATATTCAGGTACTGACGCCTATGCGAAAAGGAAGCCTGGGAGTGGAGAACCTGAACGAGATGCTTCAGAGATATCTCAACCCGCCATCTCCTGAGAAAAATGAAAAGGAGACTGCCAGAGGGCGGTTCCGCGAAGGCGATAAGGTTATGCAGATCAAGAATAACTATCAGATCGAGTGGGAAGCAAGGAACCGCTATGGAATCGCCATCGACAAAGGAACGGGTATTTTCAATGGAGATATGGGAATCGTGCAGCAGATCGACCTTCTGGCAGAGACCATGGAAGTGCTGTTTGACGATTACCGCACAGTCACCTACAGCTTTCAGATGCTGGAAGAACTGGAGCTTGCCTATGCGGTGACGATCCACAAGTCCCAGGGAAGTGAGTACCCTGCAGTGGTGATCCCGCTGCTTACAGGGCCGCGGATGCTTATGAACCGAAATCTTCTGTATACAGCAGTTACAAGAGCACGCTCTTGTGTGACACTGGTGGGAAGTCCGGAGACGTTTGCACAGATGATCGACAATGCCAGCGAGCAGACCCGGTACAGTGGACTGTATGACCGGATCAGAGAGGTGGAAGGATGCGAATAAAAGAAACTTTAATAGGACTTTTATATCCAAAAAGATGTCCGGTGTGCCATGACGTGGTAGAGGACAAGGGGGAGCTTGTCTGCAGGATCTGCAGAACGAAGCTTCCCCTTGTACGGCAGCCTGCCTGCAGGAAGTGCGGCAAACCGCTTCTGGAAGAAGAGCGGGAATATTGTCAGGACTGTACCAGAAAGCATCATGAGTACCGGCAGGGACGGGCAGCATTTATATACGATGAGAGAATGCGCCGCTCCATAGCAAAATTCAAGTATGAAGGCAGACGGGAATATGCTGCATTTTACGCAGAAGAGATCGTAAGAAGCTGTGGAAGAGAAGCCGCACTCTGGCAAGCACAGGCACTGGTTCCTGTTCCGCTGCATCCATCCCGCAGACGGAAGCGGGGGTTTAATCAGGCAGAGGTGCTGGCAGAGGAACTGTCACGATGGATGGGGATTCCCGTGGAACGTAAAATATTGATCCGCAGCAAGAAAACCAGAGCGCAGAAGCAGTTGAACGATCAAGAACGTGTATCAAATCTTAAAAATGCCTTTTCTGTCAGAAAAGGATCCATTCTCCCTAAGACAATCATATTAGTAGATGACATTTATACCACCGGCAGCACGATTGATGAAGCGGCAAGGGTATTGCTGGAAAATGGTGCACAGACTGTATATTTTTTATGCATTTGTGTTGGAAGAGGAAGTTAATTGTGTTATACTATAATTTATATGAGGTGGAGACAGTAGTATGATTAATGAAGAGAAGGTCATTTTAATGACACATGCCTCCCTCTATGAGAATGGAGAAGGCAAGAAACAGATGAAGATCGCCGACTACTACAGACATGACTATATCAGCGTCAGACTTCTGCTCGGCTGGTTCTGGGGAACGGTCGGTTTTGCTGCCATGCTGGCATTGTGGGTCTTCTGCAAAATGGAATACTTAATGGAAAACCTTCATAATATGGATCTTAAGGGATTTGCAACTACGATTGTTGGGCTGTATGTGGCAGCAATGGTCATATACTTAGGATTCCTCTATGGAGTCTATTCGTTCCGCTATCAGGCGGCTAAAAAGAGTGTGGGAGCATATTCCCATACGCTTCAAAAAATCTCTGGGATCTATGCAAAAGAGGAGAAAATGAAGGATGCTGGATCTCTGACGGAGGAAATGGACCATGACGGAACTACTTGAGATGAAGCAGCGGCTGAAGATCTTTTACGGAAAATATGATGTATATCTGAAGCCTGCGTTAAAATTTTTACTGGCATTGTTTGCCTTTTTCATGATCAACGAACAGATCGGATTTATGCAGAAGTTATCGGGACCGGCGGTGTCTTTATTGCTGGCACTTCTGTGTTCTTTTCTTCCGGTCAATATGATCGCAGTATTTGCAGGACTTTTAGTGTGTGCCCATGCATATGCACTGTCACTGGAAGTATTCGCCATGGCAGCCGGGCTTCTGGCGGTTATGTATATTCTGTATTTCAGGGTATCGCCCAAATACGGATATGTACTGGTGCTGACGCCCATAGCATTTTTGCTGAAGATTCCATATGCGATTCCGCTGACCATGGGACTGCTTGGCGGACCGGCCTGTGTGGTGCCGGTAGCCTGCGGAACGGTTTTTTATTATTTGATTTATTACATGAAGAACAATGAGGCCATGCTGGCAAGCTCGGAGACCGAACAGATGACTTCCAGACTTAGTTATCTGGTGGAAAATGTGCTGAATAACAAGACAGTGATCTTGACAGTGCTGGTATTTGCCGTTGTCCTGATGATTGTCTATGCGATCCATCGCCTGAGCGCAGATCATGCATGGCATATTGCGATCGGAGCCGGAGCGGTGACGAATATAGTCCTGTTCCTGGTAGGAGCACTTGTGATGCAGGTGAAAGTGCCGATCATTCAGCTGATCCTTGGTACGCTGGTGTCCATTGTGATCGCCATAGCTGTGGAGTTCTTCGTATTCAGCGTGGACTATTCCAGAACAGAGTATGCGCAGTTTGAAGATGACGAATATTATTATTATGTGAAAGCTGTTCCGAAGATGTCGATTGCGGTTTCGGATAAGCAGGTGAAGAGGATCAACACCAGACACCGCACCGGTCAGCGGAAGCGTCACTAAGCAAAGTATAAGAGGAAAAACAGACAGAAAGGTTGTGAAGAGATGATACCAGAATGGATGGATCAGTATATGTCCATGGCAGCATTGAATATTACTTGGTCAGATGTGGTCGAGATTCTTATATTGGCATTCATTATTTATCATGTGATGATATGGATCAAATCAACCCGTGCCTGGAGTCTGATGAAAGGATCTGCGGTTCTGTTTGCATTGCTGATCCTGGCATATGTGTTCCATATGAACACGATACTGTGGATCGCCAAGAACTTCTTCAGTCTTGGAATCATGGCGGTCATTGTAGTATTTCAGCCGGAACTTCGCCGGGCCCTGGAACAGCTGGGTGAGAATAACCTGCTGACATCCATCGTGCCTTTTGACAACAGCCGGAAAGTAGAAGAGACGTTGACAGACCGCACCATCGGAGAACTGGTAAAGGCCTGTTTTGAGATGGGAAAAGCACGGACAGGAGCATTGATCGTTCTGGAACAGGCAGTAAGCCTGCAGGAATATGAGAGAACGGGGATCTCTATTGATTCTCTGGTATCCAGCCAACTGATCTTGAACATTTTTGAGAAAAATACACCCCTTCATGATGGTGCGGTGATCATGTCAGGCAACCGGATCCGTTCGGCAACCTGCTATCTGCCGTTATCAGATAATATGACGCTTAGCAAAGCATTGGGAACCAGACACCGGGCGGCAGTCGGTGTCAGTGAAGTCAGCGATTCTCTGACTATCGTAGTGTCTGAAGAGACTGGTTCTGTATCGGTGGCAAGAGGCGGAAGACTTTTAAGGAATCTTAATCAGGAGCAGTTGAAGAAGCAGCTTCAGGCACTGCAGCCAAAGACCGATGACAGCCGCAAGATCAGGCTCTGGAAAGGACGGGGAAAGAATGAAAGCAAAGATATTTGATAATCTGTTGTTTAAGATCCTCGCATTGCTCATGGCAGTCCTTCTGTGGGTCGTTGTGGTTAATATTGATGATGCGGTGTCTTATAAGAAGATCAGTGGTGTGAAGGTCAATCTGATCAATACAGATGTGCTGACGTCCCAGGATCAGACGATCCGGGTGGAAGAGGGAACCGATACCGTGAATCTGACGGTCTATGCCCGTTCCTCTGTGTTAAAGAGTCTGAAAGCAGAGGATTTTTCTGCCACTGCGGATGTGAAGAAGGATCTTCTCTATGACAACATGGTGAAGATCGGAGTCAGCTATGTGGGAAGTCTGCCATCCAGCAGCATTCAGAAGATTGAGCAGGATCGCAGCAATGTGCTGGTCAGCATTGAGAAACAGGTGACCGAGCAGTTCAAGGTAACTGCCAAATATACAGGAGAGCCCAGTGACGGACTGGTACTTGGCTCTCTGGTTCCGGAGCAGTCTCTGGTAGAGATCACGGGACCGAAATCGGTGGTTGAGAAGATCAAACAGGTAGTAGCAGAGGTAGATATTACCGGAATTACCGGTACGGCAGTGAGAAGCTGTAGTCTGAAGCTTCAGAACAGTGATGGGGATGCTATTGATGGCACATACCTGGATTATGTAGGTAAGAACGAGGATTTTGAAGTGACGGCAACTACATTGAGCACCAAGCTGGTAGGTATCAGCTTTGATGTGAGTCAGGCAGCACCGGAGGGTTATGGGCTGTTATCCATTTCCTATAAGCCGGAGACTGTGACCATTGCCGGAGAGAAGACAGCACTGACCGCTATCTCGAATCTGGAGATCCCGGCGGAGGCACTGAATCCGGAAGGCAAGACCGGAAGTGTGCAGAATACGGTAGATATCAGTCAGTATCTGCCGACAGGCATTCAGATTCCGAAGGAAGATGATAAGAGTATTGTGGTGACTATGGAGATCCAGGAGCTTGAGACTGTGGATTATGCATTTGCACCGGCGCAGATCAATTATGATAATCTGCCAGATGGACTGACCGTGGACGAGGATGAGAGCCATACACTGGAGATCCCGATCCGGGGCATGCAGCACGATCTGGCGACCCTTTCCATGGATGCTGTGGAGGTTCATGCAGATCTGAGCAGTTACAGGAAAGCAGGTACTTATACGGTGCCGGTGGCCGTCACATTACCGGATGGATTTTCCTGTCCTTCCGATTTGACGGTGGATGTAAAGCTTGAAAAAGCAGATTAAAAAGAAGGAAAACAGATGAGACAGGGGAACTGCGGATAACAGCATCCCCTGCCTTTGTTGTTACATGAGGATGTGAAAAATGCGGAATCTGGAGAACAAGAAAAAATATCTGGCCATCTGGCTGCTGATCTGTCTGGCCGTGGTACTGATAGGTACAGCGATCCCGGTAAGAGAGGCACGGTCTTTGGGACTTTCCGGAGCCAATCAGGCCAATTTAAAATCAGCAACAGAAGAACTGACAGAGGGACATGAGCTGATATTTCAGGTGGACATGCCTTCGGAGACAGCCAGTCAGATTGGATTTTTCTTTACAATAAATAAACATCAGTTTACAGAAGGCGAGCTGTCGATCTGTGCATACGACGGGGAGGAGCAGATCGGTAAGACCGTTACTCCACTTACAGATATGGAAGCAGATCAGTTCTTGTTTGTGAAGTTTTCCCGTTGTCCGGAGACTCTGACAGTGCGGATATCTTCTGACGCGCCGGAGGCAGGACCTTCTGTGTGGCTCAATGAGGTCACGGTCAATCCGGGAACGGCACAGATGGATGGAGGATCTATAGAGAAAAGTCTGGTCTACAATCTGACATATACCGTCATGGTACACAGGTTCCAGAAGCCGATGCTGATCGGACTGATCCTGCTGCTGGGAGGTATCGGTGTCTACGGAGCAGGCGGATTTATACGACCTGTGAAAAAGGAAAAGATAAAGCTGCCAAAGAAAAAAGGCAATCGAGTACGTCAGATGATCGGTCTTGGCTGTACCGTGCTGGCAGTGGCACTGATCTTCTTCTATCTCTATGATACGAAGATCCGGATCGCGCAGAATACAACAGAGCGGGTAACAATACTGGAGCCAGATGGGGAGACACAGGAAATCACCGAAGAGAACGCATATTATCGACAGCTGGTGCATCCAGAACAGGATTCACTGACAGGTCTTGGCGTGCGGTTCTTTGTGGAAGCGGATAACACATTGACGGATGAGGGAATCATGCATGCCAGAGTGACAGATCTGTCGACAGGACAGGTCATGTGTGAGACAGATGTGGCTGCATCCTCCTTTATTTCCGGGGAATATGTGGGACTTCTGTTTGACGACTCTCAGACTGGCGTGGCAGATCATGACTACGAGATCGAACTTACTTTTTCGCCGGAGCTTCTGAACCGGGGCTTAAGTCTGATGACCAGCGAGGAAGGAGCCTGCGTCTGTGCGTACCTTTATTTTAATATTTTCCTGAAGAAATTTTTCTTCTTTTTATTCCTGGGTGCTGAAGCCTTTGCCTGCCTGTTTGTATATCTGACTTTTATACGGAAGACAAAGCTCACCACCGTATTTTTAGTGACGGTACTGTTCCTGGGAATGGTGTACAATGTGCTTCTTACCCCACAGATGGTGCCGGATGAAGCGAAGCACATAGATATGGCTTATCGGTACAGCAACGAGTTGCTGGGATACGAATCTCTGGGAGATACCACCTGCCTTATGAGAGCAGACGATGCGGCCATTGATTTTACATCCTCGCCGACCATTCATAATTACAGAAATGTATATTATGGACTGTTCTCTAAAGTGACAGATGACCGGATGGTAGAGACAGAGATCAACAGTAATATAGAAGGTAGCTTTCTGTTCTATGCGCCGGCGGTACTTGGCATGACGTTCGCCCGCCTGCTGGGACTGGGAACGGTTCCGATGCTGCTGATCGCCAGATACTTGAATTTGGTGGCATTTGCCCTGCTGGCATGGTTTGGCATGAAGCATCTGCCATTTGGGCAGATGACCTTGTTTGTGCTGGCGATGTTACCGGTCAATCTACAGCAGTGTACATCCTTTTCCCATGATGCGATTACCCATGGGATACTCCTGCTCTATGGATGCCTTTGTCTGGAAGCTATTTACAAGGAAGAGAAGATGACCGGCCAACGGATGCTTCTGCTGGAAGTGATGGCATTGCTTCTGTTGTACTGTAAGAATGGAAGCTATGTGCCACTTTGCCTGCCTCCAATACTGATCCCGGCGGTTCGGTTTGCCGGAAAACGGGAAAAATATCTGTCTGTGGGGGCGCTGGCAGGCATTCCGCTGCTTGCATTTGCAGGAAAGCATATGACAACAGTCAGCGGAATCGTCACGACGACCGCGGCAACCAGCGTGGTCAGCACCGGAGATGGAACAGAATTTCTGACCGGTTATACCATTGGATATTTTCTGAAGGATCCGTTGGAATTTGTCTATATGATGGCAAATACATTTTTTGATAAGATTGGATTTTATCTGGAGTCACTGGTGGGTTATAAGCTTGGCTGGGTGGAGATCGAGACCTCTATGTTGGTGGTTCTGCTGTTCTGGTTCCTTTTGTTCTTGACGACGCTGGATACACAGGAGAAGCAGGTGCGGATCCGCGGTTTTGAACGGTTCTGGATGATCTTCCTGTGTCTGGGTTGTACGGGGCTCATTCTTCTTGGCATGTTGTTCCAGTGGACACCTATGGGCCATGTCTCCATTGAAGGGGTGCAGGGAAGATATTTTCTGCCGTTTATGCTGATCCTTCTGACAGCCGCAAGAGGCAGGTGGATCAGTCTGACCACGCGGATCGACCGGGGAATTGCAGCAACTACTGTGTCTGGCCAGCTTCTGACGATCATGTATGTGATCAAACAAGTGACGACGGTTTAACCTAAGAAAGAGGATAGATTATGGATAAAAAAAGACTGGCAATCAATATGGCTGCCCAGCTTCTGGCTTTTGCAGTCAATATGGGGATCAGCTTTTTCCTGGCACCCATTATTGAGGCGCAGATGGTAAATACGTACGGATTTGTGACGCTTGCCAATCAGTTTGTACTGTATGCCCAGATTGTAGTATCGGCGCTCAACACCATGGCAAGCCGTTTTGTAACGATCCACATTCATCGTGGAGAGGAAAAAGAGGCAGGAGAATATTTCTCCTCTGTATTTTTCGGAAATGTGATCATGGCTGGCATTTTCCTGCTGCCGGCGCTGGTGATCGTGATCTTTATGGGGAACTTGCCGTTCCTGCATGTTCCGGCGGATGCTCTGCATGATGTACAGCTGTTGTGGGCGTTTGTATTTTTGAACTTTTTCCTGAGTATTATCATGTCTATTTACAGTGTATCCACTTACGCCATGAACCGGTTGGATCTCACATCCATCCGAAGTATGTATGCGGATATTTTAAGAATTATTTTCCTGTTTGGAACATTTCTGTTGTGGAGACCGGCTCTGTGGCTGGTGGGTGCAGCATCTCTGATCAGTACCTGCTACACAGCGTTCTGGAACCGCAGATATACGAGACAGCTTCTGCCAGGTATCACGGTGCGTCGGCAGGACTTCCGGTGGAAAAAAGTGTGGGAGCTGATCTCTCTGGGGGCATGGAATTCTCTGACCCGTCTTGGACAGCAGCTTCTGGACGGTGTGGATATTCTTCTGTCAGGTGCGCTGATCCTGGATGAGAGTGCTTCCATGACCATGCTGTCTCTGGCAAAAATGGTACCTACAGCTATCTCCAGCCTGATGGGCACGGTAGTGGGTGTCTTCAATCCCCAGATCACCATCGCATACGCAGAAGGTGACAAGGAAAAGCTGGTGGACATTATCAAGAGCTGCAATCGGATACTGATTTTTATTATGAGCATTCCCATTGCATTTCTGACGGCTTATGGAAGAGATTTCTACGCACTGTGGCAGCCAACAAAAGATCCGGACATGCTGCAGAGACTGTCTTTGCTGGCAGTAGGCGTGCTGTATGTAAGTATGAGTATTCAGGTACTCTATCATGTATTTATTATTACGAAGAAAGTAAAATGGAACTCTTTGGTGGTTCTGGGATCGGGAATCTGTTCTTCGCTCCTGTCACTGATCCTGTTGTCAAAGACAGATCTTGGCGTGGCCTGTTTCCCTCTGTCCAGCATGCTTACCGGAGTTCTCCGGAATATGATCTTTACACCGATCTATGCGGCAAAATGTCTGGAGATTCGCTGGAATCGGTTTTACAGTGATATTTTCCTTGGTTTTGCGTCCATCGGTACAATTACTGTGCTTGGACTTCTGTCCAGAATGGTTGTTCCGATTCATTCCTGGATAATCTTATTGTTGACAGGTGTGGTTATGGGACCGCTGGCACTGCTGGTGAATTTCTTTGTGATCCTGCGTAAACAGGAGAGAAACATGGTCATTGGCATGGTTCGTTCCCGGCTGAAAGGAGAGGCTTAAAGAGACATGTACAGTGTAGTCATTCCGGTGTACAATGCAAAAAGCAGTCTAAAACGATGTGTGGATTCCTGGCTTGTCCAGAGCAGGTCAGATCTGGAGCTTCTGCTGGTGGATGATGGTTCCACGGATGGAAGTGCCGGACTTTGTGATGAACTGGCAGACAGTGATCCAAGAATCCGTGTGATCCATCAGAAGAACAGTGGAGTCTCCGCTGCACGAAATGCAGGAATTCAGGAAGCCTGTGGGGAGTATGTACTCTTTACAGACAGTGATGATTATGTGGCGGTGGATTATCTGGAAAAGATGGCAAACTGTGTGGATAACGCCGGCGCAGATCTGGCCTTATGTGGATTTCATCATTTATTTGAGGGCGCAGATATTCCCAAGAGTCCCCGAAGCGGAGTCTGGGAACTGCAGCATTTTAAAGAGACGTTTCTGGAGCTTTACAGCATGAGTTATCTTAATATGCCCTGGAATAAATTATATCGAAAAGACTTGATGGGAACATTTGATACATCCTTAAGTCTTGGGGAAGACCTGTTGTTTAATCTGGATTATCTGAGCAGATGCAGAAAGATAGCAGTGCTTTCTGACAAGCTTTGTTATTATATTCAAGATCTTCAGAAGACCAGTCTTTCATCGGTGGTGAGAACGAACCGGCTGGAGCTGGCGCGCAGAGTCTGTGAGGCTGCGGAAGCATTCTACGAGAAGACATGGGGAGAGTGCTGTCCGAATGGGCAGATCTTTACACGCTATATGAATGAAGTGCTGGATGAATGTGAAAAGCTGCCCTTGCAGAAAGAACTATCTTATCAGGAGAAGATTGAGACGATCCGACAATATGCTCAGGATGACTGGGTGAAAACCCGTGGAGGAGAAGCAAGACTTACCCTTACGGATTACCGGATATTATTTCCGTTTCTTCGAAATAACAGACCCCGAATGGTCTATACATTATGTGTTATGAGAAACTGGCTGGTAACGATCGTTCATTGGATACGGAGGAGAGAAAGATGACAGAACCTTTAATCAGCATCATAGTACCGGTGTACCGGGTGGAAAGCTATCTTTCCCGTTGTGTGGACAGTTTGCTTGCACAGACCTATCAGAATCTGGAAATCATCCTGGTGGATGATGGGTCTCCGGATCAGTGCCCGCAGATCTGTGAAGATTATGCAAAAAAAGAGGAACGGATCCAAGTGATCCATCAGGAGAACCGGGGGCTTTCCGGTGCCAGAAATGCTGGCATCGATGTGGCAAAAGGTGAGTATCTGGCATTTGTGGATTCTGATGATTATGTGTCGGATGACTATATTCAGGTTATGTATGATGCAATCAAGTCCACAGGCTGTGCAATCAGCCAGTGCCGTTTTACTTATACAAAGGGAGAAAAGCTAAAAGAGAACCGTGGAACCGGTGCTTTTCGAATCTATCGCGGCAACAGCCTGATGGAAAAGCTTTATGGAAATGAAGAGGAAGCTACCTGGTTTGTGGTGGCATGGAACAAGCTGTATCGCAGGGATCTCTTCGAGACCATCCGTTATCCGGAAGGCAGAATCCATGAAGATGAGGCGACCACCTATCTGCTTTTTGATGAGGCGAAGAAGCTGGTATTTGTAGATCGTGTGTTATATGGATATTTTACAGAAAATACAGGAAGCATTACAGCTATATTTTCCAGAAAACGGCTGCAGTGGCTGGAGGCGCAGGAGGAACGGATCAGATTCTTTGATGAGCATGGATATACCGGTCTCATGCCGTCTGCTTATCGAAAATTATGTGATGCATGTATTACTTTTTATTTCCGTTGCACAGATAATGTGGAAGAAGCAGCAACGCTTAAAAAGGAACTGAAGGATAGACTGAAAGCTTATGAACAGCAGGGGGCAGAATGGATCGAAAAGCTTCCGGCAAGGACAAGAATGGGATATAAACTGTTTGAGATCTGCCCGGCAATTTACGGAAAACTGCTGAGTCGGATGCAGGAGGCAGGATGAGAGAGAAGATCAGTGTGATCGTGCCGGTGTATGGCGTTGAAAAGATGCTGGCACGCTGCGTGGAGAGTATTCTGGCGCAGACCTATGAAAATATAGAATTGGTGCTGGTGGACGATGAATCTCCGGATCAGTGTCCGGCGATCTGCGACCAGTATGCAGAAAAATATAAAAATATCGTGGTGATCCACAAGAAAAACGGTGGACTGACTTCAGCCTGGAAAGCAGGCGTGACTGCTGCTACTGGTGATCTGCTTGGTTTTGTGGATAGCGATGATTGGATAGATCCGGATATGTATGAGCGTCTGTATGAGACCATGGAGAGATACGACGCGGATCTGTCTATGGCAGGTCTGGTATTTGATTATGAAGATAAGAACTATCCGCCTCGCAGAGAGGGGAACCGTCTGAAGCAGGAGTTCTATGATGAACAGAGCTGGCATGCTTTATTTCCGGTACTGTTAAATGACGGCAGTTTTATCGGCAGAACGATCCAGCCATCCCGCGTGACCAAGCTGTTCCGGAGAAAGCTGGTGGAACCAAATCTTCCTCTGTGGGATGACAGGGTATCTGTGGGAGAGGATCTACAGATGGTATTTGCAGCGGCACTGGATGCCAGAAAAGTCTGTGTCGTGCAGGACTATTATCCCTACCATTACTGGTATAATATGTCTTCTATGACTGGCCAGTACGATGGGAAATATTTAGGAAAGATCAAACTGCTGCGGGAGAGGCTGGAAGCTATTTCTGATGACAAGGGCATCTATGATTTTGCACCACAGATCCGTAACGATTTTTTGAGTCTGGCAGTGATGGCGGTAAAAAATGAGATCTGGCGGAACAAGAAAGATTCTGTTGAACAGATTCTGAAAAATGTACGGAGCATGTGTAAAGACCCGCAGGTGCAGGAAGCGGTGGAGCATCATACGATGAATCAGATTGGAATCTCAGTGAAACTGTATCTCTTCTTTATAAAACATGCCCTTGCCCTGCCCTGTTATCTGGTTACAGAAATATTTTTCTCACTTTATTATGGAATATTTGCAAGAATTCAGAATCGGAGGAAACATGGATAGAAAACTGATTTTTTTAGATATAGACGGAACAATTCTGGCACATGGGGAAGAAGTACACCCGGCAGTGCTGGAGGGGCTTCGGAGAGCAAGAAATAAGGGACATATGGTATTTATCAGTACAGGTCGGTCTCATGGCAGTGTACCTCCTGAGATCCTTGATATGGAGACAGATGGTCTGATCTGCAGTGCAGGAAGTGATATCTGGATCCATGGACAGCGTGCGTGGAGTGCGGCACTGGACACAGCACTCGTGGAGAAGGCCTGTAAAGTGCTGGATCGTCTGGATGCGATCTGTCTGCTGGAGGGCAGTGAGAATATCTATATGTCAGAACGCGGAGGTGATTTCCTTCGTGAAAAAGACAAGCCAGGAGATAACTCTGAGCTGGCCCGATGGAAATTCTATTTCCGGACAGCAGGGAATCTGCTACCGATCAAAGAATGGCACCAGACGCATATACCGATCCCGAAGGTGACTTTTCTGGTCTGGGGAAAAGAGCGGATGGAGCAGTTGATCGAAGAACTGAAGCAGGATTTCTACATCGCTTTTTTTGAGACAACTACAGAAGGAGTATATAATGGGGAACTGATCTCCTTGACAGAGAATAAGGGAACAGCGATCCGAAGAACAGCAGAGCTTCTTCATGAAAATGCGGATAACACCATAGCATTCGGTGACAGTATGAATGATTATCAGATGATCCGGGATGCAGCCTGTGGAGTTGCCATGGGTAATGCAGATGAGAAGCTGAAAGCGATTGCAGACAGAGTCTGCGAGACTGTCTGGGAAGATGGCGTGATCTGTGAACTGAAGCGGATGAACATCATATAGCAATATAAAACAAGATCCATACACATAGCTGCTGAATATGTGTATGGATCTGCATCATTTAAAAACCATTTTCAATACAATTGTTAATCAGTGCTGGCGTATTCACCAGATGATTTCGGAAATCTTCAATGAGGATCTGGCGGTCCTCCATAGTAATATAATCTTTCTCCTCCAGTGGGGAGCTGTTCACGGAGTACATCAGATATCCGGTGAATGCTTCTGACTGGAAATCATAGGCGGCCTCATCATGCATTCGCTCTTCTTCCTTTGCAAAAACAGAATCGATGACTTCCGGTGTAAAGGCATCTTCTTCCATCTGATAGATGAGATCCGTAAATTCTTTTTTGTATTCCGGATTTTTCAGCAATGCCGGAAGGATATTGTGATAATCGGCACTTTGGGTGGCCTGCTCAAAATTCATTACGACCAGATCAGAAAAACTGCCGATCCAGTCAAGATCGAACAGGAAAAATCGCCACTTTCCATCCTGATAGGGAAGACCGTTATCTTTGCAACGCCATACACGGAGATTATTATCCAGCCAGTCTCCGTTGCCAAGCAGCAGATTTACTGCATAATATTGCAGACATTGATGGACATCCAGCTGAGCTTCCACCTGTTCGATCACAGAAGGATCGGTCATATCCGCATTTTGCAGAAAATCTACAAACGTCAGATAGGATGCAAGGATCTCTGGTCTGGATTGCGTACCGGTCTTTTCTTCTTCAAATACAGAGACTACTTCAATATCCTCTTTTTTCTCAATATTGTAGAGCTCTGCCAGAGCGTTGTCGGTCTTTGCCGGCATCAGAAAATAAGCACCCTGATATTTGCCGTTGATATAGACAGCTGCAGGCGTGGTTGGGGATGCATCTACGATCCCTGCTTTCCTGGCCAGAGAATAACCAACGCTGTTGTGGATTCCGGTGGAGTCCATGGCAAGACGGACAGAATGAAGAATAAAGGAACTGTATTCCTGGATGGGCTTCGTAGCTCCATCCAGTGTGGTGCGTCCGTTCCACAGATCATAGGTAAATTTTGGATGCTGTTTATCGTATTCTTTTCTGGCAATCACGCGGAAGGATTTGCGGATCGCATTTCTGGAGGTGGCACCGCTGATCCGAAGTCCCGCATTCTGAGCAATCAGAGGAGTTCCGCTCTGGTCGTATACAAAGACCTGAATCTCACATTCTCCTTCTCTGCCGGAACACATATATCTGGCAGACAGAAGGCCATTTTCTTCACCGTAAAGGGTGTCATTATCTGCCTGGATCGAAACAATAAGTCCAGGAAAAGATTCCCGGCTGGCAAAGATGTCTTCTGCGTAAGTATCATAAGCTGCCCGGCTGTAAACCTCGCGTGCTTCCGGGGTGTCGGAGGCAATACGGCGAAAGCCAAAGCATGAGAAAAGTAAAACGAAAGACAGGATTAATAAAGAGAAAACGGAAAGCTTCTGTTTCATGATTTTATCCTTTGTCGATTGATCGGATTCAGAGTTACATATACAAAACTCTGAACTTATAATATAAATTTTATATAAATAGAAAGTAAAGTTCAAGGAAAACGCCGGAAAATTTTGTGAATGTGACAAAACAGGGATATTTGGTTTACATGTGGTTGACAAATATCGTGTAAAATAATAAAGTTATCGAAAAAGGTGGAAGGAGATATGATGTGAGAAAAGAAAATCTCAATTCCGTAATAAACTGGATCTGTGCAGCATTGGCATGTTTTGCACTGATGGTGAGTATGAATGCAGATCTTTCCGGGATCAGTGCAGAAGCAGCAGGCGGCGGCCTGTGGACTTTGCTGGCAGCGAATATAAAAAAACTGGAATATATTCTGCAGACCTTCTCCTATCGGGACGCGTTTTTTGCATTGATGATCCTGTTCTTTTTCTATAAAGTTCCGTGCCGCTGGCCGGAGCATGTGCCGCGTCTGTCATGCAGGATTCCCGCGGTACTGGCAGCATTTTTTCTGGTATTTGGGTATAGCTTCCGCTACACCAACTCCTGGGATCTGATCTTTATGGATTCGTTCCATTTGCTGATCTCTGGGGTTGTGTTTGCAGGATATTATGTACTTGCAGTGCGTCTGTTTCAGATGGTGATCAGATATCTGTGCAAAAAAGCGCAGGAAAGTAATACATCCTGTGGAAAATGGACGACACTGCTCTTTGAGACTCATGCATTTGCAGGACCGCTGCTGGTAATCATGATTTTCTGGAGTCCATACATTTTGGCAAAATTTCCGGGAGCGTCCATGCCGGAGACGCTGGCAGAGATGCGCCAGTTCTACTGGGGAACCATCAACAACTATTACCCGCCGCTTCATACGATCATGCTGAGCCTGATCATGCAGCTTGGTAATCTGCTAGGTTCCTATACATTGGGATTTTTCCTGAACCTGGTACTGCAGCTTGCCATGCTCTTGTCTGCCTTTTCCTATGGGTTCCTGTTGATGAAACGATGGAAGACGCCGTATCTGTTCCGCTATCTGGCATTGGGCATCATCTGCATGACCCAGTTCTTCCCTATGGAATCTACGGTGGTGGAGAAGGACATTCCGTATACAGCCTGTGTTGTATTTTTGGTGCTTCTTCTGGCAGAACTGGTGCGGACCATAAAGGATTCGGAGCCACTTTCAAAGAAACAGATTGCAGGACTGATCCTTGTATGTCTGGGCACAGCAGGATTCCGTAATGAAGGCATCTATCTGGTGCTGGTATCCGCAGTGGCAGCGATCGCCTATGGCTGGTCTGTGATCGGAAAAGAGAACCTGAAAAAGTGGAAGAGTATTCTGGTTGCATTTCTGATTCCAGTGGTATTGATCCTGGGATACCAGAAGGTGCTTCTTCCGGCATGCGGGGTGGAGGATAACGGACCAAAGGAAGCATTGTCCATTCCTTTTCAGCAGACGGCAAGATATGTAAGAGATTATGGTACAGAGGTGACAGCAGAAGAGGCGGAGATCATTGGAAAGGTGCTGGATTATGAGAATCTGGCAGAACTTTATGATCCAATCACCTCAGATCCGGTAAAATATACCTACCATGCAGAGACAACAGGTGAGTTGCTCGATTACTTCCGCGTATGGGCGATCCAGCTTGTGAAGCATCCGGCCAATGCGGTGGAAGCGACCATGAACAATGCTTATGGCTGGTTCTATCAGGAAGGATATACGCAGAATTATATGATGACTTCCAGAATTGACGGGCAGGATGTGCGCTGGGAGATCAATCAGCCTGCAAAACTGGCCGGTGTCCGCCAGGTTATGGAACGGGTGGCAAAATTATTGTCCCGTGTGCCGGTGCTCAACTGGTTTGAAAATGCGGGAATGGTTTCCATGCTGCTGATTCTTTTGGTGGCAGTATGGATCGGTGCAGGAAAAAAACGGTATCTGGTGGCGGTAAGTCCATTGATCGTGGCGGTGCTGGTATGCATTGCTGGTCCGACATTCAATTATCAGATGCGGTATATTATGCCGGTGATGTTCAGTGTACCGTTTCTGGCAGGATTATTTGTGCAGAGTATGCGCGAATTGTAATAGAAGAGTACAAAGGAAGACATGATTAAGGCGGTGTAAGGATTTATTCTAAAAATTCTTACACCGCCTATTTAACTGTTATTTCCAATGGACTGTGACCTCATTTCTTGAAATCTATGTATTTATAGTCGCTTCCGACATTTTTTATTTTATCGTCTTATATGACTTTTCCAGTTTTCTCAACTGTTCATGTGGTTTTTTATTAACAAGGTATATTTCCGTTACCTTCTATATCACTTACATGTGATTCCTGTTATCTAAACAAGGTTCTTAATTAAATAAATGTTATTCAGTTTTTAAAAGTAATCTTCGTATGCCGGTGGACCGTACCATCCTTTCTGATATATTATGGGGTGTTACGTTAAGTTTTGGTTGGACTCTCCTCCTTTTCATGCTCCGTTCGATGGATTATTTTTCTTTTTCGTTCTCTGTTGTTTTATGAGTTTATTATAACATGAAAAAATGATTTGTCAATATATTTTTATAAAAAATATAAATTATCTGATTTGAATAGAAAATAATAAAAATACACAGATAGAATGTGCGCCATAGACAAACACCTGTCATTGACAGAGCATAAAGCCTTTGGTAGACTGTTACGAGAACAGAAACGAGGTGTATCATGCAGTATCGTAGTGACAGAAAAGGAACGAAGCTCTCCGTTCTGGGATATGGGTGCTTACGGTTTACCAAAGAAAATGGAAAAATAGATATTGATAAAACGGAAAAAGAGATCATGGAAGCAATCCGTTCAGGTGTCAATTATTTTGATACCGCTTATGTGTATGGAGGAAGTGAGGCTGCACTGGGCGAGATCCTTGCACGTAATGGGGTGCGGGAGCAGGTCTATATTGCGACCAAGCTGCCCCATTATCTGATCAAGTCCAAGGCAGGTCTGGAGAAATGCTTTCAGGAACAGTTGAAGAGGCTCAGGACTGACCATGTGGATTATTATCTCATGCATATGCTCAATGATGTGCAGACCTGGCAGGGACTGTGTGCCAAAGGTGTAGATCAATGGATCAGGGAAAAGCAGGCTTCCGGGCAGATCTGCAGTATCGGATTTTCTTATCACGGAAACAGTGCTAATTTCAAAGAGCTTCTGGATGCATATGACTGGGATTTCTGCCAGATTCAGTATAATTATCTGGATGAGCATACCCAGGCGGGGCGGGAAGGCCTTCTCTATGCAGAAAGCAAAGGAATTCCGGTCATTATCATGGAACCTCTGCGGGGCGGAAGATTAGTACAGCTTCTGCCGGAAGAGGCAAAGCTGTTATTTGCAGAAGCAGTGCCGAAGCGGACTCCGGCAGAGTGGGCATTTCGCTGGCTGTGGAATCAGACCGGGGTTACGGTGGTATTGTCTGGTATGAATTCGTTGGAAATGGTGCAACAGAACGTACAGGTGGCATCGGAATCCAAGGCAGGAGAACTGACAGGGGAACAGATGGAGCTTTATGAAAAGGTCAGACAGGAAATCAATCGGAAAATCAAGGTGGGATGCACTGCCTGCGGTTATTGTATGCCCTGCCCGAAAGGAATTGATATTCCGGGAACCTTCCGTTGCTATAATGAACTGTATACGGGAAGTCGTAAAGCCGGAAAAAAAGAATATCTGATGACCACGGCATTTCGGAAGAAGCAGAATCCGGCATCTGGTTGTGCTCAGTGTGGAAAATGTGAGCAGCACTGTCCGCAGCAGATTCCTATCCGGCAGAAATTAAAAGAAGCTTCCAGAGAACTGGAAGATCCAAGATATAAGTTTATGTCATTTGTAGTAAAGCATCTGCGGATCTGGCAGTAGTTTTTGATGAGAGACAGAAAGGATGAACAGAAGATGAAGAAGAATGTGACATTGATCGGTATGCCTGGTTCTGGAAAAAGTACAGTGGGAGTAGTTCTTGCAAAAGTGCTGGGGTATCATTTTGTGGATTCGGATCTGGTGATCCAGGAACAGACCGGAAAGCTTCTGCATGAACTGATCACAGAATATGGTGACGAAGGATTCCTGGAAATTGAAAATAAAGTAAATGCGGGTCTTCAGGTGGAAAGGTCTGTGATCGCCACAGGAGGAAGTGCGGTATTCGGAGAAGAAGCCATGGAGCATTTACGGGAGATCTCTACGGTCGTGTATCTGAAGCTGTCTTATCCAAATCTGAAAAAACGTCTGGGAGACTTGAAGAAGCGCGGCGTTGTGCTGAAACCAGGTCAGACTCTGAAGGATCTGCTGGAATATCGGACTCCTTACTATGAAAAATATGCACATGTGGTAGTAGATGAGGAAGATATGGATATCCGTGGTGTGGTGGAGACGATCACCAGCCTTCTGGAAGAGGTGTAAGAACATCATCAGCGTAAACTGGATCTGCAAATCAGGGCTTGACAATCCAGAGGTTATCGCCTAGAATAGCCGTATATTGACAGGCGATGAAAAGAATAAGTAGTGATCCATGGGAAGCCACAGAGAGCTGCCGGCAGGTGAGAGGCGCGGGGAAACAGGATCATGAATACCTCTTGGAGCTTCTCTCTGAAACAATTATTGCGGGTAGGAGATGACGGCGGCACCCGATATCGTGCGAGGGTATCTGAAAGATGTTTGCGTGTGCAAGAATAATTGCAATTTCATTCAGACAGCATGTACCCGGTGAGGCAGTGCGCGTGAGTGTACTGTGAAAAAAGGTGGTAACACGGAAGACATAACGGCTTTCGTCCTTTGGCAAAAGGGCGAGAGCCTTTTTTGCATCCAGATACTGGAAAATAAAATAAGAAAACAGGAGAAAGAAACATGCAGGTTTATGAAGAACTGGTAGCGCGCGGACTGATCGCGCAGGTAACAAACGAAGAAGAAATCCGTGAAATGGTAAATAACGGAAAGGCTGTATTTTATATCGGATTTGACCCGACCGCAGACAGCCTTCATGTAGGACATTTCATGGCACTGTGTCTGATGAAGAGACTGCAGATGGCAGGCAACAAGCCGATCGCCCTGATCGGCGGCGGTACTGCTATGATCGGAGACCCGTCAGGT
>OGII01001111.1_pt1 | contig 20521 bp, 21 predicted proteins | sample 1571701 | NCBI WGS metagenome assembly OGII01 (sample SAMEA2581950, study PRJEB24529) | metagenome | biome: Human gut stool | place: China | collected 2011
TGCCGCCACGAACAATTTAAGCCGCGAATTTCTCGACGACTACGTCCAACGTGTCCGCGCCGCGAAGGAGACGAATGCACATTCCAGACAGATTCAGAACATCTGCGACTACATCAGTCTGCACATCCGTGAACCGCTCTCAATCTCTCTGCTCTCCGAACGGCTCGGCTACACGGAATATTATTTTTCCCACAAGTTCAAGGAAGTGACAGGTCTAAGCGTGAATGCCTATATCCGCCGCAAAAAAATAGAAGAAGCAAAGCTTCTTCTATCGGGTACGCGTATGAGTATTCAGGACATCAGCGATGAACTGTCCTTCGGCAGCCGCAGTTTCTTTTTCTCCAGCTGGTTATCCAGAAGGAGTTTTATAATATAATAGACAACCGCAAACGTCGGCACTCCAAATAACATACCAAGAATTCCGAACAATCCGCCCCCAAGAAGGATTGATACGATTACCCAGAATGCAGACAGTCCCGTAGAATTGCCAAGGATCTTTGGTCCCAGGATATTTCCGTCAAACTGCTGTAACACCAGAATGAACAGGACGAAATAAACACAGTTTAAAGGGTGCATCGGATCCACCACAAGGATCAGGATGGCACTGGGAATAGCTCCCAGATAAGGACCAAAGAAGGGAATAATATTGGTCACACCCACAATCACGCTGACCAGTGCCGCATACGGTGTCTGCAATAACGTGGTTCCGATAAAGCACAGGCATCCGATGATAAAGGAATCTACAATCTTGCCGCCGATAAATCCGATGAAAGTGCTATGGGTAAAGCGAAAACTCTTGATCAGGCGGTTGGCTGTTTTCTGTTCAAAGAAAGCATAGGCCATTTTTTTCGCTTGTCCGGCAAATTTTTCCTTACTTGCCAGTACATAAATGGAAATAACGAATCCGATGATAAAATCCCAAAGACTCTTCAGAATATTGATTACGCTCAAAGATACTGTCATGATCACCTGACTGGTCTTGGTCAGTACTGTGTCATTTAGCCAATTCTCCAGCTCTACGGAATATTTATCGATCAGTAAAGTAATCTGACGGCCCAAGTCCGGATTATCATCCATGATCTTACTGATCCATTTTGTAAAGTTGCTGATATAGGTATCAAAATTAGATGCAATGTTTACAATACTGGGAACGATCTGAGAAAGCATCATGGCAACCAGACTGTAGATCAGGGCAATAAACAAAAATGCTGTGATCAGAATGCCGATTCCACGGACAATGGAATTGCGCTTCTTATTTTCCTTCACCTTCAGCTTCCGGCACAAAGGGAATAACAGCTTTGTCTCTATATAATTCAATACCGGAGTCAACAGATATGCCGTTACCAGACCATATAACACGGGCATAAGAATTCCTGTGATTGTATGGAATCCTGTTTTGATACTGTTTCCATGGAATAACAGATAATAGAAACAGATACTGGCTGCAATGGTCAGAAATGCGGTCAGACCCCAACGAAAATACTTATTGTTTTTAAAGTCGTATTTCATTTAACTACACCTTTCTTCATAAAATCTTATCTCTTTTAATATACTATGGTTTTGCACTCACCACAAGAAGAAATCTGTCGTTTTTGTTGAAAAAGAATTCCCGGCAGTATAAAATAGATACCAGTAAAAGAATGGAGTTAACAATGACATTACAAAAAGTATTGAGTCGTGTCAGACAGGCTGTGGATGATTATCATATGATCGAAGAAGGTGACCGGATCGCAGTGGGGATCTCCGGCGGTAAGGACAGCCTTACTCTCCTGCTGGCTTTATATGAACTCAGCAAGTTTTATCCGAAGCATTTTACGCTTATTGCAGTCACAGTCGATCTTGGATTTCACAATCTGAATCTGGATGAAATCCATACGTTGTGTGCTGAAAGAGATATCCCCTATACCGTAGTGGAGACTTCTATTGCCCAAATCGTGTTTGAAGATCGTAAGGAAGACAATCCCTGTTCCCTATGTGCCAAAATGCGAAAAGGTGCTCTGAACGATGCCATCAAGGCGGCTGGATGTAACAAGATTGCATACGCACACCATGAAGATGACGTGGTGGAGACTATGATGCTGTCCCTCTTCTATGAGGGTCGTCTGCATACATTCTCTCCGGTAACTCATCTGGATAAAACAGACTTGACCGTGATAAGACCTCTGATCTACATGAGGGAATCGGAAGTCATCGGCTTTGTGCGCAAATATCAGATTCCTGTCGTAAAAAGTCCCTGTCCCGCCGACGGACATACCAGGCGAGAATATGTCAAAGAACTGCTTGGGAAGCTTAACAGAGAGAATCCAGGTGTCAAGGATCGTATATTTACGGCAATTCAAAAAGGAAATATGGAAGGATGGACCGATTACTTTGGCAGTCATTAAAGAAGAAAATTACCACGATGAACAAAATAAGAACAATATTCTGAAGCTTCGTAAGGTACTGGATACGCTTCCACCGTTCTGCAGGGATTTCTTTCGTGGAATCGAACCCTATACATCCACCAGAACCAGGCTTGCCTACGCTTATGACATTCGTCTCTTTTTTGAATTTCTTCATGAGACGAACAGCTTTTGTAAAAAAAGAGAGATTACCGAGCTGCCTTTGTCCGTTCTGGATATGGTACAACGGACGGATATCGAAGAATATCTAGAATATATGAGCCTGTATCAGAAGGACGGAAAAGATATCACCAACGAGGAACGCGGCAAGGCAAGAAAACTTGCCGCTCTTCGGAGTTTCTATAATTACTATTTTCAGAGTGAACGCATTGAGAAAAATACCGCGGCACTGGTTCCCTTGCCGAAACGCCACGAAAAAGAGATCATCCGGTTAGAGCCCAACGAAGTGGCGATTCTGCTGGATCAGGTGGAGGACGGCACCAAGCTGACCAAAAAGGAACTGGAATATCATAAGAAAACCAAGCTCCGCGATGTAGCACTTCTGACCCTTTTATTGGGAACCGGTATTCGTGTATCGGAATGTGTGGGACTGGATATTAACGATGTGGATTTCGATAACGGTGGCATCAAGATCCGGAGAAAAGGTGGGTATGAGGCAATCGTCTACTTCGGAGATGAAGTAGAAACCGCTCTGCTCGACTATCTGGAACAGCGGGAACATATCATCCCCGCCAAGGGACATGAAAATGCATTGTTTTTGTCCTTACAGAATCGTCGTATGGCAGTCCGTTCCGTAGAGAATCTGGTAAAAAAATACGCTTCCCGCGTTACCACCCTGAAGAAAATCACGCCCCACAAACTACGCAGTACATACGGTACCGAACTATATAAAGAGACCGGCGATATCTATCTGGTAGCGGATGTTCTGGGACATAAGGATGTCAATACCACAAGAAAACACTACGCAGCGTTGGAAGAACAACGCCGTAAGCAGGCAGCTAATGCCTTTCACCTGCGGGAACACTCTGACAGACATTCGGAGCATCCGGACAACTAATAGCCGTGTGAAAAATAAGCTATCATGCTTATTTTTCACACTAATTATTTCACAAAATCATAGGAATAATAGGGTACGATCAATGTCTGTCCGGCTCTGATCGAGTCTTCTTCTGCCAGATGATTAATACTCTGTACTTCTGCAATATATTCTTTCTTATTCTTATATTCATCATAATCGATGTAATCATCGGACAGATCCCACAAGGTCTCTCCGTAGGCAACGGTTACCTGTGTATAATATTTGAACTTCAGCTGATCTTCTCCGGAGCTTGCCAGGGAACGGATTCCGTGATAGGACACTGCACAGAATGCAATCACACAGATGGTAGCAAGCATGGTAACTATTCTGCGCTGCAGCTGACGTCTCCGTCTCAGCTGTCTCTTATATATTCTTAACTCTCTGTCTGTCATATAGTATACACTCTTCTGTACTCTCATAACGCATTTCACCTCATATAAGAAAACGTGTTCGGGAACATTTGTTCTTTATGTTTGTATTATATCGAACATGTATTCTGATGTCAAGCAAAAAATCGAACATATTTTTGGAATATATGTTTGCTTTTTAATTTTTGCTATGCTATAATCATTATATAAATTAACAACAAGAACCAGCATTTATCGGAGGTCATTTATGGGTTATGGAAAGATCACTGCCAAGCAGCAGGAAATATTAGATTATATCAAGGATGAAATTTTGAAGAGAGGTTATCCCCCTACTGTCCGTGAGATCTGTGAGACGGTGAATCTAAAGTCTACTTCTTCCGTGCATTCTCATTTAGAGACTCTGGAGAAGAACGGCTACATCCGCAGAGACCCGACCAAGCCCCGTGCCATTGAGATCTGTGATGACAGTTTCCAGATGGTACGTACCGAGATGGTAAACCTCCCTGTCATCGGCAATGTTGCTGCCGGACAGCCGATCCTCGCTGAGGAGAATATTCAGGACTACTTCCCCGTTCCCGCCGATGTAGTTCCCAAGGGAGAATCCTTCATTCTGAATGTTCGTGGAGAATCCATGATCAATGCCGGTATTTTTAACGGCGATCGTGTCTTCGTACATGCTCAGAACACAGCACATAACGGCGAGATTGTCGTAGCTTTGATTGATGATTCCGCTACGGTCAAGACATTCTACAAGGAGAAGGGACATATCCGTCTCCAGCCGGAGAACGACACCATGGATCCCATCATCGTCGATGACTGCCAGATCCTTGGCACTGTGTTCGGTGTATTCCGCTTTTACAGATAGCAAAACAGCCTGCAGCGTGATTTGCTGCAGGCTGTTTTTAACTATATTTTACATTTAGTTCTCTGGGAATCTTACCTTCATATAAGAAATGATCTCATCTACGCATCTCTCATATCCCAGCTTAGAGCTGTCCAGACAGAGATCGTAATTTCTTGCATCTGTCCATTCCCGTCCGGTATGATACTTATAGTACTCCGCACGGTGCTTATCCGTCTTGTTGATAAAGCGCTCCAATTCCTTCGGGCTCATGCTATGCTTCTTCGCTGCGCCTTCCAGACAATATTCCTTCGGGGCATGAATAAATACGCTGAGGACATTTGGGTAATCCTTCAACACATAATCCGCACAACGACCGATAATGACGCAGGATTCCTCCTTTGCCAGGTCACGGATGATCTTCGCCTGATAGTTAAACAGGTTATCTGTAGATGTGAAATCATCGCTTTCCGGAGGGATCAGTTCTCCGTGATATTCTTTTTTGGCAATATGAAACAGACTGGTGTTTTTCACTTTTTCGTCCGCATTCACGAACAGAGCCTCATTGATTCCGCTGTCATCGCTGGCAAGCTTCATCAGCTCTTTGTCATAATAATGGACATTCAGCTTCTTTGCCAGCATCTCGCCGATGGTTCTTCCTCCGCTTCCATACTGTCTTGCAATGGTAATAACTACATTATTCATCCCAATCACCATACCTTTCTGTCTCTGCTGCTTCCACCCGCAGCGACTTACACCAAGGGTCATTCACCCAGATATGCTTTCTTAATGGAATCATTATTCAGAAGGTCACTTGCTTTGCCCTCCAGAACGATCTTACCGGTCTCTAATACATACGCTCTGTCTGCGATGGACAATGCCTTCTTCGCATTCTGCTCTACTAACAGAACCGTAGTACCGCTCTTGCTTACCTCCTGGATAATATCAAAGATCTCATTTACGAAGATCGGAGACAATCCCATGGACGGTTCATCCATTAAAATGATCTTGGGATGAGACATCAAGGCTCTGCCCATTGCCAGCATCTGCTGTTCGCCACCGCTTAAGGTTCCTGCCATCTGGTTCTGACGTTCTTTTAAACGGGGAAAACGATCAAATACTGTCTCTAAGGTCTGAGCGATCTCTTCTTTATCTTTTCTGGTGTAAGCACCCATCATCAGATTCTGTAATACGGAAAGCTGTGCGAAAACACGTCTTCCCTCCGGAACATGCGCCATACCCATGGATACGATCTTATGAGGCGGCGTTTTGGTCAGATCCTTGCCGTCAAACATAATGGAACCGGAGTGGGCGCGCAACAGTCCGGTAATCGTGTGCAGTGTAGTGGTTTTACCGGCACCGTTCGCGCCGATCAACGCCACAACTTCGCCCTCGTTCACTTCAAAGGAAACCCCTTTCAGCGCACGAATCGCGCCGTAATAGACCTCCAAATTTTCTACGGTCAGCATAGCCATTGTGGTTTCCCTCCTTATTCACCCAAATAGGCGGTAATAACGCGCGGATCGTTGAGCACCGTCGAAGTGTCGCCATGCGCCAGCTCGGTACCGAAGTTAAGCACCGTCAGCTCGTCGCAAATACCGGACACCAGCCGCATATCGTGCTCGATCAGCAAAATGGTCATATCAAAATTGTCCCTCACAAACCGGATGGTATCCATTAACTCGGCGGTTTCGTTGGGATTCATACCCGCTGCCGGTTCATCCAGCAGCAACAGCTTGGGATGTGTCGCCAACGCACGCGCGATTTCCAGTTTGCGCTGCTTGCCATAAGGCAGGTTCGCCGCCAGATAATCCGCTTCATCGTCCAGATGAAACACCCGCAGCAGCTCCATCGCCTCTTCGTTCATCGCTTTTTCGGCCTTGAAAAAGCGCGGCAGACGCAGCACACCGGTCAAGGTGTTGTATTTTGTTTGATTATGCAAGCCAACTTTTACATTGTCCAGCACACTCATGTTCTGGAACAGACGAATGTTTTGAAAGGTGCGGGCAATACCGCGTTTGTTGATCTCGACCGGGGTTTTGCCGGTAAGATTTTCACCATCCAGCGAAAAGGTGCCGGTCGTCGGTTTGTACACACCGGTCAACAGGTTAAAAACGGTGGTTTTTCCGGCGCCGTTCGGCCCAATCAACCCATAAAGCTGACCTTTATCAATGGACAAATTCACATCATCCACCGCGCGCAGGCCACCAAAAGAAATGCCCAATCCTTTTACTTCTAACAGCGCCATTATTGAGCCACCTCCCCTGCCGGTTTCGCCTGACGTTTGAATTTAGCCGTCACTTTTTTAACAGCGGTTTTCACTTTTTCGTTGTTGTTCAGCAACATCGCCGCAATCAGGATGATCGAATAGATCAACATACGATAATCCTGCAAGCTGCGCAGCAATTCCGGCAAAGCCGTCAACAGCGCCGCCGCAATCACGGAGCCCCGCATACTGCCCATACCGCCGAGCACCACCATAACCAAAATCATAATGGAGGTGTTGTAACCGAATTTGGTCGGCGGCACCGTCGCCAAGCTGTGCGCATACAGCACACCGGCAAGACCGGCAAAGAAAGCCGACAGCGCGAAAGCCAGCAATTTGTATTTGGTAATATTGATGCCCACCGACTCCGCCGCAATGCGGTTATCGCGAATCGACATAACCGCCCGGCCGGTACGCGAATCCATCATATTGGTGATCACGATCAAGGTGATCAGCACCAGAATGGTCGCGATCGTAAAGGTAGAATCGCCAGGCGCTGATAAGATGCCTTTTGGTCCGTCCACAATTTTGTGTCCGTCCACTGCCAAATCCATTGTCGAGTTTTGACCAAAGGCAATATGCAGACCATTGCTGTCCTGACCCAAATACAAAACACTCGCCAAGCTCTTGATGATCTCACCAAAGGCCAGCGTCACGATTGCCAGATAGTCGCCCCGCAACCGCAGCACCGGCAGACCGATCAGAACACCAAACAGCGCCGCCGCCAGGCCGCCAACCAGCAACGCCAGCGGGAATCGGATCCAAGCCGAGGTCAGCACCTCCTGCGTGCTGATAGAAAAAATCGAACTGGCATAAGCACCCACGCACATAAACCCGGCATGGCCAAGGCTTAATTCGCCCAGTACGCCAACCGTCAGGTTCAGCGACACCGCCAAAATCACATAGACGCAAACCGGAATCAACAGACCCTTAAACAAGCTGGACAGGCTGCCAGTTGCTGTAAGAATCTGGATGACCACATAAAAGAGGAGAACAATGGAATAGGTGATGCCGTTTTTGCGCGTCACCGGACGCAACCGCGTTTTTTTCATTTTCATTCCCCTCCTTACACTTTCTCGTTGATCTTTTTACCCAGAATACCGGTGGGCTTAACGACCAGAACAACAATTAACACGCCAAACACAATGGCGTCCGCCAGTTCTGACGAAATAAATGCTTTGCTCAAAATCTCGATCACGCCCAGCAGAATACCACCGATCATGGCGCCGGGAATGGAACCGATGCCACCGAACACCGCCGCCACAAAAGCTTTGATACCGGGCATAGCGCCGGTATACGGCGTCAGCTGCGGATAGGTCGAGCACAGAAGGACACCCGCGATCGCCGCCAGCGCCGAGCCAATGGCGAAGGTCAAGCTGATGGTGGCGTTAACATTCACGCCCATCAGCTGCGCCGCACCACGATCTTCGGACACCGCCATCATCGCTTTGCCGGGTTTGGTTTTGTTGATGAAAATCATCAGTGCCACCATAATAACCAGTGACACACCGATCGTGACGATGGTTTCACCCGAAATGGACAATGCCCCCCCGGCCAAATGCAAATCCGGAACCGTCACAACCGAGGTGAACGATTTCGGTGCACTGCCAAATATTAACAGGGCAACATTTTGCAGGAAGTAGCTAACACCGATAGCGGTAATCAACACCGCCAGCGAGGTGGCCTGCCGCAGCGGCTTATAGGCAACGCGCTCGATCAACATACCAAGCAGCGTACAAACAACAATCGCAGCAGCAATGCCCAACCATGGATTCATTCCCCAGGTGCTCATCACCGTGTATGCCACGAACCCGCCAATCATAATGACATCGCCATGGGCAAAGTTCAGCATCTTCGCGATACCATAAACCATGGTATACCCAAGTGCGATCAGCGCATAGATGCTGCCCAAGCTGATGCCGTTTATCAAATACGACAGGAAACTCATAAATTTGCTCCTCCTCTATCCGGCGGCCGCGCGACCCCCGATGCATAACCAACGCACAAAGATTTATTCACAAGCTCTTTGCTACATTGTATTTAGAATATTATAGCACATTTTTTGAACGCACACAACTGTTTTCCGCGGCTTTTCGCGGAAAATCCGACACTTTTATCTGATTGCATAACAGAACATCTTCCCGAATACGGAGAAAGGAGCTGTTGCCATAGCAACAGCTCCTTTGAGTGCTAATTCAAACCGTTACGCGGTCACATATTTGCCGTCTTTGATCTGCAGCACGCTGGGCTCTTTGTTGGGCTCGCCGTTGGCTTCCCACACAACATTTTTACCGGTCACACCGTTGAAAGATACTTTGGTCAACGCATCTTTCAGCGCATCGCACAGATCAGAGTTGCTGATACCATCTTTCACGCCTGCTTTTTCGCAAGCATCTTTGATGATGTAGATTGCATCGTAAGCATCCGCCGCAAACTGGTTGGGCGTGTGGCCATACTTGCTGTTGAAGTTATCCACAAACGTTTTGATGGTTTCGTCGGAAGAAGCCGCATCAAAGGGAGTCATGAACATCAGACCCTCGGCCAGCTTCGCATCAAAGTTGTCCAGTGCCAGGATGCCGTCCATACCGTCGCAACCGAAGAATTTCGGGCTGAAGCCAGCCACGGAAGAGGTCTGTTTCAGAATCAGAGACGCCTCAGAATAGTAGATGGGCAGGAAAATCATATCCGCGCCGGCATCTTTGGCTTTCTGAATCTGCACCGAGAAGTCGGTTTTGTTATCCGCATTAAAGGCATTCGCCGCAACGATCTCCAGCTTCTGAGTGGCCGCTTCGGCTTTGAAGCTCTCATAGATACCGGTCGAATACGGATCGGAGTTATCATAAATGATAGCAACTTTGGTCGCCAGTTTGTGACCGGCGATGTATTTGGCCGCTTCCACGCCCTGGTTGGGGTCGGAGAAGCACACGCGGAACGCGTTGTCGTTTTTCACGCACTCGGCCGAAGAACCGGAGGGAGTCAGCTGGAACATATTGTCCGCTTTGGTTTTGTCGGCAACAGCCACGCAGGGGTTACTGGTAACCGTACCCATCAGCAGGTTCATGCCCCAGTCTTTCAGATTGTTGTACGCATTGACGGATTTTTCCGGATCGTTTTCATCATCCTGGAATTTGAATTCGATCTGCATACCGGCGATACCGCCCGCTTTGTTGATCTCTTCAACAGCCATTTCGGCGCCGTTTTTAACAGCTTCGCCATAAACAGCCGCAGCACCGGTGGTCGGTCCGATACCACCGATCTTCAAAACCTTTTCCACTTTGTCGCCTGCTGCACAACCAGTTGCGGCGGTCATCAGCATGGCCGCTGCTACCAGCAGAGAGCCAACTTGTTTCGCTTTCATACGAAAACCCTCCTAGATTAAAATATACTACTTGAGCCTTTTGACCTTTGCTTTCCTATATTATAGCGCGTCATCGGCGAAATGCAAGCGCTTTCCCGATTTTCTGCAAATTTTACAGAGATGACAGTTGATTGACCGCTTTTTTCGCACATTCCACCCATTTTGTTGAAGGTTCACCACTCATCATATGCATCGAAGTCACTAATTGCGCGTTCAAAATCGTCAATGTCGGGCGCAATTGGCGCTCCACCACGGAGCCGCCGTCGGTGTCCACTTCGGCCACCGTCAGCAGCACCGCTTTTTTAGGGCGTGCAATGGGCGGCTTTATCCCCCGCACAAATCGCGCCGCCCAGTATCGCTGGGTGCGATCCAGCAGCGTTTTCAGCGGAGCAGAATAAGACAAATTGTACACCGGTGTAGCGATCACCAACAAATCAGACTGTTCCAGCAGCTCGTAAAAGGACTGGAGATCCGGTTTGGCGCATCCGCCGTGCCGATGGCAATAGCGGCAATCATCGCAGGGGCGCACATCGTGGTCAAAGCAGTACCATGTATTCCATATATACTCCGGTGGACACGCTGTGCGAAACGCCTCCGCCAGCTTGGCGGTGCTCCCCTGTTTATGCGGCGAACCGAACAGCAGCAGCGCCCGCTTATCGGGCACGGAAGGCTTCCTCACAATAGGCACATTGCAGCATCCCTTCTTCGTATGGGCGGAATTTTCGCGGCAAATACGACTCCTTCAGTGTGATGCAGCCCGGGTTGGGGCAACGATGCCCCTTGTCGCCCGACAAGCACATAGGGGGATCGTTACGCGGCTTTTCCACCATTTTCATAATCAGCGCCATACGGGCATACATGCCATATTCCGTTTGCTTAAAATACTTAGCACGGGGATCATCGTCCACTTCCTGTGCGATCTCATCCACCCGCGGCAGCGGATGCAGCACCGCAAGATCGGGTTTCGCCAGTTTCATTTTTTGCCCATCCAGCACATAAATGCCGGCCTGCTTTTCATATTCTGCCCGCGAAGCAAACCGCTCCTGCTGAATTCGTGTCATATACAGCACATCCAGCAGCGGCATAGCTTCCGACAAACTATCCACCTCGGTAAAAGGGCAGCCGGCTTCTTCCAGCGCTTGGCGAATATATGCCGGCACACGCAGATGCGGCGTGGAGATGAGCACAAAGGAATTGCCGGGGAAACGAATCATGGCTCGAATCAGTGAGTGTACGGTGCGGCCGTATTTCAAATCGCCGCACAGACCAATAGTCAGCCCGCTGAGCGTTCCTTTTTCGTGCTGGAGCGTCGTCAGATCCGCCAGAGTCTGGGTGGGATGCAGATGTCCGCCGTCGCCGGCATTGATCACCGGCACCCGCGAATACAAAGCCGCTGCTGCTGCAGACCCCGCCAACGGATGGCGCATCGCGATCACATCGGCATAGCCGCTGATAACACGAATGGTATCTTTCAACGTTTCGCCTTTGGACACAGAGGAATTCATCGGGTTGTCAAATCCGATCACCTGTCCTCCCAGCCGCAGCATGGCTGTCTGGAAAGACATTTGGGTGCGGGTAGAAGGCTCATAAAACAGAGTCGCCAAAATCTTTCCGCGGCAGGCATCGAGATAATCCTGCGGGTTGGCACGAATTGCTGCCGCCAACTGTAATACATCCAAGCATTCCTCCACCGACAGATCGGTTATATCCAACACATGTCTTGTCTGCATTTTTGCTCACTCCCTTTCCCGTTATTTTATCAGCTTTTGGCGACGGACGCAACTCTTATGTAAATAAATTCGTATTTTCGCGTTTTTTTGAAAAAAGGGGGTTGCATTTTTCAAGAGCTTCTGCTAGAATATAGCTGTTATTTTGCTTTTGGGAGGTGCAGAAGTATGGCAAAATGTGATATTTGTGGAAAGAGCGTGACGTTCGGCATCAAGGTTTCTCACTCGCACAGACGTTCCAACCGCGCTTGGAAACCCAACATCAAACGCGTGAAAGCGGTGGTCAACGGTTCTCCGAAACGGGTTTACGCCTGCACCCGTTGCCTGCGTTCCGGCAAAGTTACCCGCGCTCTGTAATGAATATTGGCAGTAGCAATCATTAGGACCGTCCTTCGGGACGGTCTTTTTGTTTTTATTGTATCTTGTTTTTTTGCAAAAATAGTATATACTATACCTTAACTTAAAATAATAAAACACATCTATCCATCGGATGATGTGTCGCAAAGGGAGAATTGTTATGCGCATCGAGCAGACCGAGCACAATCTGACAATGCTGACCGATTTTTATGAGCTGACCATGGCCAACGGCTTTTTTGAGCATGGCAAGGGCGACCAGATCGTCTATTTTGATATGTTCTTTCGCCGTATTCCCGAAGGCGGCGGTCTGGCAATCATGGCAGGGCTGCAGCAGGTGATTGAATATTTGCAGCAGCTTCGTTTTACCCCGGAGGATATCGACTATCTTCGCTCGCGCGGTATGTTCTCCGAAGCGTTTCTGGATTATCTGGCGCATTTCCGCTTTGCCTGCGATGTGTGGGCAGTGGAGGAAGGTACGCCTATTTTCCCGCACGAGCCTATTTTGACGGTGCGCGGCCCCGCCATTCAGGCGCAATTTGTGGAAACCATGCTGCTGCTCACCATTAACCATCAGTCGCTGATCGCCACCAAAGCCAATCGCATCGTGCGGGCGGCAGCCGGTCGTTCGGTAATGGAATTCGGCTCGCGCCGCGCTCAAAGCTACAGTGGTGCCCTGCTGGGTGCCCGCGCCGCCTATATTGGCGGGTGCTCGTCCACGGCTTGTACACTGGCAGATCGCCAGTTTGGTATTCCGGCGGTCGGCACCATGGCTCACAGCTGGATCCAGCTGTTTGACAGCGAGTTGGAGGCGTTCCGCGCCTATGCACGCACTTATCCGGAACATTGCCTGTTGCTGGTGGATACCTACAACGCGCTGAAATCCGGTGTGCCGAACGCTATTCGTGTGTTTAAGGAAGAGCTGCTTCCCCGTGGCTATCGCCCGATGGGCATCCGCATTGACTCCGGCGATATTCCATATCTCAGCAAAAAAGCGCGTCAGATGCTGGACGAGGCCGGCTTCCCCGACTGCGCAATCACAGCGTCCAACTCGCTGGACGAATATTTGATTCGCGATATGATCGCACAAGGCGCTTGTGTGGACAGCTTTGGCGTAGGCGAACGGCTGATCACAGCGGCGGGCGAACCGGTGTTCGGCGGTGTGTACAAGCTGGCTGCGGTGGAAGAGGACGGGAAGATTCTGCCCCGCATTAAGATCAGCGAAAATGTTTCCAAAATCACCAATCCCTGCTTCAAGAACCTGTGGCGCTTGACGGATAACGAAACCGGAAAAGCGATCGCCGATGTCATCACAATGCATGACGAGGTAATCGACAACAGCAAACCGTATGAGCTCTTTGATCCCGAGCACATCTGGAAACGCAAAAAAGTGGAGAATTTCACTGCGGTTCCGCTTTTGAAACAGATTTTCAAGCACGGCGAATGTGTGTATGCCTCCCCCTCGATCCACGACATCCGCGCTTATTGCGCCGATCAGATCGATCATATGTGGGATGAAGTGCTGCGTTTTGAAAATCCTCACACCTATTATGTGGACTTGTCTCAATCTTTGTGGGATGAAAAGCAACGGTTGCTGTCGGAATATAGTTACTAAAAATTGAGGACTTCAAAAAGTTAACAATTTGTTCACAAATTGCCGTCGCTTTCCCTGTATCATAAATATGTTATCATTATGGAGTTGTGTATAATGCAATAAGGAGGTTGGAATCATGCCCAAACTGGTTTACGTGTATGGGGACGATCAAAAAATGCTGGAAGTGCTGGTAAATTCGCTTCGCAACAATGGTTATTCGATCGAATATACCGATATTTCCGAAGAAAATTGTGCCGGTAACATCACGGCCGATATTTCGCTGGTATGCAAACCCGTATCGACAACCGAAAAAATCACCATGGGTGGTTTGACGGTGGATCTGGACAATATGTCGGTGACGAACGAGAAGCAGGAGAACATCCACTTCACCCCCACCGAGTTTGCCATGCTCACCTATCTGATGAAAAATGCCGCCCGTGCGGTGCCGCGCAGCGAGCTGCTCCCGGCTGTATGGGGCATCGACCATAATCCGGCTACCCGCGTTGCGGACGATACGCTGAAACGGATTCGCCGCAAGCTGGTTGGTTCTCGCCTGTCGATCGATACCGTTTGGGGCTACGGTTTCAAGATCCGCGAGATTTAATCATTGTACGATTAACGGGGTTCAACCCCGTTTGTTTATACTAAATATTCTTGTTTTCGCGCAAATCCTTGCGGGCACGACACAGCCACACCGCCACCAGATTGGCCGACACCCCCATTTTTTCGGCAATCTGCTTTTCCGGATAGTCCTGTATGTACCGCATACGAACCGCTCGCTGCCAATCGTCGTTCAATTCGCCCACAGCCGCGTCGATGCGCCGTCTGTCCTCGCGATGCATAACCGTATCTTCTGTTGACGGCACGCAACCCATAAGTTCCTCCATCCCCTCTTGTGGAAGATTGGTTTCGCGCGCGTCACGCTTTAGCTGATCGATCGATAAATTCCGCGCAATTTGCAGCAAATACCGGCTGAATTTACCGTGGTCATCATCGTCCGCTTGATCCAGATGATTACGCACACGAATGAAGGTGTTTTGCGCCACATCCTCCGCTTCGCTTTTACGCTTCAAAATACAGAATGCATACCGTTTGACCCGATCGTAGTAGGCGATATATACCTTCTCCCACAATCGGTTGGAAAAGGTTCGTTCCGTAGTTAAAGCCGCATCTATGGAATGTCCCATTATTCCAGCCTCCTCTCTTTACCCATAATTCTACCAAAAACACATTTTTCTTTCAACCTGCAAAATCAGTGAATTTCATTCACGCGTTTCCCGCACTTTTATTATAATTGTCAAGAGGTATCAAATTTTGTCGAAAGAAGGGATCTCATGCAAATTGCCATCCCTGTGCTACAAGTGTTAAGCACTCTGACCAACGCTGGATTTGAAGCGTTCGTTGTGGGCGGGTGCGTGCGTGACAGCTTGATGGGGCGCACTCCCCACGATTGGGATGTGACCACTAACGCTTCGCCCGACGATATGATACGGATATTTCAGCACTTTTCCGTTATCCCCACGGGATTGGCACACGGCACCGTAACGGTGATAGCGGACGGACTGCCGGTGGAAGTAACAACTTACCGCGTGGACGGCGATTATACCGACCACCGTCATCCAAACGAGGTGCACTTCACGACCTCTTTACAAGAGGACTTGGCACGGCGGGATTTTACCGTCAACGCCATGGCTTATCATCCGCAAGCCGGTATTGTCGATCCCTTTGGCGGGCAGCAGGATTTAACGGCAAAGGTGATTCGTTGTGTGGGCGATCCGGATAAGCGATTACAGGAGGATGCGCTGCGAATTATGCGGGCGCTGCGGTTTGCCAGCGTGCTAGACTTTGCCATTGATCAGCAAACATCTGACGCGGCTCGCCGTCTATCCCCTACGCTTTGTCACGTATCGGTGGAACGGCTGTATCACGAACTGGTTTTACTGCTGTGTGGGGGGCAAGTGCAATCCATATTGCTGGATTATCCGGATGTGCTGGCGGTCATCCTACCCGAAATCAGTGCCATGGTCGGCTATCCGCAGCATCACCCCTGTCATCATTTGGATGTTTACGAACACACTGCCGCCAGCGTAGCAGCGATTGCGCCGGACCCCATTCTGCGACTGACCATGCTGTTTCACGATGCAGGAAAACCGCTCTGCCGCACGACAGATGACACCGGCTGTGACCACTTTTACGGACATGCCAAAAAGAGTGCGGCCTTGGCGGCTGTTCGTCTGACCGCCTTAAAAGCCGAGCGCGCCACCATCGACACAGTTGTGCAGCTCATCGAATGGCACGATATGGTGCTGCCCATCACGCGACCGGTCGTGCGGCGATGGATCGGGCGAATGGGCGAAGAAGGATTCCGCCGCTGGCTGGCTGTAAAGCATGCCGATAGCGAAGCACAAGCTGCCGCCATTCGTCCAAAACGGCAGCAAGAGTGGCAGCGTATGGTGGATTTGGCTAACGAAATCATTGCCGAACAGCTTTGCTGCTCGCGTCGGCAATTGGCAATCAACGGTCGAGATTTGATGGATATGGGCATAGCACCCGGTGAGGCACTGGGACACATACTGGATCAATTGCTGGAAGCGGTGATTGACGAGCGGTTGCCGAATGAAAAAGAAGCGCTGTTGGCAGAAGCGCGCGACCTTGCCGAACAGGCATAAAAAGAGCACCGGAGCGGTTGATATCAGCCGCTCCGGTGCTCTTTTTATGTTTTAATGAAAGGATGTGATTTTTCGCGTGGCGTATTGTAAGCTCAACAGAGCGTCCGTCGCGGTAATATGCCCGTCGGCATCCACATCCGCCAGCGATGTGTCGTCCGCTAAATCAATTTTTTCGGTCGCCGCTTGAAGAGTCATCAGTGCATCCTCAGCGGTAATGTATCCATCGCGGTTCAAATCCCCCGCTCCGCCGACCGGCGCCACCGGAAATGCGAACGATTCCCAATCGTGCAGCTGTATGCCGGAGGACATATACAGTACATTTTTATCCACCGCGCCGGTCACACCGGACGCCTGACCGTCATCGGCGTATTGCCACATAAACGGGTTCACACCGTCAATGCTCGGCGGCGTGGTGAGTGTTGGTTGATCGGTATACCACGCCATCCACAAGCCTACGCCCGCCTGTTCCAACGCTTTGACATCAAAGCAATAGGTAAAGTGCGCCTTACTGGTATACAGCGCCACCCGATATCCAGCTTTGGTCAACACATTGCAAAACGCCAGCAAGACTTTGTTGGCTTCGGCTGTCCCCATCGCGTGCAGTTTGTCCAGGTTGGGATAATACGTGGTGTTCACTTCCACATCCAACGCGATCGGCAGCTTGAGATCAGAAGGCTGCAGCCCTGCCCATTTCAAGGCTTGCAGCACATAGTCTGCCTCTAAACGGGCTTCCTGCACCGTCACCGCATAGCTGAAATGGTACAATCCAAACGGCATGCCGACCCGCTTGGCTTCGGTCACATTACGCTTAAACTGCGCATCAAACTGGAAATCGATCGGCTGGGTTTTATCGTCGTACCAGCCATAGGAGCTGCGAATCATGGCAAAATCGATGCCCTGCTGTTTCAGCTTTTCAAAATTCACCGTTCCGTTGGAATACGACAGATCCACACCTTCGTAATAGCCGACCACGGCCGTGCAGACGGCACGATTGCCGGCCGCATCCCATGCCTCAATCACAGCTGTACCGCGCTGCACGCCGGTAACGATACCACCCGCATTCACAGCAGCCACCGACGAATCGGTACTTGTCCAGCGCACCGCCTTGCCGGTTTTCAGCAAAGCAGAAAAGCTACAGGATTCCCTGATATCCATCGAACGGCTTTGTACCGAAAAAGACAGAACCGGCTCTCCCGCCGCCAACGCTGCGCCCCCCATACAAAACAACATACATATACTCAAAAGCCACGCCAAACGCTTTTTCATGCTTGTCCCACTTTCCTCAAAGAGATTGATTTTCATTATAGTAGCGCCGCGCGCGTCTGTCAATGCAGCGATGTCCCCACTTTTTGTCATAAAAGCGCGGCATATGGCTTGCTTTTTTTCAAAAGAATGCGTATGATAACCATAGAGCATCTTCGCACAGAAAGGAGAATGCCCCCTATGCACCATTTGGAATGTGCGTATTCCGATAAAACCAAACCGTTCGAGCGGCATTTTCACAATGCCTACGAGCTGTTGTATGTTGTATCCGGCACCGTAGAGATCAGCATCGGTGCCCAAACCTATACCGTGCTTCCCCACTCGTTGGTGTTTATCAGCAAGCTGGAAGAGCACAACATCCATATCGTCGAAGGAGAATACCGGCGTTATTATATTTTGATTCCGCCAAGTCAACTGCCCCAGCTGGTAAGCGAACCGCGTCTGCGCGGGGTATTCGTCAACCGACCGGCCAATTTTTGTCATGTGTTCTGTATGCAGCATTTTGAGGAGGTTGAAAGCGCCTGGGCACGGTTGCTGACAGAGGTCAACACAGACCAACCGCTGGCGGAGCTGAACCGTTCCTCGCTGCTCAATTTGATACTGATCGCCTGCTATCGGGAGCATCCCGAACGCTTTGCTGCTCTTTTTCGCCCAGTCAACCCGGCGATTTATGAGATCCGCGTGTATTTGGAGCAGCATTATAACGAACCGATCTCGCTATCTCAGCTGGCCGATCAATATTTTTTGAATTCCTGTTATGTTTCCCATTGCTTTACCGAGGCGGTGGGATGCAGTCCGCAAAAATACATCATGCTCAACCGCGTCGCCAAAGCGAAGGAGTTGCTGCTGAACACCCATATCCCGGTACAGGACATCGGCATTCGCTGCGGGTTCAACGACACCAACAACTTTATCCGCCTGTTTAAGCGCGAAACCGGCGTGACACCGCGGCAGTATCGCGAAGCGGCACAATAAGAGCTTTACCGCGGTTGGATATCGCACACCACGATGGCTTCGTCTGTGGCGCGAAAGGCGACGGTATAGGGACCAAAATCCATACGATACACCCGATCAGCATCGTGATGATACGCAGGACGCGGGTTCTGTTTCAGCACCGCCAACAGTGCTTCACGCTTGTCCGGTGACACCACCGCCAGCAGTTTCTCTGCGCACTTTACCGGCAGCGTGCGGTACGCCACCTGATCGGTAAAGCCACACACGGCATCGGAATGGGCATCGGTATAGGCAATGTACGGCTTGATATCAAAAATTGGGGTACCGTTCATCAAATCGGCTCCCGCAATCCGGAGCACAGCGCCGTGTTCCGGCGTATGCTCCACCCCCACCAATGACACCGATGACAACCCCAGATTGTTTGGCCGAAACGGCGAGCGGGTGGCAAACACACCAACGCGCTGGTTACCGCCCAAGCGGGGCGGGCGCACAGTGGGGCTCCACGGCTTGCCGATACATTCGGAAAATTGCCAAATTAACCACAAATGTGAGTAACCCTCGATACCCCGCCGCGCTTCTTCCACCTTTTTCAAACACAATCTGCGATTGCATTTCCGGCACCAATCCGCTTTGGCGCGGGATGCCGAACTTTTCTTCAAAGTCGTTATAAATATGCGCGATCGCTGTAATGGACGCTGTATTCATATTGCTCCTCCGCTTTATGTAAAAGGTACACGCACCACCTGGTTCTGGGTGGTGCGTGTTAATTTTATACCAGCGGCAGCTCCCCCGCCATGGTCAAAAATTCCGCTTCATCTACAACGGTTATGCCCAGCTGCTGCGCTTTGGTCAGTTTGCTGCCGGCGTCTTCCCCCGCCACAACCACGCTGGTCTTTTTGGAAACGCTGCCGGCGGTTTTGCCGCCCAATCGCTCAATAATGGCGGCGGCTTCCTGTCGTTTGAGATGTGGAAGCGTACCCGTCAGCACAAAGGTCATATCCGCAAACCGGTCATCGGTGACGGAACTTTCGGCTGCCTGCATATTCACGCCCGCCGCGCGCAGCTGTTCGATGAAATGGCGCGACTGCGGCAACGCCAGAAAATGCACCACACTTTGTGCCATCACATCGCCGAAGCCGTCGATGGCGGCAATTTCCTCCACCGATGCGGACAGCAGCGCGTCCATATCGTGAAAACGACTGACAAGCAGCTTGGCGGCTTTTTCGCCCACATGGCGAATCCCCAGAGCATAGACCACGCGGTACAGATCGGCGCTTTTGGACCGTTCCAGCGACTGCAGCAGATTATCCGCCGACTTGTCGCCCAAGCCCTCCAACCCGGCAATATCCTCTTTTTTCAGACGATATAGATCGTATGCGTTGCTGACCAGCCCGCTGTCCACCAACTGTTCGAGCACGGCAGGACCCAACCCCTCGATATCCATCGCGTCGCGTGAGGCAAAATGGATCAGATGGCGCAGCCGCTGGGCGGGACATTCCGGATTGGAACAACGCAGCGCGGCTTCACCCTCCTCCCGCGCCACAGGAGAGCCACAGGAGGGACAGACGCGCGGCATCTGGTACGGTGTACTGTGCGGAGCGTGGTGCTCGACCCGCAGCACTTCGGGAATGATATCCCCCGCTTTGC
>OGII01001116.1_pt1 | contig 20480 bp, 26 predicted proteins | sample 1571701 | NCBI WGS metagenome assembly OGII01 (sample SAMEA2581950, study PRJEB24529) | metagenome | biome: Human gut stool | place: China | collected 2011
ATACCGACCTCCAATCGTTAGATTCTTAGGTCTAACTTTTGGGGGTCGGTACAATCACTACGATAACAGCTCCTTAAATAATCTTTATATATTTAATTATCAGTCATTTCTTAACTTAAACTGTGCAACCATTTCACTAAGAGTTGTAGCCTGTGCTGTAAGCTCTTCACTTGTAGCCGATGTCTCCTGTGATGTTGCTGAATTAGCCTGTACAACTTCTGCAATTCTTGCAATTGCAACATCCGCCTGCTCCATACCTGCAGCCTGACTTGTAGATACATCTCTCATCTTCTTGGCACTCTCTGCGATAGACTGAACGCCATCAACAACTTCCTTAAGTGAATCAGATGCCTTAGTAGCAATCTTATTTCCTTCACCAACCTCGTAGATAGAAGCTTCTATAAGATTTCTTGAATCTACCGCTGACTTAGCACTCTGCTCTGCAAGTGTACGAATCTGGTCAGCAACTACTGCAAATCCTCTGCCTGCATCACCTGCTCTTGCAGCCTCAATGGAAGCATTAAGTGAAAGAAGGTTAGTCTGGCTTGCAATACTTTCAATCTCTGAAATGATATTGCCAATCTTCTCAGAAGCCTCACTGATACGAGCCATTGCCCCCATAAGAGCTTCCATGCTTTCTCTGCTGTTTTCTGCTGTATCAGCATATCTCTCTGCTTCTTTATATGAATTTTCCAGCTGTTCTGCTGTCTTCTGTATACCTTCATTAAGATCATTAATGGTTGCCTGCATCTCTTCGACTGTTGCAGCCTGATCTGTTGCACCTTCTGCAAGCGACTGTGCAGCATCTGAAAGATTAGCAGAACCTTCTGCCACCTGTTTAGAAGCATCTTCAACACCCTTTAATGTTGAATTCATCTGACGGTTCATGTTACGAATTCCAAGTAACAATGCATTGAATGCACCTGTATACTGATCTTCATGTTCGGTTGCGATAGCGAAATTACCATCTGCCATCTCTCCCATAAGTTTTCCGGCATCACTGATAATATTATGTAATCTTTCTGCCATAGCATGTGCACTATCTATGAGATCGGATATCTCATCTTTAGTCTCAACTTCAGGGAATGGTGAATCCAGATCTCCCTGTGCAAATGTCTCGAATCTGGCCATCATTCCATCTAACGGCTCTTCTATACTCTTTGCAATCGCATGTGCTGCTTTAGAAGCAACAACAACTACCGCAGCTATAATTCCAATTGCAGCAACAATCGCTATTATAAGAAATATTTCAAGCTTTAATTTTTCTGCATCACCTTTAGCAACATTAGTGTCCATAAGTTCATTAAGTGCATTATCAAGTGCCTCATACTTAGGTGCCGTCTCATTCAGCATCATCGACTGAGCCTTCAGTGACTGATTAGAATCTGTCGTAGCTCCCAGCTTTATAACTTTCTCATCAATTTCCTTATATTCAGCCCACGCCTTATCAATCTTATCCATACATTCCTTGCCAGCCTTACTAGACATTATAGGTCTTATCTGTTCAAGCTTGGCTTCAAATGCTTCGACATGCTCATCATGCTGCTTTTTCATTGAGCTGATAAGGCTTACTGAATCATATCCTACAATTCCCCTTGAAGCTCCTCTTATCTCTGCTGCCTCAGACATAGCTGTAGCAATATCTCCCTGAGGGAATGCGTAACGCTTCAGCACCCTGCGGTAATCCATAGACATATAAATCATCATTGCACTTATAACAACTGCAACTACGGAGAACGCTATGATTATCAGTCTAAATACATAATTCAAACGCCCCTTTATATTCATATTATTCATTTTCTTTAACATCTTATAACTACCTGCCTTTCCATATGCATCATTTGTACAATGTATTTAATTGTTCCCTATTTCATTCAATTAACATATTATTCCTAATTTTAATTTTTTTCAAGGTATTTTCACAAAATACTCATATGTAATTGTCTGAGTCCGTCTATTTCATCACACAATTCCCTGCTTGAGCAAGTTGAACAATCCATTGTAAGACCGTTAAATATGTTGTTTAAGGAGTCAGTTATCTGTTCACATCTGTGTGCTTCACTTTTTAAAAATATGTAATCAATATCCTGCTCCGTGACAAAATATATGCTTACAGCCTCAACCTCTGGGCGCTTCCTGTAGGCATTGATAAGTCCATGTCCTACCGCTGCAAAGTTAATCCCATGTGAAACCGCTTCTTTACTCACTCTCACTGGTTCTCTTTCCCTGACAGCTGATATTCTCATCATATATCCTTTAAGAAATGCATGGTATCTTACATAATCAGTCGCCCTCATTGAAGCATACAGTGCATTATCATCATGATTTTTAATATATTCACTGTTCAGCCTGATTACAGTAATTCTTGCATATGAAATATCATTCTTGATATCACACAGGTCATCCCCCACCAGATACACTGCATCCTCCGACACAAGCCCCTTATCCTGTGTAAATGCAATAGCACTCACTGCCTGACTGCTTCCACCGCCAAGTTCATAAGCCGTCTCGCTTTTAAGAATAAGATTCTCCTTCTCAGTCATCTCCCATTCTTTCTGTAATGGAAGTCTCTTTACTCCATGGCTTTCAAGCATTGATGTCAGTTTTCTTATCTCACAATCATATAAATCCATTGGATGTTTCTGCCCTTCCTGTTATTCTTTCTGTGTATTCTGTTCTTTCTTTTTCTCTCGCCTGTTCTTTGACCAGTTGTAATATGCAGTAAGCGGCTTGATTAAAGCTGCTGCAAATTTCATATCCAGATTAAAGAAATATATAACAAGAGTCAGTAGAAACAATGCAACTAACACGATTGCTATAATAGCCAGCACTTTTAATACTATCATACATTACTTCCCTTCTGTCTTGCATATTCTGCAGCACCTAATGCTCCCATAAGCTGTGGGTCTGTCGGAAGGTCCACTACATTAATCTTAAGCACCTTTTCTATTGCTTTCTTCAAGCCTTCATTCTTGGCACATCCGCCTGTAAGTGTAACGCTGTCAACCGCACCGGCTTTCTTAGCCATAACAAAACACCTCTTGGCAACCGATAACTGTATTCCTGCAGCAATCTCTTCCATAGGCTTACCCTCGCCCACTAATGAAATAACTTCACTCTCTGCAAATACCGCGCACTGTGCTGTTATTGGAATCACGTTCTTCGCTGTAAGAGACAGATTAGAGAATTCATCTAAAGACATCTCAAATGCTCTTGCCATAGATTCAAAGAATCTTCCCGTTCCTGCTGCACATTTGTCATTCATCGCAAAATTAAGCACGGTTCCATCAGTGTCAATCGCAATTCCCTTAACATCCTGACCGCCTATATCAATAATTGCCTTAACCGAAGGGTCAGTTACATGTACGCCCATGGCATGACAGCTTATCTCTGATATATTCTCGTCTGCAAATGGTACTTTGTTTCTTCCGTAACCCGTACCAATCAGATATGTAAGCTCCTCTGCACTGTTTAAACCGTCAACCTGGCTTACAGCCTCGTCAAGCGCATCCTTCGCACTAAGCACAGGATTAATCCTGCTTCTCTTAGTAACCGCAGCTGCGATTTTTCCATTCTCATCTAAAATTACGCATTTGGTATATGTACTTCCTGCGTCACAACCACCGAAATATTTCATTCTGCTATCCTTTCCTGCCACATATGCAGCATACACACTTCTTACCAGCTCTTAGAATCGTCAAAATCCTCAAGTGACGGGTCAAGCGGCTCTTCCCTGAAAACAGTTCTCATGTATCTGTTAATCTCCGTTCTCATGTCTCTTCTTGTTCCATCCTCAGGACACATAAGATTGTGCGTTACCCATATTAAATGAATTCCATGTTTTCTCGCTTCTTCCTCAAATAGACCATGATATCCTGACATTGATTTGCAGCCCATATGAACATACATGATTACTATATCAATATTAAACATTTCGCAGAAACGCCAGAGTGCCTCTACACCTGTCTCATAACCGCCGTTAGAGCGGTTTCTCATAATCATATTCTCGTACAGATATGCAAGGTCTAACATTGCCTGATGCTTATCCTCTGTGTTGACCATCTCTGTAGACACCATGCTTAACATATCCGCAATAGTAACAACGCCCCAGCAGTTAAGAAGCCAGATTGGTAGCGCTGTGTAATATGCAGCCTGAACACCCCATGTCATTGCTCTGTGGCGGTACTCCTTCGCCGCCATCTCTTTATTCTTATATGCATCAAGTGCCATCTTTGTAAGCTTTTTATCCATATCAAGAAATGCCTGATTTCTTCCACCGGCAGCCTGATACACACCATATCTGTAGAGTGCAAGCGTTACGCCCATAACCTGCGGATAATCTGTCTTGGAAATCTCCATCCACTCTAAGAATTCCTCTGTCTCTGCATTAAACCGCTTCATACTCTTAAAGAATGCATCCCAGTCGAACTTCTCTCCAGTCTGTTCCTCTATGAAATGGATTGCATTGACAACCTCTTCTGCCGCATACTCCTGTACGCTTTCCTGCCTGTGTCTTATTGGCACAGCAAGCTGAAATGTAGGAATCTTAAATGACCTTGCTTCAATCCCGTTACCCATAAGGCTTCCGTCACATGTCGTATTACACTGCACCGCACAGCAGCCTATAAGCGGGAAATCATCTGCCAGTGCTACACCAAGCTCAGCCGCCGGCATAGGACAGACATCTGACGGCACACCATACTGGTGTGTAACGTCAACATAATAGCTTACTCCATCCTGTGACATCATCGAGCTTGTATACACTGCAGGAACTTCCACTGACAACCATGTAAGGTTAGGGAAACCTCCCATCAGTGTACTCATCATATTTTCATCAAAAAGGACAATCTTGCTGTTTAGCTTCTTATCATTGCCGATAGCCGGGTCTGCCTTAAATATCTGTCCAAGCATCCCGCATATATCAGTAACGATAAGTCCCAGTGCCTGATGCGCCATTCTAAGCTGAGTTCCTCTCATGCCCTCTGTATGCCTGTCCATGAAATCAGGCAGTGCAAGATAATTAATCATCCAGCGGTATCTGAAGAAGCCCTTCATGTTATTAGGTTTTATTATAAATGTAATTAAAGTCTTCCAGTATCCAAGCCACCTTACATAGTCGTACCATGTATCTTTCAATCCGCGCCATTCTCTTCTTCTCTTTGGCTTTTTGCCTGTATAGAATCTGCCGAGTGGCTCGCTTCCTATATTCTTAGACATATTTATAATTTCCTTCCTGCATTGATACGCTTAATCTCAAGGCTCTCGACAAATGCCTGTATTCTTGTTCTTAACTGTCCTGAAGTTCCAACAGCATAAGGTCTGTCGATTGAAAGCACTGGATAGCCGTATTTTTCTTTCATGACATGGAATGCCGAAGCCCTCTCATAGCCCCAGTAATCACAGAATTTAATCTGCTGATATATAAGGCCATCCGCCTTATACTCTTTAGCTATTGCGTCAACATACTCCTGTCTCTCGATAATCTTTTCTGTATTCATGAACCTTGGACACTGTCCCCACTTCATATACTGTCTGCATATCTGTGTAAGAACATCCTCTGTATCGTTAAGAATAATCTCATCTCTTCCCGGAAGTGAACCAAAACAGAATCTGTCAGCCACAACCAGTGCACCTGCCTCCTCAGCAAGCTTTATAAGCTCAGGGTTATCAATCTCTGAACCAACCATTACGACCCTTGCCCTGTAATTACATTTTTTATCAGGTTCACGCGTCTTAAGCTCCTCAAGTGTTTCTTCGAGCTTTTCTATAAGTGCTTCTTTCGGGCAACAGTAGGTTGCAAGACACAAAACCGCGAATTCATACCCAGTAATTCTTGGATTATCTTCTTTTCTGTAATCACCGATGCTTCTTATAAGCCGGCTTATCTTATTCTGCAATTCTACTGACTTTCTAAGTGCATCATCTGATATGTCTATTCCATATGTATTATTAAGCGGTTCAAGCACATGAAGTCTCATCTGCTTAACAAAATGTCTTAACGCCGTCTCATCATTCTTCATCGGAACATCTGAATATTCCACAAAGAATTTTTCCTTCTCTATAAGGTGCTGTCTCTCAATATTCTCTACGCACCTGTTCATCTGCGCACATGCATCCGGCGCAATTATACAGTCAAGAAAGTTAAATCCACCCTCAATTGCTCTCTCTAATATCGCACGACATCCCTCACATAGCATACTGCTCATGTAATATGTACCCATCTCTATAGAACCTGTACGAGGTGCACGCAACCTTACCGAAAAACTGCCCGGCAGATTAATAAGCGGCTCGGGTATCTGAAAACAGACTGCACCGATTGCAATATCACCTTTAGCCTGTGCCTGCCTTACAAGGTCGTTATTCACGTCCTCCAAAAGCTTCTCAAAATAATACAGATTAGCTAAATCCTTCACATTTGCCTCCTCTTACAATATTCCCATATTAACAAGTGCTTTCTTTGCACCCTCAACAATAATCGCATCATCAGGAAGATTGAATACATTTTCACCAAGCACATCTGCCTGCGCAAGCTTGGAATCGCTCTGTATTACTGAAAGCAGTTCAAGGTCGCCGATATCCATAAGCTTCGCAACCTCCATATCCGGTATTCTGTTAGCGATGACTCCGATTCTGTCATACATCACAAGCTCATCTGCAACTTTCTTGATTGTCTGAACAACCTGGCATCCCTTCTTGCTTGCGTCAGTAACAAGCAGCAGATGTGTAACCTTCTCCATAACTCTTCTGTTAATCTGCTCTATTCCTGCTTCTCCATCAATTACAACATAATCAAACTTATCTGAAAGCATTGTGATAACTTCTTTAAGATATGAATTAATCTTGCAGTAACAGCCTGCTGTCTCAGGTCTTCCTATTGCGATAAATGCATATCCATCCTGTTCAACGACTGCATCCATTATCTCGTATTTGGCTTCTCCAAGTAACTCCACAGCAGTCTTGGTATCTCCGCCTTCAACATTCTTGATTACTTCTTTTCTTATATCATCTATAGTCTTATCAACCTCAACATTAAGCACTGTAGAAAGTCCGACCGCCGGGTCAGCGTCAATCGCAAGTATCTTTTTATCTGGGTGTGCCTCAACAAGAAGCTTTACAATAACTCCCGCTAAAGAAGTCTTACCAACTCCGCCTTTTCCTGCTACTGCTATAATCTGTGTTTTCTTATCCATTATTGTTCTCCTTAAAATATTTCGAATTTAATTCTTAATTATCAGTATCCAAAAAATGCACCAACGCCATTCACAAGTCCATTGGCAAGCATTTCTAATGTTTCATCACTATGGTCTGAGCTTGCATTCCCAAGTTCCATATCAACTGACGGAACTGTACTGTATGATGTCTGTGTCAGATCTATCGTCATGCTTCCAGAACCATGAATCTTTGCACCTTGTCCACGAAGTCCGTCAACAAGTGATGCCCCAAGTGAATCATGCTGCTGCCAGTGGTCTGCCACAGGACTCATATTCTTAATTGCATCGGGAACTGCTATATAAAAGCATCCCTTATCGTATGAAAGTCCATCACCATCCCAGTGCAATGATATATGACAGTCTGCAACATTGTTACATATTACAGTTCTTGCCACATTATCAAGCTGTACATCTGATGAATCCCTTATCATCAGCACATCATATCCTTCTAACAGAAGTTTATCTCTTAAAATCTCTGCCATCTTAAGTGTTACTTCGCTCTCTGGTGTCCCGTCATAAAATGTCATTCCGCCTGACACCGCCGTTGCTGTCGCAGCGCCAGCCGCCGTACTGCCTCCTGTACTCTTAGGAGAACCGTCCGGATGGCACAATGTTCTGACCGCCGAACCTCCTGCCGTTCCATGCCCGGCATTAACTCCGACAACAATATTCTTTCTCTGACCTGACGCTTTATAAAGAACAGCATAACCATCACTTATAGCAGAATGGTCTGCATATTCCCATGTTGTATTCATATAAATGTGTTCCAGATTCTCATATACAGGAACTCCGGTATATGGTTCTTTCTCTCTTATATATGGATTCTGCGTCTCCTCCTGCCCTGCATCTGTTTCAATCTGTTCTGTATTCTCTTCAAAATCGCTTTCTGTCTGCTCTGCGCTTTCTGTTTCTGCTGTGTCCTCAGCAGACTGACTGCCTGCATCTGAATCCTCGATTCTGCTTCCAGTCATATCCTGACTTGTTTCTTCAATGTCCGATTTATTCAATTTCGATGAAGCATCAATATTATTCTTTTTACAGCCTGACATCATCGTCACCGTAACTATCAGCGACATTATAACAGCTGCATATTTAGCAGCATTTGTCAATCTATTCATCTGTATCCTCCGGCCACACTGAACCTTCATCAAGTCCGTTATCAGTAAGCCATTTATCTTCTACTGTAATATATTTCTTAGTGCCAGCTTCATCAACAAGCATAACAGATACCTTAAGTGTCTGCCCTTCTGCAAGTTCTTCACACCCATAATCTCCGTCAAATATCTGTTTTATCTTCCACATAACAATCTCCGTTTCAAATACTTAATGTTTTTATTATAAAACATTTTTACAAAATATGCTATAATATATCCATTATGAAAGTACGGAGGACAATATAATATGGGTACTCTGCGGTGATATTAAAGCTGAAGATTATAAGGAAACATATCGCAAATTAGGCGCATACCTTAAGTCCGCAACACCTGACAAGCTGATAACCTTCCATCCTTTTTGGAAGATGTTCATCAACAATGTGTACAGGCGGACATGATGGTGTAAGCTATGGTGTTGTATGTAACTAGGACGAGACATGTGGTGGATAAGTCCTGTCACTGGCGTAAAAAGTTACATTGGCAAATGCTCCGCCGATTCATTCACTGCTAAGAAATTCGCTAAAGTTGATGGTGATGATACCGACAGGGTGCTGGTGATAAAGTAATAATAAAATGGACTTTCCCACGGATTTACCGTGCAGAAAGTCCATTTTACTTTTATTTCAGTTTATCTCACCCCCAGATAAGCTTCTCCCAGAATTCCTTATCCCTGGCATACTTTAATATATCCTCTTCTTTTTCGTTATCAAGGTAATCCATAACCTTGTTGTAATCTGTCGGATTTTTAAAATCAATCTGCCACAAAAGTGTGCCTACTCCGTCCTTAAATTCCTTACATGTAATTCCCTGCTCGGTATATGCAGTAACTGTCCACACTTTCTCTCCTGATTCATCATCACATGATGCACTTTCTGTTGCACCTTCTGTCTTGCTTACACCTTCTGTTGTGTCTCCTGTAAGCATAAGCTCCTGAGACTTGCTAAGGCTGTCCTGTGCTTTTTCATTGGCAATAGCTGCTTTATGAAGAATTGTCTGATCCTCTGTTTTCATATCATATGTCCAACTGTTTTCTTCTATCCATTCTTCATCCTCAATCTTTACATCAGATGCGAATCCATTGGCTGCTGCACTCTGTGCTGCGCTTGAAGCCGCATTTGCCTTCTGCCCTGCCGGTGCATTAGCTGCTGCCTTAGAAGCTGCTTCATCCTGAACTTCCTTAAGCTTTCTGATTTTATCCTTGATTGCATCAATATTCTGGTCAAAACTGTTTAAAAGCTTTTCCCATTCTTTGTCTGACATATCCCGCCAGTCCTTTTCCTCAAGATCGTCTGCTGTAAGCTCATACTGCTGTTTGAGCATTTCAATGATATCCGCTACAAAATATCTTTCACCCGTTGCCTCATTTTCAAGTTCAATACCTGAGCCAGCCAGTGCAGCATTCCAGTTTTTCTTTTCAGTTAAAGCTTCATCCAGTGAATTGTATGAATATGCCATATCATCTGTCAAATGTTTTAAGGCATTCCAGCTTCCCCATTTGTATGAACCTTCACTGGTTGAATCTGCATACTGGCAATATGCAAACATTTCCACAGCACTTGCATTGGATGGATCTATCTCGGAAAGATTAACATCATAATCCCTGAATTCATTTCCACCCAGTGCAATGCTTACTCTTACAATCGTGTCCTCACTGTCCGGATTAATAATCTGGGTTGCCCTCATTCCGTAGCCGGTATCACCCACATTTAAGAAGCCCATTCCTAATGATTTGTACTGGATATTATTGTCCGGCTTCATAGATTCTTCAAAACCGGTGTCACCTTTGCCAGTTTTGGTTGTTCTGAAACTGTACTCTGAATAAGCACCATACCTCATTTGTGTGTTAATATTCATGTATTCTCCTTTCTGCAGCCGCTCAGTCAGTCGCAGCCGCGCCACTTTCCAGAAAGGTCCAAGTGGCAAATAATAAAAAACGCATTCATCCAACAGCTTCAATCCATTGAATAAATGCGCCTTCCATGCCTAATATATATCGGCATTATTTCATATATCATTATAGTAATTCAGAATTTCATTCCATACTTATCCAGATCAACCCTGCCATTAACAATCTCAATTCCATCTGCCATAAGCAGTTCTGCCTGCTTTCCGGCTCCTCCAAATGCGAATTCCCCGGCAAGCTCTCCCTTCGAATTAACCACTCTGTAACACGGAATATGTAACGGATCCGGGTTCTTATGAAGTGCATTGCCAACTGCACGCGCCATCTTCTTATCGCCTGCAAGCTGCGCAATCTGTCCATAAGTTGCAACCTGTCCCCTCGGAATTTTCCTGACAGCTTCATATATCCTCTTGGTTGGACTGTCAGATACAAGATCATAACTTTCCGCAATCATGCGTCTGATATCTTCATCAGGAACAGTTCCATCAAGAATAATAGTATTCCAGTGTTCCTTATTCTGATGCCAGCCTGCAATCACAGAAGAATATGTACTTCTCCACAGGTCGCGCCACTCAGGTGAAACCTTCACATTAAGATTGATATATCCATTGCGTTCATATGTCCATAAAAATGCTTTCTTGCATCCTTTAACTCTTACAAGCTGCCAGTTCTCATCATGAAAAGGCGCTTCCTGATAAGTGTCAGGAAAAGAAAGTCCATATGCAAGTGCTTCTTCCCTAGTCGTCATATTACCAGTCCTTCATAACATTTGTTAATATAGTTCTTAATTGCCGTGCTTAATTATATTTGTAGAAGCCTTCACCTGAAGACATTCCAAGCTTTCCCTCATCAATATACTTCTTGAGAATAGCTTCCATCTTCTTGAAATTATATGGCATCATCATCTTCTTAAGAAGTGGTGAGAATATTCCCGGAACACTCTGATACTGGTGAACAATATTATATGCAGTATTAAGCCCTACTGTATCAAATATCTGGAAAGGGCCTTTAGGTGCACCTGTTCCTCTTGTCCATGCAATATCAATGCTTTCAGGATCAGACACTCCTGCAGCATACAGATCAAGTCCGCTAAGAAGGAATGGAACCAGCATAGAATTAAGCAGGTATCCGCTCTTTTCCTTTCTTACAGGAAGTCCAATCATTCGTATATCGTTAGCAAACTGCATTACTTCGTTAAAATACTTCTCATCAGTCTGAGCCTGTGTCATAACCTCAGCAGTGTTATTCTTCCATATAGAATTAGCAAAATGTAATGACAGATATTTGTCTGGTCTTCCAGTATATTTTGCAAACATCGATGGAAGAAGTGTCGATGAATTGGTTACAATCACAGTCTTGTCCGGAAGAAGTGGTGAAAGCTTTTCATAGAAAGCAATCTTATCCTTTTCATTCTCAGCCATAGACTCAATCACAAGGTCTGCATCAGCAACAGCCTTAGCCATATCAAGCTCAAGCTTGAGATTAGCGTATGCATTCTCTACTTTCTTAAGACACTCTTCCTTGTCAAATGTATCTTCATCCGCAAGTCCTGCACACCACGCATTCTTATCCTCTGCCATCTTCTCAATAGCTTCAATATAAGTCTGCTTAAGATGGTCAATCTTAGGCTGTGTTCTTCCAATAGACCCCTCGCTTCTTAACCAGATAGTTACATTAAATCCACAATATGCTGCCTGAAAAGCAATCTGGCTTCCAAGCACTCCGCCTCCGGCAACAACAACATTAGAATATTTCATCTCTTATTCCTCCATTTCCCTACTCGCTCTTACAACATATCTTATCTTTCTTAACACCTTATCCGGTTTAGTTACAATGGCAAAAAACCATCTTGCAACCCAGCAGAAAGGCAGAAAAACCGGCATTTTCTTTAAGAATGGAAATGTAAATTTCATTCTTTCTAAAGGTGGGAATACATTAAGCCAAAATCCCTTGATACGACCATTTTTCTTAATTTCATTCTTAACTGAGTTATACACTGTTCCATAAGTTCCACTAGACAGCACATACTTGGCTGTTTCTTCTATCTCCTCACTAAATCTGCCGTCTTCAAACCAGTATTTCTCCAGAGCAGTAACTTTCTTATAAAAATCTGACAATCCAAGTTTTTCAAGCTGCTTGTATACATAGACCATATTCATATCAGGCTTGGCATTGTTCATAATATATATATCCATGACTGAGCGTATACCAGAACCGCCTCCCTGAAAATGCTTTGAAAAATGTGCAATATTATACACATAGAAATCCTCATGGCTTAATGCTCTCTTATATTATAAGTTTATTATTAATTTTCTCAGCCAGACAAAAAAGTTTATTAAATCTCATTATGGTTCAATCGACTTTTTAACTCCAAAATATCATGCTTTATTTGTTCAATGACTATCTTAAATTCCTCATCGCTTTTCCCAGTTGGATCTTCAAGTCCCCAATTATCATCAAATGGTCTGCCTATAAATGGACACCCTACATTACATCCCATTGATATTGCAATATCCGGTTCTGGAATATCACTAACCAGCTTACTGAACTGTCCTTCTGCTTCCATATCTATATTATATAATTCCTTCATAATACGGACAGCATCCTGATTAATCCGTGGTTTTGTTTCTGTCCCCGCCGAATAACTTTGAAACACATCTGATGCCAGATGTCTTCCAAAAGCCTCAGCAATCTGACTTCGGCAGGAATTATGGACACAAATAAAAGCTACTTTTATCTTACTCATAAAATGGACATCTCTCCTTTATACATTGCTCATTAAAATCTGTGAATCCGCATTGCATTTGTTCGTATTGCAATGTTACTCCATAATGAGCATTTACATAATCAATACCATTCTTAAATGCTATCATTGCATCTCTCTTGCAGCATCTTGGTCCGTTTATGGTTCCTAATTCTCCAATTGCTTTCGAGGTAAACTGCATATGATTTCCCCATGTTCCATCAGTTGAAAGCGGACCTGTTCCGTCAATGATTGCTAGTGCAGCACCTATAGATGTGATTGCTCCGCATATTCCCCATAAACCGCACATTGCCCCCGGCATCCTAAGGCCCTCTGCCATCAGCCTTTCCAACGCCTGTTCTAAGTCTATCTCTCCACCTGCGTTTTTGTAGGCTACAAGCAAACTTGCACCATCTAATATATGGTGTTCCGGTCCATGAATACTGACATATTCCTTCTCTGCAATCTGCTTAAAAATGACAACCGGATTTGTTCCCCGTTCTTTCTTTATATCTTTTACAATCAGTTCTGCTTTTTCTTTTACTGTCATAGAAACCTTCCTTTCGCCTTATGAGATTTCATCTGTTTTATTATAGCTCCCCTGTTCTACAATAATTTATAGCTATATAATTTTCTCATGTTCTCATTTTTTCTTCTCTCTGCTTCTTTCAGTGCTTCATGGTATAAATCCTTGTCAAAATATACTTTATCACGAGGATAAACAATAGATTCAATAATACCATGGAATAAATCATTATATGCCATTTCTTTCGTATAACCATCACCCACATCTCCAGCATCAATTCGTGCGCATAATTCATCCAGCTGTTGCTGGAAAAATTCTTGAAAATCGTCATGGTTATCTGCTTTTATCAGAATTAGCGATTCACCTTTAAAAGAATCGCAATTCCATAATAAATCAATTGAATATTTTTTCAAATATTCGATATAAGAATTAAAATCGAATACTTGATTGATTACAGGAAGCAAATGTTCTCTCACATATAAAGCCGTAATTGAAATAATTTCTTCCATTGTGTTATCATCATATTCAAAACTTACTCTCACTTCATTTTTGGGAAGAAATAAATTCAAGTCATGCCCTATCATCAAAACAGAATTCTTTTCAATAGAATCGTAATATGTAGAAATAATACCTGCTGTAATCATAAATCCTTTTGAACCTTTATTCCATATAGGAGCTGATTTCACACCTATAAATGCCAATAAATCCTCATTCAACATTTTGGCAAAGACATTCAATTTAGAACAATATTTAAACCCCTCTGATTGGAATATTTCACCGAAAATATGTTTAAACCGCGAATTAAATGACATAATACTCCTTTCTTATAATCCACTGAATACGCCCTGTGTTCCAAAATTCTGTCGAACTAATAGTATGGTGCTGAAAACCACCTGTTCCCAGAAGCTTATCAATGCCACTCTTCTGAAGCAAGCCGGATTAATCTTGTCTGCATGAAAGTAATCTCTGTTTTCTCACTCATTATGAATCCTTCTCATTTTTCTTTGTCGATAAAACTGTTAAGGAAACAAAGTCGCGTCTCTTTCGCCACTATCTATGGGGTATCAATTACATGATTTTTCTTATTATATCCGACTCACAGATATGCTTATATAAGCAATTATCTTCCTTTACAAGCACATCATAAGAAGGCTCTGATGACTGTTCAAATGTTCCATACGCATCAATTACATGTATCTGCCCAGTCTTGGTACAATCCTCTCCCCAATTGAATTCTACAGTATCACTATGAGAATACTTCGGTCTTCCTAATACAGGAACATCATCCAGTGACTCTGTTTCAATTTCCAGAATTGCATAATAAAGCAATGTATGTTTATCATCTATACTCTTATCATTATGATAATGCCCAAAATACCAGTGCTTATATTCCAGCTTCTCTTCAATTTCCTGCAGATATTTTGTTAAAATATTATCTTCATATATTCGCCCTGGGCCTTTATCAAGAATAGCTTGCATCCTACTTGAACAACAGTGCGTAATTACATAATCTACTTTGTAATTCACTTTCTCAAGATTACGACGACCTTCTTCCATCTCTTCCTCATTCGGAAGTTCTTGAGGCCACCAAGATTCATGTACAATTCTAAACGGAAGTCCACTGTCTATTGCCTTGCGTCGCTCATAATCAAAATCACAATCGTTGCGGTTTAATATACCACCTTGCACATCATGTGAAGAAGCTCCCCCAAACGTAAAAAACGTCTTTCCATTTATATCAAAGACTTGTCCACGCTCGAGAAGAATAACTTTATCCCTCACAATATGACGAACCTTACCGCCATGCCACTCCTCTATCGGAAATTCTGCAATCATATCAAAATTCTCATGATTCCCCTGAACCCAAAGAGTTGTATATGACTTTTGCTGAAAGTTCTTGCAGTTATAGTCAAATGTCTTGTCCTTAGCCCAACACAAACCCAGATCACCACATACGATTACATAAATCGGACTCTGTATTGCACCTGTACTGGTATATCCCACACGCCATGTCGATGATAAAATAATATGCGGTTCCTTTATGGATTTAATTAAAGCTGCAAACTGATATAGGAAACTATTATTTATGGTAAAAGAATTTTTCCAAAGGCATAGCTTGCCTAGCTGCACTTACTCCTATTTAGCGTGCAATGTGATTGCATCCCTCTGTCCATTCCCTACATCTTCTGAAAATTCTATCTGGATGAGCTACAACATCAAAATAACCTGTTCTAATACCATAAATCATCGCCTCAACCAGAAATTAATGCAGCTAATCATTTTATATACTCTCCTATCGTAACAGCTTTCTAATCTGCTTATCAGTTGCTATCGGATATGTCTCATGCATGTATTCCACAAGACGATTCCACGATTCTGCCGGTTCTTCCTTGTAACAGCTTGTCACATAATCATATCCATATATATGCTCTACAGATGAATAAACCGCCACATCCCATCCATACTCTATGCCTTTTTTATTCTTACGCTTCCTAAAATCACAGTTGCACAGGTATGTCTGCATACAAAGATTAGTAATTGCTCCATCAAAGCCCTTTTCTCCATCTTTTCCGAACCCAGCTTTTATTTTGAGTTCGCTAGAAAGTATTTCTGCATCAGCATTTTCTTCTATAAAGTTATCCATGATTTTCTTGTACTTGTAAGGTGCTTTTCCATCTTCATACAAAGCATCAAAATCATAACCGTCCCTGCGATAATTGGCAAATACAGGAAGCCATTTCTTTGAGATAAATCCAGCTTTCTTGTCAAAAAATTTGCCATATACTATATCTTTGCCTCTTACAATTACAGTTCTCCAAAGCCATGGGTCTTTGTCAACATCATCAGACCACCAATATTCAGGAACTGTTCGCTCTTCCAACGAAAACCCTGGTATGTCATTCTTAAATAAAGGCAAGAAACCTATTCTGTTAATATATTCTGTCGCTTCTTCCACAGTATGTATGCACTCTGGATCATCCCAATCCACACCATACATAACCCATGTGCCCGATTCGTTTCCCATCTGATACTCCTGTTCTATATCACAATGCCATTGCAATGGTCAATCTCATGCTGGATTATCTGTGCTGTCCAGCCTGAATATTTTCCATGCTGTTTCTTAAAGCTCTGGTCAAGGTAATCCACCTCAATCTCCTGATATCTGGTGCAGGGACGTACACCCTCCAGCGACAGACATCCTTCCTCTGTCTGATAAGTTCCGGACTTCTTTGTAATCACCGGATTAATCATGGCAAACTGAAATGGTCCTGCTGCCACAACGATAATATTCTTCTTAACACCTATCATGTTTGCAGCCATTCCAACGCAATGGTCAAGATTAGCTCTCAAGGTATCAAGCAAATCTGTTACCACCTGCTTATCTGCTTCTGTCGCATCCACTGATTTCTTTGCAAGAAACAATGGATCTCTTACTATCTTCTTTACCATTAGTTCCATCCTTTCCATACATCCGGCTGATATCCGAGTGTAGACTGCTTTCCATTCCTTACAATGGGAATTTTAATTACCTGTGGATTCTCAAGTACTTTTTCCAGCTTTCTACGCTCCGCTTCGGTCTGTGCAGAACCGAAGTCCACCGGACGACACTCACCCTTTTTCTTTCATATCAGTATTCCTTTGCTATTTCTTCATCTATTCCATACATAGCCTTAAAATGTTCGAGGTCTGCCGGACTTTTTATCAACATTACCTCTTCTATCTTACCTGTATGTATATCCTTAAAGCCTGCTACCTGCTCACCATTACAAATGCTTGCTTTTATTACAGGCTTTTTGTTTTCCTTGTCATATGACTGCCCCATTTTTTTCTTCTTAAACAGTCCCATTTTGCTCACCTTCCTTTGCCAAGAGCCATTGCTGCAACACCATAATCCTGATATACAACAATATCTCCCTTATATGTCTCTGCTTCTTTTAAGAATTTTTCTACTCGTTCCATATGATATACCACAGTTTACCTAAAATTATACTAATAGCCGCAGAACCTCTGTGACTCATTTCCATAGTATTCAGCCATAATTTCCCTTATTGCCCTCCATGTTATAGTATAACACGAATTAATCCTCCAGACGACAGAAAGAATCTCTGGCTGTAATCAGATATCTGGTAATGGATTGTATTCATGCCAACACATCAGCCACTCACGCATATCTTCATCAGACATTTCATTCAAAGGTCTTGATACGAAATCCACCTCTCCCCAGGAATAATCAATACTGGGGATATTACCCAGTTTTTCTGAAGGTATGTATGTTTCAAGCGGAACTCCAAGCAATCGGTCAGAACCAAGTTCTGCTTTCAAGCCTTTCTTATTAGAATAATAGCTGACAGCCAAAGCAGGAAATAATGACAAATACTCCTGCTCACAAAATCGACAGCCTTTATTCAATATCGTTCTTTCATTTATCTTCGTACTCCACGAATGACCGTGCCTGCATTTCCACCACGCTCTCTTTGCCGAAGTTCGTGATACTTGTGTCGGTTTCAATTTATTCTGTTCATAATCCCATTCGCTAAGAAGCTGACTGTCTGTTGTCGCCAAATCGTTAATACCTGCAATCACTCTCGCACCGGAACATATCGGGCATTTTTCTCCATTAGAACGAGCCTTAACGCTTGTCTGCCATTCGTGACCGCAAGCACCTCTCCACCATACTTTTTTATTTGAACCAAAGGTAATATCATCAGGTGTAAGCGGTATGTTCTTCTCCGACCACTCCGAAACAAGCTCCGGGTGTACTTCTGCTAAACTGTTGTTCATAGCCAAACCTCAACCTCCTTGTGCTTAGAGTATATGAAGTTTTGGCTTTATCTTGTAGTTTGCGAATATCCGTATAAATAGAAAAAGCCCTTTGAGAAAAGGATTTCTCCTCTCTCAAAGGGTAGTTTAACTTTTACTTAGAATTATCTTTTTTAATAACTAAGTTGTAATTGCTATCATAATACAGTCCAAGTTCTCTACACATTCTATCGTTCACATTATCTAACGCTTTCTTATATTCTGCATACGTTGGAGACAGAACCATCAAATTAGGAATGAATATATCGTTATAGCCTTTATTTTGTAACTTTTTCTGCATTTTTCTCTGTGCAATAAATGCCGGATGGTATTTCATTATACCGTTTTTCATTTTAGCACCTTTCCATACTTTTTCTTTTAGTCTTTCATATTCGCTTTCACTCATATCACGATAATAGGCTATCATCTCATCTGCGGTTCTGGTTTCTTGTGCAATCCCACCTATCATCTTCGCACCGATTCCCATAATAAAAGGAACTTTCAATGTCGTTTCATCGCAATATTCTAATATATTCTGTAGTGCCTGCTTCTGTTCCAAAGTCTTCAACCTTACATTAAGAAATGGTTTGAAATGACTTTTAAAATAATCTCCCCATTCTTTTCCCGGTAGCAAAGACTCAATCGCATTTTCAACGATTTGATAATCAAGTGCCTCATTTGCTCTGTCTGCGTCACCATCATCTATAAATTGCTTCAAAGCTTCAAGTTCTGAGTCCTTTAAAACTTTTTCCTGCACTTTTTCTTGATAAATACGAAGAAGAATACTTTTGTCGCCAGTTTCCAAAAGGCTCTGTATGTCTTTAATACTAATACCGAGTTTTCTATATACTGAAATCTTTTTTAAAGTTTCAACATCTTGTGCAGTATAGTTACGATAACCATTGTTATCTTTATCCACTGACAGCAATCCTTTTTCTTCATAATACTTAACTGCACGCTTTGTCATTCCAACCTCATTTATAATTTCATTCAATAACATCGGATGCACCTCCTTATGATTTATGTTGATAGTATAAGCGTATCCGCTGCGTGCAGGTCAAGAGTTTTTCGTCTTTTTTCTAAAAATGGGCAATCCCGATTTCAGGACTGCCCATTCATTCTGCTAATTATGCAATTTTTTCTTGCTTGCACCGATTTCTGCATCAATTGAAGAGGAGACAATGGAAACCAATGTCATAATTATTGAGGGAGCATCTAGATTCGAACTAGAATCTGTTGCCAACAAGATATCTTATTTAGTATAACATAAAAGACTAATAATTACCAGGCTGAGCCTTCTTCTGTTTTGCGAAATACTCGTCAAAATTGATAAGCCCCGATTTCTTCAAATCCTTAGTAGCTTCTGCATAAATCTGCATCGTTGTTTCTGCATCTGCATGTCCCAGCATATCCTGCATAGCTTTAATGTTTACACCTGCTTCACACATTCTGGTTGTAAAAGTATGTCTCAAAGAATGATTGCTAAATTTTGGAAGAATAACTGCATTATCTCGGTGATCTTTATCAAGTACCTCGAAATTGCAATCTCTAATAATTCTTCTTAAAGCTTTATTAAGTGTGCCTTGATGCTGAACATTACCAAAACGATTTACAAATATAAAATCTCGATAACCATCAACAACCGCTTCACTCTTAATTCCACATTCTTCTTGATATTCCCTCTCCATGAGGAAATTTTCTAATTACTCCATCGTCACGGACAGAGAAATGCACTGCATCAATGAAAACGATAGGATATACAGCAGATAAAGGCCGGTTTTGCCATTCCTCAATTCTTGGAAGCAGCTTGTCTGTTATATCAGATACCATTCCTTCACTTACTTCAAAACCATAAATATCCTCTATAGTCTCTGAAATCTGTCGTGTGGTCATTCCCTTCGCATACATGGAAACACTCCTTTGCTGCTTATTATCTAGGGTTAAACTTAACTACTATTTTTTCTTTGCGATATAAAATACATAACTGTAATAATCTACTACTAATCTAAAATAAAGCGATTATAAGCTATCCTTTTTCCTGTGTTTGTTTTAAAGTTTTCATCTATACACTTTTTTATCTTTTCCTGTTCTTTTTCTTTATCCATAACCGTTAAATTTTCAAGCAAATCAGCTTCCCATTGTA
>OGII01001171.1_pt1 | contig 19729 bp, 15 predicted proteins | sample 1571701 | NCBI WGS metagenome assembly OGII01 (sample SAMEA2581950, study PRJEB24529) | metagenome | biome: Human gut stool | place: China | collected 2011
CAGAGGTGATTGATGCGAATCTGCAAATGGCAACCGTTCGAGATCTGCTCACCATGTGTCTTGGACAGGAACAGGGGAGTCTTATGGGAGCGCAGCGTCCGACCTGGGAGATTGATCCTCTTGGAAATAATTTTGGTGCCGGTGGATTGTTTCTTACACTTTCTGAACTTCATAAATTCGGATTGTTTTACCTGAATAAGGGAAAATGGAATGGAAAACAGATTTTATCCGAAAAATGGATAGAAGAAAGTACAAAGGCTTCGGATACCGATTATTATGGTTATCTTTTCTGGAGAGGAGAATATAATTCTTTCAGGGCTGACGGAAAATATTCCCAGATTACCATGATTCTTCCGGATAAGAATGCGGTTGTATCTCTTGTCGCAGAATGCCGTCAGGGTGAAAAGCTTATGCGGGCATTATATGATCTTGTCTGCGCAATTATACCGGCATGAAAATGACTGTAAAATCATATTTAAATGTTAAACATTCCACACTAAAAGCAGTGGTTTTGGCTGTAGTATCCGCCCTGATGTTTATTGTCGGAGGATTTCTGGTAAAAGAATATAAAATAAATGCATTGGGGAAAAAGGAGTATAAGAATGTTAAATGATAAAATAAAGGAGCTGAGCTCAAAACACGGTGAGATCAGTGCGGCTACATTGCATCTTGCGGCCATGTTGTTCATGCTGATGGATCATCTTTGGGCGACACTGCTGCCGGCACAGGACTGGCTGACCTGTGTCGGGCGGCTGGCCTTTCCTGTTTTTGCCTTTATGGCGGTAGAAGGTTATTTTCACACGCACAGCTTTAAAAGGTATGCACTCCGGCTGCTGGTGCTGGCTGTGATTTCTGAGGTTCCCTTTGATCTGATGTATGGTGGAACATGGTTTTATCCATTTCATCAAAATGTGATATGGACACTTTTAATAGGGCTTTTGAGTATCCGTATCATGGAAGCTGTAAGGGAAACGCAAAAAAAATGGGTATATGTGATTGTGGTGGCAGTTGTCCTTATAGCAGGAGCAGTGCTTGGAACCGTATGCATGGTAGATTACTATGGTGCAGGTGTCCTGACCGTATTTGTTTTTTATCTGTTCCGGGGACGGAGCTGGTGGTGTCTGCTGGGACAAGCTGCTGCATTGTACTGGATTAACGTGGAAATGCTTGGAGGTCTGATGTATCCGGTTCCCCTGTTTGGAGCAGAGCTTGAACTATGCCAGCAGGGACTTGCCCTCCTTTCCCTGCCGCTTGTCTGGCTGTATCACGGAAGACAGGGGTATCACAGTAAAAAATTCCAATATTTTTGTTATGCTTTTTATCCGGTGCACATGCTGATTCTTGCACTTGTACTGAATTATATTAATCGGTAAAGGTTTATGTGAACAGCAGCATCCCGTCGAATTCCGTCGGTAACTGAATAAATCTTAGTATAGTGTTTTTAGAAAAATGATGATATACTGTAACTATTCAGAGTCATGAAAATCATGGAAACAGGTACGTCGAATGCTTGCATTTGTAAGAACCTGCGACATGATTTATATAATGTAACAATTGTACAACAGAGGGATGAAACATGGCGCCTAATAAACATAGAATCAAATTGAAAGGCCGGTTAAAGAGATATACACAGACGTCCGTGTATCTGGGCATATTGCTTATTTTAATTAATCTGGTGATTTATTTGCTGAGTATACCGGCAGGGCTGCTTCTTACCTGCTTTATTTTGATATACTTTGCGCTTGTGCTGTCCATGCAGTTTTATAATAAGCCGGTGATCCTGAATGAGATGGTCAGCTTCGCCACGCAGTACGGACAGATTCAGAAGGTACTGTTGCAGGAGCTGGAAATTCCCTATGCCATTCTGGATGATGAAGGGCATGTGATCTGGATGAATGTGGCGTTTGAAAATGTGGTGCATAAGGACCGCGGCTATCACAAGTCCATCACCTCCATTTTTCCTTCGATTACGAAAGAGAAGCTTCCGGATGCGGAGGAGCGGGTAGAGATTAATCTCATCTATGGGCAGAGCAATTATCTTGCGAAGATGCGTAAGATCCTGACCGATGAAATGGTACGGAACAGTGATGTTTTTGCAAGTGAAGATTACCATGGCTATCTGATCGCTTTTTATTTATTTGATGAAACCGCACTTCGTCTGGCATTACAGGAAGTGGATGATCAGAGCCTTGCGGTCGGCATGATTTACCTTGATAATTATGAGGAAGCGCTTGCTTCAGTAGAAGAGGTACGAAGATCACTGCTTACGGCATTGATTGAGCGTAAAATTAACAAGTACATTTCTTCCTTCGACGGAATCTGTAAGAGACTGGAAAAGGATAAATATATGGTGGTTCTCCGGAAGAAATCCATGGAGATGATTGAGCAGGACAAGTTCGATCTGTTAGAGGATGTGAAGACCGTTAATATCGGAAATGAAATGGCGGTTACCGTCAGCATCGGTATCGGTCTGGATGGTCTGACCTATGCGCAGAATTATGAGTTCGCGCGCAATGCGATTGATCTGGCGCTTGGAAGAGGCGGAGATCAGGCAGTTGTAAAGACACCTAAGAATATTGTTTATTACGGTGGTAAGAGCCAGCAGGTAGAGAAGAATACCCGTGTCAAGGCCCGCGTGAAGGCGCAGGCTCTCCGTGAAATTATTTCCGGCAAGGAAAATGTACTCATTATGGGACACCGTATCCCGGATGTGGACAGCTTTGGCGCAGCTGTTGGGATTTACCGGGTGGCAAGTACGCTGGGGCGTCAGGCACACATTGTCCTGAATGAAGTCAGTACCTCCATGAAGCCGATGGTGGATCACTTCAGACATCATCAGGATTATGCGGAGGGGCAGATTGTCAGCAACCAGCAGGCAATGGAGCTTGCCGGCAGTAATACGGTGCTTGTCGTTGTAGATGTGAATAAGCCAAGTATTACCGAGTGCCCGGAGCTGCTCCGGATGTGTAAGTCCATCGTGGTGCTGGATCATCATCGTCAGGGAACGGAGAGTATTGAGAATGCAACATTATCCTATGTGGAAGCATATGCCTCTTCTACCTGCGAAATGGTTTCAGAGATTCTGCAGTATATCGGAGAGACGATCCGCATTACACCGGAGGAAGCAGATTGTATGTATTCCGGTATTATGATTGATACACAGAACTTTATGGCCAAGACTGGTGTCCGGACCTTTGAGGCGGCTGCGTTTCTTCGGCGTAACGGGGCAGATGTGACGCGTGTGCGCAAGCTGTTCCGGGAGGATGCCATTCAGTATAAAGCGAAGGCAGATGCTGTCAGTCAGGCAGAGATTTACAGGAATGCATTTGCAATTTCCACCTGCAGCAGTGAGCATCTGGAAAGCCCGACGGTTGTCGGAGCACAGGCAGCGAATGAGCTGCTTAATATCAAGGGTGTGAAGGCCAGCTTTATTATGACCGAATACCAGAATCAGATCTTTATCAGTGCCCGTTCCATTGATGAAGTCAACGTTCAGATTATCATGGAAAAGATGGGCGGCGGCGGTCATCTGAATACCGCAGGATGTCAGCTGGAGGGTGTATCGATTCCGGAGGCTATCGGTATTCTGAAAGGCACGCTGGATAAGATGATTGATAACGGAGATCTGGTGGTAGACTAAAGAAAGGGAGCAGACAGGAATGAAAGTTATTTTATTGGAAGATGTAAAGAGCCTTGGTAAAAAGGGAGAGGTTGTTAATGTAAATGATGGTTATGCAAGAAACTTCGTGCTTCCGAAGAAGCTTGGAGTAGAAGCAACCGGTAAAAATATGAATGATCTGAAGCTTCAGAAGGCCAATGAAGAAAAGGTTGCTAAGGAGCATTTAGAAGCAGCACAGGCCTTTGCCAAAGAGATGGAGAATGATCATGTGGTCGTTTCCATCAAGGCAGGAGAAGGCGGCAGAACCTTTGGTTCCGTTTCCTCCAAAGAAATTGCAACAGCATATAAGGAACAGTGCGGCAAGGAAATTGATAAGAAGAAAATCATTCTTCCGGAACCTATTAAGAGCTTTGGAGTTTATGAAGTTGCTGTAAAGCTTCATCCGAAGGTAACCGGTACCCTGAAGGTTAAGGTACAGGAAGCATAGATGAAAGATTTATGCTGCTGTTTACCAGGCAGTGAACAGCAACAGATTTGAAACAGTTACCAGGAGAGTTAACATGCCAGCAGCAGAAGAAGCGCTGTTAAAACGTGTTCTTCCACACAGTATCGAAGCAGAGCAGTCCGTAATCGGAGCAATGATCATGGATCGGGAAGCGATTACTGTCACTTCGGAAATCATCAGTGGGGATGACTTTTACAGCAGACAATACGGCGTCGTATTTGATGCCATGGTAGAACTGAATGACGAAGGAAAGCCGGTAGATGTCGTTACCCTGTCAGATAAGCTGAAGGAAAAGGATGTACCGCCGGAGGTCAGCAGTCTGGAATTTTTAAAGGATCTGCTGAATGCCAACTTTACATCGGCGAATGTCAGGTATTATGCCAATATCGTAGCAGAGAAGGCAACCCTGCGAAAGCTGATCCGGTTAAATGAAGAGATTGCGAATACCTGTTATACCGGGAAAGAGAGTCTTGAAACAATTCTGGAAGATACGGAGAAGCGGGTCTTCGAACTGGTTCAGAAGCGGAACACGGGAGAATTCGTACCGATCCGTCAGGTCGTTATGAATGCGATGGACAAGATCGAACAGGCCTCCAGGAATAGCGGAAATGTCACCGGTCTTGCAACGGGCTTCCTGGATCTGGACTTCCGTACTGCAGGAATGCAGCCGTCGGATCTTATTCTGGTTGCAGCCAGACCCTCCATGGGTAAAACGGCGTTCGTCCTGAACATTGCAGAGCATATGGCATTTAAAGAGAATTATACCGTTGCCATATTCAGTCTGGAAATGAGTAAGGAACAGCTCGTAAACCGTCTGTTTTCCTTAGAGTCCAGAGTGGATTCCCAGCATCTGCGTACCGGTAATCTGACGGATGCAGAATGGGAGAAGCTGATTGAAAGTGCCGGTGTGATCGGAAAGTCCAATCTGATTATTGATGACACGCCGGGTATCAGCATTTCGGAGCTTCGTTCCAAATGCCGTAAATATAAGTTAGAGCATGATTTAAAGATTATTATCATCGACTACCTGCAGCTGATGTCGGGCTCCGGCCGTGGCTCGGAATCCAGACAGCAGGAGATTTCCGATATTTCCCGTTCATTAAAGGCGCTTGCAAGAGAGCTTCACGTGCCCGTTATTGCGCTGTCACAGCTGAGCCGTGCTGTGGAACAGAGACCGGATCACCGGCCGATGCTCTCCGATCTCCGTGAATCCGGAGCAATCGAGCAGGATGCGGACGTGGTTATGTTCATTTACCGTGATGATTATTATAATCATGATACGGAGAAGAAAGGAATAGCAGAAATAATCATAGCCAAGCAGAGAAACGGTCCGATCGGAACCGTGGAGCTGGTATGGCTGCCGGATTATACCAAATTTGCAAATCTGGAAAGAAGTTAATAGAGATCAAAACAATTACGAAAGAGGACAAGCTGGAATCAGCTTGTCCTTTCGCTATATAAAAAGGAGGAAAAGAGAATGCAGACAGAAAAAATCTATATGATTTCCGATGCGGCAAAAAATGTTAAAGTAGAGGCGCATGTACTCCGTTATTGGGAGGAAGAGTTAAAGCTTCCGGTCAGGCGTAATGAAATGGGACACCGGTTTTATACGGAGGAGGACATTAAGCTCTTCCAAAGAATCAAGGACCTGAAGGATCAGGGCCTGCAGCTTAAAGCAATCCGGAATCTGCTGGCAAGGGAAAGAGAGCAGGAAGGACAGGAGTCGCTGTGTGATCCTACACAGGAAAAAATGAACCGGAAGGAGGCAGAGGATATGGGGAAACGTCATGTGCTGATGGTACATAACGGGGAGGTAATGCCTGTTGAGGAGACAAAGGCAGAGAAAAGCATGCGTCTGCAGAAGCTGTTACACAGCATGATTGCCGATGCAGTACAGAGTAATAATCAGGATATCTGCCAGGAGATTATACAGGAAGTAAAAAGCAGTATCCTGAAGGAGCTGGATTATCAGTTCCGGATGCAGGAAGAAAAGGATGATGAGCGTGAGGCAGACCGTGATGCCCGGAATGAGGAGCACTACAAGAAGCTGGATAACATGCTGCGGAACTACAGTATTAAGCAGAAATCCTCTGTTTTTGCCAGGATTAAAAATTTCAGCAAACCGAAAGCTGAAAAGCAGCAGGAGATATGAACCGGTAATGCAAAATAAAAAGGAGACGATCCATTATGGATGCGTCTCCTTTTTCATTCGTAAGAAATCTTATTCTTCAGAAATAGCACCTACGGGGCATCCGCCTGCGCAGGAACCACAGCTGATGCATGTATCTGCATTGATTTCGAACTTGCCATCTCCTTCAGAAATAGCACCTACAGGACACTGACCTGCACAAGATCCGCACTGGATGCAGGAATCATTAATAACATATGCCATGGTAAAAACCTCCTTCATAAAATACATAAACCTGTGCTTGATAATTCTTTATCAATCGTCTATATTGTAATATAAACCTGTAATATTTACAAGGTCTAAGCGCGTTTTTTGGAAAATTTTATTGCCAAATTTATCATCCCAATTTAACATTTTGGAGAGAAAAAACGGAAAGAATATGGTACAATACAACAAAATGGTACATATTGGGAATTCGAGGAGACACAAGAGTGAAAAAAATAGGAGTTTTCATGGGGTATATTACGCAGAACTATCAAAAGGATGTTCTGCAGGCTATTTTTAAAGAAGCAAATGAACTGGGTTATACGGTGTTTTGTTTTGCCAATTTCGGGGCATACGGGGATAAGGTGTTATATGCGGAAGGTGAGCGTGGCATCATGTATCTGCCGGATCTTACACAGCTTGACGGGATTATTGTCGGGGAAGATACGTTTGATGTGCCCGGAATGGGTAACGAAATATATGTATATCTGAAGAAAAACGCAGACTGTCCAGTGGTTTATCTGCGCACGGCAAGAGAGGGATTTTATCGTGTGGTGATGGACGAAGGAGAAGCGATCAGGAACATGACCCGACATTTTACACAAATCCACGGGTTTCGGGATGTCTGTTTTATGACAGGAGCCTTTGACCGGCTGGATGCCAGAAATCGTTATCAGGGTTATCTGGATGTAATGCATGAGGAAGGAATTGAAGTTACGGATCATATGGTTTTCTTTGGAGATTACTGGCGTGAGAAAGGGAAGGAAGCAGTGGACTGGTTCCTTCAGGGGAGAAAACCCGGAAATTACCCACAGGCGATTATCTGCTCAAATGATTATATGGCGCTTTCCGTGTGTGAGGAATTACAGCATCGGGGCATCCGGATTCCGGAGGATGTGTGTGTGTCCGGTTATGATGATATTACAGAGAGCAGGGAGTATTATCCGCCGCTTACTACGGCTAAGGTTCCATTTAAGGAAATGGGAAAGAGAGCCGTACGGATTATTGAAGAAGCTTTACAGGGAGAAAAACCTGAGCCTGCTACAACCTTTGTTCCTGAAATGTGTTTTCGGCAAAGCTGCGGTTGCCATGAACAGGAAGTGGAGAACCATAGTTGGCGGCGGATGTATAATAAACTGGACGCAGCAATAGAAATTTATAACCAGTCTCTTTTTTTAAATACAGATTATCAGGAAGCTTTTCGCGAAGAGGATTATCTCAAGGTGACTGAGCGTTACTTCGGAAAGCTGGGATGTGACAGGGGATTCCTTTGCTTATGCCAGGAACCTGAGAATGGTGAGAATACTCAGTTACCGGGAGCCTTTACAGAGAATATGATTTTGCGCAAGATCTTTATCAAAGACAGACCCTCGAAGGATTATCATGAGGTTTTTCCACGTGGAAGGTTGCTTCCCAGACTGGTAAACAATGCCGTGCAGGGACGAAGCATGATCGTATTTCCGATTCATTTCAAGAACAGGATCTTTGGGTATCTGGTGCTGGTGGTCGGGGAATCGGAGTGGCCGACTTCCTTTGTACAGGCGTATATGATGGCGCTGGCACTTGCCATGGAAAACAGTGCCGCACAGAAGGAGATTGCAGACCTCGAACAGTTCCGGAATCTGTACCACAGGGATTCCCTGACGGGACTCTATAACCGGCGCGGCTATGAGCACTTTCTGCGGATTCTGTATAGCAGGAGCAAAGAAGAAAACCGTCATTTTACCATTGTAAGTATTGATATGGATGGACTGAAATATATTAACGATAATTTTGGGCATGCAGAAGGTGATGCGGCATTGACACGGCTTTCCGTGGTATTGGCAGAGCTGGTACAGGAGGATGAGATCTGTGCACGGACGGGGGGAGATGAGTTCATGGTTCTTCTTTATTATAATAAGGAAGGACGCGAGGAGCAGTTTGTAAAGGAACTGTATAAACTTCTTGAAGAGGAACAGAATCGTAATCCGAAGCCGTATCCCGTACATGCGAGTGTAGGCTACTGTTGTGTAAGCAAGAGCTCTGATATGTCACTTGCTGCATGTGCACAGCTTGCCGACAGCAGGATGTACGAGAATAAAAAGGCGTATAAGGAATCATTGAAAGCAAAATAGAAGATAGACAAAGAAAAGATCATTTTATAAAAGCCCCTGCAGTTCCAACTGACCGGAATCGCAGGGGCTTTTTGTCTGCCATACATATGAGAAATCTTCTCAATTATAATGCGGCAATCTGTTCCATTAATGCTTCGATGTCCATGCCATGAACCATAGCTGCCTCTTCAAGGCTTTCGCCCTGTGCGGAGGGACAGCCTAAGCAATGCATGCCGGCTTCCATAAGAATCGGTGCCACATTCGGATTTGTTCTTAAAATTTCTCCGATGGTCATATCCCTGGTAATATCTGCCATGTGTATTTCCTCCTTATTTCTAATTCATTCATAGGTGTTAACCTACTTAGTATAATACTTTCCCCAATTTCTGACAAGCTAATCTGTTTTTGAAATTTACCGGACAAAAAGCACTGTTTGTGTATTGTTTTTTTTGAATAGAAAAATCATAATGCTTTTATGATAGATTACTGTGGATAGATACAATAATTGTAACTGTAAAGGTACTGAGTGGATGTCAATAATCTGAAACATAAGGAATGATTAGGAAAAGGTGTACATATGAATGAGACAATGAATGAAACGAAAGCAACGCCCATGGAAAAGCTGGCCACCTTTATTGTGGATAAACGAAACCTGTTTTTCCTTCTTTATATCTTTGCGTTGGTATTCTGTATTTTTTCAACAAATTGGGTTAATGTTGAAAATGACATTACGAAATATCTTCCGGACAGCACCGAGACAAGGCGCGGTCTTACAGTAATGGATGAGCAGTTCGTTACCTATGGAACGGCAAAGGTCATGATTTCCAATATTTCCTATGAGCATGCGCTGGAGCTGCAGGAGGAGATTGAAGCAGTGGAAGGCGTCACAAGTGCAGAGCTTGATCACACGGAGGATCATTATCACGATTCAAGTGCCCTGTTTGATGTGACTTTTGATGGGACAGCAACCGATGATATCAGCTTACAGGCCATGAACCGGATGAAGGAACTGCTTGCAGATTATGATGTCTATTATGATACGGAAGTAGGAAGTGATTCGGCGGCGGATCTGGCAGCAGAGATGCAGGTCATCGTCGTGATTGCGGCGGTTATCATTGTGATCGTGCTGACTCTGACATCACGTTCCTATGCAGAGGTTCCGGTATTGATTATGACCTTTGGTATGGCGGCGATTCTGAATATGGGAACGAACTTTTTGTGTGGAACGATTTCCTTTATTTCCAATTCAGTTACAGTGGTGCTGCAGCTTGCCCTGGCAATCGACTATGCGATTATTCTGTGCCACCGTTTTTCGGATGAACATCAGACACTGGATACGAGGGAGGCCTGTATTGCGGCCTTAAGTAAGGCTATTCCGGAAATTTCCGCATCTTCCCTTACGACGATCTCCGGTCTGGGTGCTCTTGCATTCATGCATTTCAAAATTGGTATGGATTTGTCCATCGTTCTGATTAAAGCTATTATGTTAAGCCTTCTGTCCGTGTTCACCCTGATGCCCGGACTTCTTGTGTTGTTCAGTAAATTGATTGATAAAACAAAGCACAGAAATCTTATTCCGAAGATTACCGCAGTCGGTAAATTCGATGTGTTTACGAGATTCATTGTTCCACCTGTCTTTCTGGTAATTGTAGTTGTAGCATTTTATTTTTCCAATAATTGTCCATATTGTTACAGCTATACCGATCTGACCACAGCCAAGCAGAGTGAAAGTCAGATTGCCTATCAGAAGATCAAGAATACCTTCGGTACCAGCAACATGGTTGCCGTGATTGTACCGGCAGGAAATTACCAGAAGGAAGAAAAGCTTCTGAAGACACTGGAACAGCATGAAGAAGTAAAATCAGCCATGGGGCTTGGAAATATTGAGGCCATGGATGGCTATGTGCTGACGGATGCATTGAATCCAAGAGAATTTTCGGAGCTTGCCGGTGTGGAATATGAGATCGCAAATCTCCTTTATTCTGCTTATGCAGTCAATGAAAACCAGTATGGCAAGATCGTGAACGGTATTGAAAATTACCAGGTGCCGCTGTTTGATATGTTTATGTTTTTAAAGGATCAGATGGAGGAGGATAATATTACCCTGGATGGGGAAGTGCAGGATACCCTTGATGATCTGTTTGACCAGTTGGAGAAGGCAAAGCTGCAGCTAAAGACCGATGACTATTCCCGTATGGTTGTATACTTAAATCTTCCGGAGGAGAGTCAGGAAACCTTTGACTTCCTGAAGGTGATGCATCAGGATGTTGCGAAGTACTATGATCTTGATAATTCCTATATTGTAGGTAATTCGACCAGTGACCTGGATCTGTCTTCATCCTTTGGAACCGATAATATCATCATCAGTGTGTTATCTGCATTGTTCGTTATTATCGTCCTGCTGTTTACCTTTAAATCCGCAGGACTTCCGGTACTGCTGATTATTGTGATCCAGGGCAGTATCTGGATGAACTTTTCCATGCCATACTTACAGAAGTCTCCGTTATACTTCTTAAGTTACCTGATTGTGAATTCCATTCAGATGGGTGCAAATATTGACTATGCAATCGTAATCTCAAGTCACTATTCCGATCTGAAGGCGAGAATGAAACCGAAGCAGGCAATTGTAGCTGCATTGAACGAGGCATTTCCGACTATTTTTACCTCAGGAACAATTCTGGCAGTTGCCGGTGCCCTGATTCAGCAGCTGACAACGAACCCGATTATTGCATCTATCGGTAACTGCTTAAGCCGCGGTACCATTATTTCCATCGTGCTTGTACTTGCGGTACTGCCACAGATTCTGGTTATCGGTGATATTATTATTGAAAAAACAAGCTTCCAGCTTAAGAGTAAAATCAATCTTACGCCACAGAACTTTAGCGGTCTTACCCGTGTGAACGGTCTGATCCGGGGACAGGTAAACGGTACGCTTGAGGGTAACTTTTCCGGGTTTGTACGTGGTGATATGAGTGTTACACTGATTACCGGTGGAGCGGAGAGTGTGAGCGATGAAGAGGATCCGGGACCGGATGCATTAGAGGTATCTGCCATAGAGGAAAAGAATCCGCCCGGACTGCCTCAGAAGGACGACAGGACAAATGATCATGCAAAGTCCGAAGAACAAAATAAAGAAGAGAAAGGAAGTGCGGAAGATGAAGAAGTTTAAGAAAAGAACATTAGTCGTTTGCCTGATTACTGCACTGATCCTTCCTTCTTTGCAGATATCCTTAAGTGCGCATGCAGAAACAATTAACGAAGACAATGAAAATAAAACCGATGACGTTATGGAGCATCTGCAGGATGCAGCGGAGCAGGATGGAACACTTACCTATGACGAGGATCAGGTAATCTGGGTCCGCGGCAATGAAGATCTCAAAGAACTTGCAAACAATTGTACACGGGATATCTGGTCACAGGATAAAGTGGTAATTCTGGATACAGACCTTGATTTTACAAGCGAAGGAGTTACGTTGATTCCGACCTTTGGCGGGATTTTTCTTGGACAGGGACATACAATCAGGGGCTTTGCTATAGAGGGAACCAGTAATAATATCGGACTTTTCCGTTATATTCAGGAGACAGGACAGGTATGGAATCTGAATATCCAGATGGATGCCACAGCGGGAACGGGACATTCCGGTATTGGTATTCTGGCAGGTCAGAATAAGGGACTTATCAGCGGATGCAGCGTCAATGGCAAAATGAATGTAAACAATGATGCCGGACTTCTTGTCGGAATAAATGAAGTAAGCGGAATTATTGAGGACAGCACCGCAAATGGCATGGTTTCCGGAAATCACCGTATTGGTGGTCTGGTTGGAACGAACAAGGGCGGTATTACCAACTGCACAAACAATGCATTGGTAAACACCAATGCCAAGGATAATAAAATTGATATCCAGTCTCTGACTGTACAGGAAATTTTAAGTACGGAAAATGCAGCTTCCGTAACGGATATCGGTGGAATTGCCGGTTCCAATGAAGGAGTCATTCTTTATAGTAACAATAACGGCAGTGTAGGATATCAGCATGTCGGTTATAACATTGGTGGTATTGCAGGAAGCCAGACCGGTTTTATTATGAGCTGCGAGAACCACGGACGGCTGAATGGACGTAAGGATGTTGGCGGAATTGCCGGACAGATGGAGCCGAGCAGCCAGATGCAATATGAAGAGGACACGATGGAAAAGCTGTCCAGGGAATTTCCGAAGCTGCACGACCTTGTAACGAAGCTTGATAACGATGCAAGCAATATGTCTGCATCTTTGTCAGATCAGATTAATGTGCTGCTGGATGCTGTAGCAGGTGCACAGAATGCAGTAGATAATATTATGTCGGATATCAGCGGTGATTTTGATAATATGTCCAATTCACTGTCTATTTCAGGGTTGAATTCCCCAAGACCGGTATCGCTGGATTTTCTGGATAAGCTTCCTACATGGAGCCCGGATGCATCCCCAACGGAATCTCCGAGTACGACACCGTCTACGACTCCGAGTACAACACCGACAGGAACGCCCACATCGACTCCGACGCCTACTCCGAGTGGTACGACAACGGAGGGAGGAAAAGGTGCAAGAACTGCCATTCAGGATCTGAGAACTTCCGAAGAGGAGATTGCTTACCAGATTCCGTACAGACTTTCTGAACCGGTGCCGGGTATAACGGAAACGAAGAACCTGTCACAGGATGATGCAGATCCTGCGGATGATACTAATAAGGATACCAAGGGTGACACCAAGGATGATGGCAAGGGCGACACTAAGGATGATACTAATAAGGATCCCAAGGATGATACAAAGGATGATGGGGATAGTTTAGATAATCTTCCGAGTCTTCCTCTTGTTCCCACACCAAGCGGTGGATATGACTTTTCTTCCTTTAATATCTGGGATCAGATTGACCGGGAAGCACTGGAAAAAGAAATTAATGATGCACAGAAGGCAGCTTATGAGAATGCAAACCGTGCGATTTCCGATACCGAAAGCGAGATCCGTAACCGGGCTGACCGGGCCAAAGTAAGGGTTGAGTCCGCGCGGACATCGTTAAGCAGCAGCTTTACGAAGATCATTGATCAGACACGCACCCTGAACAATATGGCAGATGATTACAATCAGCTTTTGCTGGATGACTTACAGGCAATTAATGATGAAGTTCAGGTGATTACGAACATTATTACCGATACAGATACACCGGATACCGACGAAATCTTTATGGATGTTTCTGATGATGATACAGTCAAGGATACCGAGGGCAAGGTATTGAGCTGTACGAATTATGGAAAAATCTGTGGTGATCTCAATGTCGGCGGTATTGCCGGAACCATGTCCCGTGAGAACAACCTTGATCCGGAGGATGACTTAAATCTTTCTTCCGATAACGCAACACTGAATGTCAGGTACAAGGAACGAATTGTTATCCGGGAGTGCTATAATAGTGGAAAGGTAGAAGGAAAGAAGGAATGTGCCGGAGGGATTGTCGGTGAAATGACCCTTGGCAGCATTATTTCCAGTATGAATACCGGAAGCATTTCGGGTGATGAAGATAAAGTTGGAGGTATTGCCGGAGAAAGTAAGGGAACGATCCGCAAAAGCAGCTCGAAGTGTGCACTATCCGGAGATAATCAGATTGGAGGTATTGCCGGAAAAGGTAAAACCATTACGGACTGCTATAGTATGATAGAGATTCAGGAGGGAAATTATTATCTGGGATCCATTGCCGGACAGATTGATGATTCAGGAACTGTAGAGAACAACTATTTCGTAGAAGGATGTCCTCCCGGAATTGACGGAATCAGCCTTGAGGGTGAGGCACAGCCTGCCTCTTATGATGAGTTCCTGGAGCTTCCGGATATTCCGGATTCATTCCGCTCAATTCATCTGACCTTCATGGCAGATGACTCCCAGGTAGACCGGATCACCATTAATTACGGAGAGAGCTTTGATATTGCCAGGCTCCCGGAGGTACCCGAGAAGGATGGATACTCCGGTGTGTGGGAAGACTTCTCCCAGGAGAATATTACCTTTGACCAGACGATCGAAGCCGTATATACTGAATATATTACGACACTGGAGGCAAATCTTGATGGAACAAAGCTTCCTAAGCTTTTGGCCGAAGGAACCTTTGATACGGATGATTCCTTAGAGATTAAGAAGGTTGAGCTTTACCCGGAGGATGCAGAAACCAGGGCAGAGAGTTATCAGGTGCGTCTTGAAACATCCGATATCGGAAAGCATCTTTACAGGTTCCTGCCGGATGCTTCTCTTGAAATGGAAAATCCTTCGATTGAGATTTACAGGGATAAAGCTTTTGTCCAAATAGACACGGAGCAGGATGGCAGCTATCTGGTATTTGAATGTGAAGATGATGCGTTTACCTTCACCTGCTCACCTTTCTTCAGTCCCTCCTGATTCATATCAATCAGAACGTAGCCGTCTGCCTCTGCCATCGTCGAAATCAAGCCTGATTTTCCAAATACCGGTTCTGCCTCCAGCCCCTGCGGAGCCATTTGAAGCTTTACCAGCAGGCAGGTTGTTTTTCCGGGTGCACCCGCCAGGTTCGTTGTCATAAAGGCTTCTAACGGAGGTTGATCCGGCTGACCGGTTACCTGCTTCCAGAGCCACACAAATAATAAGTGGAAAACGGTAAGCGCTGCTGCCGGATGCCCAGGAAGTCCTCCTAACAGCGTATGTTTCTCTTTATCATATCCCAGAATCGTCGGTTTTCCCGGTTTCAGTGCCAGCCCATGGGTAAATACTCCCTCCTTGGAGATGCGGTTTAATATCTCCATAGTCATATCTTTCTTTCCCTGGGAACTTCCTCCGGAGATCAGAATCAAATCACAGGCTTTGACCGCCTCCCTGATTTTCTCCTCTAAAAGTACCTCTTCATCCCTCACCGCCTCTGCCGAAACAAGCTCCAGACCTGTCTTCTTCACATAACAGGACAGCGCCCATGTATTAATATCCCGCACCTGCCCCGGTCCAGGAACCTGATCGATCCTGACCAGTTCGTCGCCCGTCGATAGAACTGCCACCTTCCACGGTTTAAAAACCGGCACCTGCACCACGCCAAGCGCTGCCAACGTTCCCGCCTGCGCCGGGCCAATCCGGGTTCCCGCTTTAAGGACTATATCCCCGGTTTTTACATCTTCTCCCGGAAGCACGATGCATTTCCCATACGGAACATTTTCATACAGGGCAACCTCATCTGTTCCGAACCGTTCACTGTATTCTACCATCACCATGGCATCTGCCCCTTCCGGAACCATGCCGCCGGTCGGCACATAGGCACAGGTGCCCGGTTCAATCTTTGATACCGCCGGATGTCCTATCTCTACTTCTTCCAGCACCTTCAGAAAAACCGGGATACTTTCTGTTGCGCCCGCCGTGTCCTTTGAACAGACTGCATACCCATCTACACTGGAACGGCGGAATGCAGGAATCATTTCCTCAGAGACAATATCTTCTGCTAAAATGCAGCCAGATGCATCTGCAAGCGCAACCCGCTCCGTCTCCGGCAGGCACTCTTTTGCCGCTTCAAGCAGACGTTTCCGCGCCTGCGCCAGCGTATCAACTTTCAATAACTTCATATTTCCTCCCTTGCGGCATGATTCTTCTTCGCGAAGGTATGCATCCATGCGAAGTGCTTTTGATTCATAGACCGCCTCTCCGAATGAAACAGAAAAACGAATACAGAAAACATTCCGCTCTCTGTATCCGTTCCTGATAATGCAGTCTGCCTCTTATGGCTTTCTGCTGATATGCACTTATCTACATCAGGCTTTGCTTGGGCTGGCGGAATTTACTGCTCTTTTCCAGAACTTCCGGGTCTTCATCCCGGTCATCCGAGAGCTATTCCTTTCCAATGCATCGTCTGATGCGGGGAGGCACCCGCGTTTCCCCGGATACCCATTGGCTTTTCTTCCATCCTGTGAATCGGTTCACAGCTTAGGCAGAAAAGCTCGAAATCAACTCTGTATAACTGCCGCTCTCGTGCGACAATTCTCTTTCTCATGATTTTCTACCTGAAATTATACCACATTTTCACAAACTGTGTCAATCATCCCAAGCAAAACTCTTTCCATTTTTTTCATATTCAGCGCAATCTCCTCACATTTTTATTCATATTTCTGAATTTTTTTCATTTTCACGATATGAAACCTCTGTATCTGCCAGATATCGGCGTATGGACGGGTGAGACGGGTGAAGAAGGATTTCTTCCGGTGTTCCAGACACCAGAACATTCCCCTGCTCCATAAAATGTACCTGGTCACAAATCTTGCGGACATGCACCAGCTGATGGCTGATTAGCAGCCATGTCATCTTATTTTTCGTCTGCTGCTCCCGCATCAGCTGTTCAAACAATTCTGTACTGTCAGGATCCAGGTTGGAAAGAGTTTCATCAACAATCACAAACGCAGGGTCAAATACCAGGGCCCTGATAAATGATAATTTCTGCTGTTCCCCGCTGCTCAGGGAACGGGCATACTGATTTTTTTTCTGCAGAAGCCCACATCGTTCCAGCCAGGCATCCATCTTCGCCTCATCTGGGCGGATTCCCCGTATTTTCAGCGGATAGATCAGGTTCTGATACACCGTATCATGCAAAAGATACGGTCTCTGTGTTGTCATCGTGATATCCCGGGGTGTCAGTCCCTCGTAATCAATCCTCCCGCCATCTGGAACCAATATCCCCTGTATCAGCTTGGAAAGTGTTGTTTTTCCGCAGCCATTGGTTCCTATCAGACCATGAACCTTCCCGCTCTCCAGATACAGTTCCTCGATTTGAAGCGTAAACTGACCTATCTTCTTTTGCAGTTTAGAGATTTTCATCCGGTGTCTCCTCCTGTCTGAAATGTTCTGCCAATGTCTGTACCGCAAATGCCAGAAGCATCAGGATCACTCCCAAAAATACCCCTTCATAATAATCGCCTGCACCTTTCAGGGTTGAAATCGCAGTTGTCATTGTCCGGGTGCTGTTTTTTATATTTCCACCTACCAGAAAGACCGCCCCGACCTCACTGATGGAACGCCCATATCCAGACACAACCGCAAAATAAATTTCATTTTTCATTTCACGCAGCAGAAGCCGCGCGGTCTGATGCCGGTCAGCTCCCATCGTCCTGGCAAACGCCCGGATCGAAGGCGCCGTGCGGACCGCATATGAATATACCATTCCACAGACGATCGGAGTGATGATCAGAACCTGGGCTGCCACCATTCCTTTGATCGTAAATACCCATCGAAGCGCCCCAAACGGACCTTTTTTTCTCAAAAGCATATATGTGAGCAGTCCGATGACAACCGGAGGTGCTCCCATCAAGGTCCGGTTCACGCGGACTACCAGCTTTTTTCCTGGAAATTTCGTCTGCTCCAGCACAAGTCCCAGAAAAATTCCAAGCATGGACGCAATCAAGGTTGACCAGAAAGACATCACCAGCGTTACCCGGATAGAATCTATCACTCCGACCGTACCAAAAAATTTTGAAAACAGGTTTCCCATATTTTTTCTCCCAGCATATCCACTGAAACACCTTATGTTCTGCAGGCGTTCTCATTTTCTCAATTCTTAATGACAGAAAACCGGAAAAAGTGCATCCTCCCTTCTCCGGTTTCCTGTTTATACATTATAAATTCTGCAAGGTTCAACTGCCTGCTTTATTCGTTTAAATACGCTAATCCCAGCACTGCCGCATATCATCCGGCAGTATTCTATTTCTGCTCTGCATTCGGGAAGAATAACGGCTCGCCGTACTCCTTTACGCCGTATTCACCGATCAGCGTCTGGATTTCCGGAGAACAGATCCACTTGATAAACGTATTCGCCGCCTCGTTGTTGACATCCGGATATTTCTCCGGATTTACTGCGATAACGCCGTACTGGTTTAAAAGTTCCTTGCTGCCTTCACATACAATATCCATATCCGGGAAATCTGCCTTCTTGGCAAGCCAGGTACCGCGGTCAGACAGGCAGTAGCCACCTTTTTCATCTGCCATCGCCAGTGTATCAGCCATTCCAGCGCCTGCCGATACATAATTTGGATTGCTCTCGTAATCTGTAATTCCCAGCTTCTCCCAGATTCCGGTCTCCTTGTTATGGGTACCAGAGTTGTCTCCACGGGACACAAATGTCAGCTGCTCGTCCATGATCTGCTTAAATGCAGCGTTGATATCATCCGTCTTTGCAATCGGACCATCCTTCGGTCCTACGATCACGAAATCATTATACATAACCTGGAAGCGCTCTACACCGTAGCCGCTCTCCACAAATTCTTCTTCTTTTGCTTTAGAATGAACCAGTATCACATCGACTTCACCATCTTTTGCTTTCTGAATCGCATCACCGGTTCCTACTGCCGTCCACTGTAAGTCAATACCTGTATCCTCTAAAAAGATTGGCTTTAAGTAATCCAGAAGACCTGTATTATCGGTACTGGTCGTCGTTGCCATCAGAAGCGTCTCTCCGGATGCTTCCTTGGTCTCCTCTGCACTGCTTTCCTCAGCAGCCTCTGCGGTTGTCTCTGCGGCGCTTTCCGCCTCCGTTGTCTCTTTTGCGCTTCCGGAGCAGGCTGTCATAGACAATGCTGTCATGGCCGCCATTGCCAATGCAATGATTCTGTTTGTCTTCTTCATGAAATTGTTCTTCTCCCTTCTTTTGTTTAAGAATACGCTGAAAAACATTTCATCGGAACGAGACTCTGGCAGAGGATGCGCCGCCTTTTACCAGCTGCCTTTCTTCCTAAAATAAGCAGCAGGTCCTACTTCTCTTTCCAATGCATTTCTTTCCAAATGCGGGAGGCATCCGAGTTTCCCCTGATACCCATTGGCTGTAAACCCTGACAATATACTGTGTTAGGTTTTTCAGCTCGAAATATAGTTTTCCTGGCTTCTGCTGTCCGGGTTCTTCTAATACTTCCCGAAACATCCTTATACATTTTTACTATACCATGTCAAAATTCCTCTTGTCAACCGGGCAACTTTCACATGAGCGAAATTTTTTCATTTTTTCAAGCTTCTTATTTATTTTGTTTTTTGTTTTCTACTGCTCTTTTCTACTGTTATTCTGGATTTTTAGTCTTTTTTCACTTCTATCTTGATTTTCCCTTTTCATATTTG
>OGII01001178.1_pt1 | contig 19661 bp, 19 predicted proteins | sample 1571701 | NCBI WGS metagenome assembly OGII01 (sample SAMEA2581950, study PRJEB24529) | metagenome | biome: Human gut stool | place: China | collected 2011
TTGCAGCTTGCGAGGGTGCAATTTTAATAGTTGACGCTTCCCAGGGTGTTGAAGCGCAAACCCTTGCAAATACTTATCTTGCACTTGACCACGACCTTGACATTTTACCTGTTATAAACAAAATTGATTTACCTGCCGCCGAACCTGAAAAAGTGGCACAGGAAGTTGAAGATGTTATTGGTATTCCTTGTATGGATGCACCGAGGGTAAGTGCTAAAACAGGCCAAAATGTTGAAGAAGTACTTGAATATATAGTTAATGAAATTAAACCGCCGCAGGGTGATGATAATAAGCCGCTTAAAGCTTTGATTTTTGATTCAGTTTACGATTCATATCGCGGTGTAATAGTTTATGTCAGAATTATGGACGGTAAAATCAAAGCCGGGGATACTATGCGTATGATGGCAACCGGTGCTGAATTTACAGTAGTCGAAGTCGGCTATATGCGTGCAACCTCACTTGAAAAGGCAGATGAACTTTGCGCCGGTGAAGTAGGTTATATTACAGCTTCTATTAAAACAGTAGGTGACGCACGAGTTGGTGATACGGTTACACTTGCAACTAACCCTGCGCCTGAAGCCTTGCCGGGCTATCGCAAGGTTAATCCAATGGTTTTCTGCGGTGTGTATCCGGCAGACGGCGCAGATTATGAAAATTTGCGTGATGCACTTGAAAAATTGCAACTTAATGATGCGTCGCTTTCATATGAGCCGGAAACATCGGGTGCTCTCGGATTCGGTTTCAGGTGTGGATTTTTAGGCCTTCTTCACCTTGAAATTATTCAGGAAAGGTTAGAAAGGGAATATAATCTTGACCTTATTACAACTGTGCCGAGCGTTGTATATAAAATTCATATGACCGACGGTTCAATGGTAGAAATTGATAACCCGACTAATTATCCTGACCCGGCATATATTGATTATTGCGAAGAACCTTTTGCAAATGCATATATCTATGTTCCGAGTGATTATGTCGGCACGGTTATGGATATGTGCCAGGATAGGCGCGGTATTTTTAAAGATATGAAATATATTACAACTGACCGTGTTGATATTCACTATGAAATGCCGCTTAACGAAATTATATATGATTTCTTTGATGACCTTAAGTCAAGAACAAGGGGCTATGCGTCATTTGATTATGAACTTTCAGATTACAGAAAGAGTGATTTGTGCAAGGTTGATGTTCTTTTGAACGGGGATATTATCGACGCACTTTCGTTTATTATTCATAGGGAAAAAGCGTATGCCCGTGCAAGAAGAATTGCCGAACAGCTTAAAAAGCATATTCCACGCCATTTGTTTGAGATTCCGATTCAAGTTGCAATCGGCGGAAAAGTTATTGCGAGAGAAACTGTTAAGGCGCTTCGCAAAGATGTACTTGCCAAGTGCTATGGCGGCGATGTAACGCGTAAGAAAAAGCTTCTTGAAAAGCAAAAAGAAGGTAAAAAGCGTATGCGCCAGTTTGGTCAGGTTGAAGTGCCACAGGAAGCATTCCTTGCAGTGCTTAAGCTTTCAAGCGACGAAGAATAAAAAATCCCTATGCAGATTAAATCTGCATAGGGATTTATCTTTTTATCAGCAAATCATACCTGCTTCAATCCAATTCATTACTGACGGATATTCTTCTTTATAATTATCAAGCTGGTCATGATTTGTATCAATAAATGCCTGCATTTCGTCATAATCTTCAAAATCGAATGTGAAATCCTGCTCAAAAGCATATGTTGCAGTAAACATTAAATCAAAAATATCATCTGCCGAAAATTCTTCGAGCATTTTATCAGCTGTGATTTCCGTGATGTAATCAAGTGCGCTTTTAACCGTCAGGTCAAAATCATCTTCGTCAACTTCAATTTCATCATCGGCATTGCAGTAGTTGATTATGTCTTCGTCACTAAAGCCGAGTGTTTGCACGTATTCAATAACATCTTCAAGCCCGATTTCGTTAACTTCATCATAAAGCCTGTACATAAATTCGCCTAAAAGATTTTGAAGTGCGGTAGCTTTAAAAATTGCGTCGATTTCGTGGCCGTCTTCATCTGTGATAACAAAGCCGCTTTCTTTAAAAGTATCCCACATCAGTTGGTAAAAACAAGTGTGCTGTTCATTCTCCCCGAAAACAGCCTCCTGAATGTAGCTTTCAATGTCCATTTGTATTCTCCTGTGTTTTAATTTATGATTATTATATACTATATATTATTCATTTTCAATATTGCATTATAATTTTATATAAGTTATAATTAAAATATGTAAAATCACATATAAAGTTAGGAATGATACTATGAAAATAAAAATAACAAGTGAAAACAATTATGCTGTTTTAGGACTTGATGGTGCTATGCTCAATTCCCTTAATAAAAACGGTACGGAATATCTTTGGCAGGGGGATTCAAAGTATTGGGCAGGTCAAGCTCCCGTTTGTTTCCCTATAAACGGTGTGTTGCCAAACGGTGAAATGGAAGCTTTTGGCAAAAAATGCACAATGAAGCGCCACGGTGTTGCAAGAGTGACTACGTTTGATGTAGATGAAAAGTGTATAAGCAGCGTTACATTTGTTCAGCACAGTAACGAAAATACAAAGCGTGAATTTCCTTTTGATTACGAACTTAAAATTAAGTACACAATAGGCGGTGATACCGTAACTAATGAATATATTATTAAAAATACAGGCGATTGCGACCTTCCATTTGTAATCGGCGGGCATCCGGCATTTAATTGCCCTATTGACAGCGATGAGAAATTTGAAGATTATAAGGTTGTGTTTGATAAAAATATTACAAAACCATGCCTTCGCCCTGACCACCATTCAGGCCTTGTTGATGTAAGCCGAAAGTTTGATGAAATGCACGGCGGTAATACTTTGCCCCTTGTTCACGAATTGTTTGAAGAAAAAGACGCACTTATTTTTGAAAATTGCGAAGCAAAAAGTGCAACACTTATCGGCAAAAACGGAAAAGGTATTAAAATTGAATACCAGGATATGAATAATTTGCTTGTATGGTCTGCTGTCGGCAATGCTCCGTTTGTTGCGCTTGAACCGTGGACTGGGCTTGCAAGCTGCAGTGATGAAGACGGAATTTTTGAACATAAAAGAGGAATGACTGTCCTTGCACCAAACGAAATTGCTTCATTCAAATTTAAAATTACAATGATTTAATCTATTATATATATTCAGTTAATAATATAATACTAAAATACCAAATGGTGATGCTATGAATTATGGTTTTATAAGAATATCTGCAAGTTCACTGAAACTTAAGGTTGCCGATGTCAGCTTCAATGTTTCAATGATAAAAGAAGCTATGGTAGCTAGTGAAAAATTATCATTAGAAAATATAAATTGTAGCGTTATTAATGCTCGCTTTATAAAACCATTAGATGAAGAATTAATTTTAAATATAGCTAAAAAAGTAAAATACGTAGTAACGATTGAAGAAGGTATTTTAGCTGGCGGTTTTGGCAGTGCTATTTTAGAATTATTAAATCAAAATAAAATATATAAACCAGTAATTCGCATGGGTATACCAGATGAATTTATAGAACAAGGTACACGCAATGAATTATTGAAAGAATGTAAATTAACAAGTGAAGATATAATACAAACAATAAAAGATTTTGAAGAATAGAAATAGGTGTGAAGTTAATGGCAAAAAAACGTTTAGATGTGATGTTAACAGAACAAAATTTAGTATCTAGTCGAGAACGTGCAAAAACAACTATAATGGCAGGCTTAGTATTAGTTAATGGTCAAAAAATAGATAAACCGGGAACTATGGTAAAAGAAGATGCTGTTATCCGTGTTTTAGGTGATAGCATAGGATATGTAAGCCGTGGCGGTTTAAAATTAGCGAAAGCCATCAAAGAATTTAAATTAGATTTAACAGATTTAGTTGTAGCAGATATTGGTGCTTCAACTGGTGGTTTTACAGATTGTTCTTTGAAAAATGGAGCAAAAAAAGTTTTTGCTATAGATGTAGGCTATGGACAATTAGCATGGTCATTGCGTACAGATGAACGTGTAGTGAATATGGAAAGAACAAACATTCGCTATGTTACACCAGAAGATATAGGTGAACCTATAAACTTTGCTTCTATCGATGTAGCTTTTATCTCTTTAGATAAAGTTTTACCTGTAGCTAAAACTTTACTTAGCGATGATGGTAAAATAGTTGCTTTAATAAAACCTCAATTTGAAGCAGGAAAAGATAAAGTAGGTAAAAAAGGTGTAGTTCGTGAAGCTAGTGTACATGAGGAAGTAATCAAAAAGATTGTAGATTTAAGTACACAATTAGAATTTGTACCTAGAGAATTGACATATTCTCCAGTAAAAGGGCCAGAAGGAAATATTGAATATTTAATTTTATTAGATTTAGATAAACAACATCAAAGTAATATTGATGACAATTTGATAAAAGATATTGTACAAAAAGCACATGCACAATTAGATAAATAGGGGGACAATATTTAATGAGAATAGCTATTTATCCTAATGTAACTAAATCAGGAGCTGGGGAGATTTTAGAAAGAGTAATAAAATTTGCTAATCAATATAATATTGAATTATTATTACCGCCAAAAGAAGGTAAATTTTTCTATCATGAAGAATTAATCAATCAAAACATTGAAAAAGAATATATTGATATGGCGATTAGCATCGGTGGAGATGGTACTTTATTAGGTCTTTGTAGAAGACTGGCTAAAAATGGTATACCTGTATGTGGTATTAATATTGGACATTTAGGATTTTTAGCAGATATTGAACCAGGAGAAATTGAAGCCAAACTGACAAAAATCATCAATAGACAATATAAAATAGAAGAGCGATTAATGTTGTCTGCATATATAAAAAGACAAGGGAAAATAAACTATATTGGCAGTGCTGTAAATGATGTAGTTGTAAGTAAATGCGGTGTATCACGTATGCTACATTTTGGTGTAGCTATCAATGATTATATGGTAACAAATTATAAAGCTGATGGATTGATAATATCGACTCCTACAGGTTCAACAGCATATTCTCTATCTGCTGGCGGACCAATTGTAAATCCTAAAGTAAAAGGAATTATATTGACACCAATATGCCCACATTCTTGCTTCATTCGCCCTATGGTTATTGATGAAAGTGAAAAAGTCGCTTTGAATATCATCAATATCATTAGTATGACAAAGAGAAGCGTAAACTTAACATTAGATGGACAAGAAGGCGTTGATATTGAGCCAGATGATGAAATTATAATTGAAAAAGCGAATTTTCCAGCACAGATAGTTAGATTTGAAGATAAAAATTTCTATCAAACATTTATGAATAAACTCTGTTTATAATAGATAGATTTTTATTTTAAATTATAATAAAAGAGGAATTTTCCATGCAAAAGCTCAGTAACTCAATTCAGTTAGCACATTGCTTATTAAAAGATAGATTAAATGAAGCAAAAATAATAGTTGATGCTACAGCTGGAAATGGCAATGATACACTGTTTCTAGCTCAAAATGCCTTAAATAATGCTCAGATATATGCATTCGATATCCAAAAAGAAGCTATAGAAAATACAAAAGCTTTATTAATAAAAAATAAAGATAATATAAATTTACCACTAGAAAATATATCATTTATTCATGATTCACATGAAAATATTGATAACTATATACAGACAAAAATAGATATAGCTATCTTCAATCTGGGATATTTACCAGGTGGAGATCATAAATTCACGACAAAAGACGATACAACATTAAAGACCATAGATAAAATCTTAAACAATTTAAATATAAATGGTTATGTTGCAATTGTTATGTATCCAGGTCATGAAGAAGGCTCAAAAGAGTATCAGTCTATAAAACTATTTGTAAAGGATTTACCTAAAAAATCTTTTACAGTAGGTTGGTATAAAATGATAAATCATAATTTTAATGCTCCAGCATTATGTTGGATTGAGAAAGTTGGTGAATATGCATGAAAGCTACACGCCATGCAAGAATTAAGGAAATTATTGAACACTCCGTTATTGAAACACAAGAAGAATTAGCAAATGCTCTAAGAGAACAACATATAGTAGTAACACAAGCTACTGTTTCTCGTGATATTAAAGAGTTAATGCTAATAAAAGTTCCTACAGGCGATGGAAGATATCGTTATGCTTATCCTACAGATAAGGAATTGATGTATTCTAAAAATCGTTTATTAAATTTATTTAGAGATTCTGTAGTTGGTTTGAACTTCAGTGAAAATATCATTGTAGTAAAAACTCTTCCTGGTGCAGCTAATGCAGTAGCTTCTACTTTAGATTATGCTAAATGGCCTGAAATCATAGGTACAGTAGCAGGTGATGATAATATTTTTATAGTAGTAAAACCTATATCTGCTGTAGAAGATATAATGAAAAGATTACAGGATATGCTTAATTAATTTGGGGGATATTCATGTTAAAAACACTATCAATTTGGAATTTTGCTTTGATTGAGCATGTACAAATAGATTTGGATAAAGGTCTTAATATACTTACTGGTGAAACAGGTGCTGGTAAATCTATTTTATTAGGTGCCTTAGGTATGGTTATTGGACGAAGAACAAATATTGATGCTATTCGCAGTGGTTGTGAATTTATGCGAGTAGAAGCTGTTTTTACTTTGGATAACAATTTAGTCAAAGATTTTTTAACTAAATATAATATCTTAGTTGAAGATGATGATTTAATCATAACTAGACAGATAAATATAAATGGTAAAAATAGCGTACAGATTAATAATTGTCATACGACAATGGCTATTTTACGCCAACTAGGTGAGTTATTAGTAGATATACATGGTCAACATGCTAATCAGGCATTACTAAAACCTATAAAGCAATTATCACTTATTGATATGTATGATGGCGATGCTATTCAAAAGCAAAAAGAAGCATATTTAGAAAAATATTATCAGTGGTTACAAATAAAACAAAAATTAGCTGATAGTAAAATAAATACACAAGAAATGGCTCAACGATTAGATATGCTGAAATGGCAAATTAATGAGATTGAAAATGCTAAATTGACTTTAGATGAAGATGAAAAATTAGAATCTGAAATAAAAGTCTTAGCTAATGCAGAGAAGATATCATTATTGACACAAGATGCATATAAATTGCTTTATGAAGGTGAAAATGGTAAATTTGCTATTTTAAGTTCATTGAGTCAAGTGCGCAAGGATTTAGAAAACTTAGCTCAATATGATGAAAATATGGCTAAAGTCCATCAAATATTAGATGAAGCTTATTTCCAAATACAAGATAGTGCAGATGAAATCCGCAATTATGGTGAAAGTATAGATTATAATCCTCAAAAGTTAGATATGATGCAATCTCGATTGAATGATATCGACAAGCTAAAAAGAAAATATGGCAATACTATTGAGGAAATATTGAATTATTTAGCTAAAGCAAAAGAGGAATTGACCTATATTGAAAATTATGATGATAATCTTGCCAAACTAGAACAGGAATTATCTTTATTAGCAAAAGATGTATCCCAAGAAGCCTTAATTTTGCATGAATTACGTCAAAAAAGTGCCAAAGCTTTAGAAATGGCAATCATGAAAGAATTAGCTTCTTTATCTATGGCTGATGCGAAACTCGTCATAAATTTAACCTTGAATGATGATTTCACTGAAAATGGAGCAGATGATGTGGAAATTTTATTTTCTGCTAATTTAGGCGAAGATTTAAAATCCTTAGCTAAAATTGTTTCAGGTGGGGAATTGTCTCGTATTGCTTTAGCTTTAAAAACTATTACCGCAAAAAAAGATGATATTGATTTGATGGTATTTGATGAGGTGGATACAGGTGTTGGCGGTAAAACAGCTCAAATGATGGCTGAAAAAATTGCTCGCATTGCCCTATATAGACAAGTTATATGTATCACTCATTTACCACAGATTGCAGCGATGGCAGATGCTCATTTTTATATCAGTAAAGAGACTAAAAATAATAAAACCTTTACTACTATTGATGAAATTAATTATGATGCTAAACTCGCTGAAATTGCTAGAATGTCATCTGGCATAGATTTAACACAAGCTTCACTTGAAAATGCTGAAGAAATGTTGACTAATGCTAGAAAGCGAAAAGAATTATTACATTTTGATGAATAAATTCAGAGAAGGTGATTTTAAATGATTAAATTTAAATATTATGGACATGCTTGTTTCTTGCTTGAAACAGATAATGAAAAATTATTATTTGATCCATTTTTGACAGGAAATCCAGTAACAAGTATTTCTGCTGATGAAGTAGAATGTGATTATATTTTATTGACTCATGCTCATGGAGATCATTATGGAGATGCTACACAAATTGCACAAAAAACAGGTGCGAAAGTTATTTCCACTCCAGAAGTTTTGACAAAATTACCAAGTGATTATGAAAATGTTCATGGTATGAATTTAGGTGGTTCTTTTACTTTCCCATTTGGTATAGTAACTATGGTTCCTGCATTGCATAGTGCAGGTGTAGAAGGTGGAATACCTTGCGGTTTTGTAATTAAGTTCAATGATGATACTGTAGTTTATTTTGCTGGTGATACAGCTTTATTTAGCGATATGGCTCTTATTGGCGAAAAACAACAAATTGATTATGCTATTTTACCAATTGGCAGTAATTATACTATGGACGCTAAAGATGCAGCTAAAGCTGTTCAATTATTGAATGCAAAACATGCTATTCCTGTTCACTATAATACATGGCCTGTTATTGCTGAAAATCCTGAAGCTTTTAAATCCTATGCAGAAAGTATTTCACATGCTAGTGTAGATATCGTGCCTGTTGGTTCATCTTTGGATTTAGTAAAATAAGATGGAAAAATTAAAATTAATCGTTATTTTAGGACCAACTGCTGTAGGCAAAACAAATCTTAGCATAGCTTTAGCTCAAAAGTTATCCACAGAAATAATCTCTGGCGATAGTATGTTAGTATATAAGGGTTTTGATATAGGTACAGCTAAACCTACATTAGAAGAAATGAAGGGAATAGAACATCATATCATTGATATTTTAGAGCCTTGGGAAAATTTTAATGTAAGTGATTTTCATGATAAGGTTAAACCTTTAATTGAACAGATAAATAATGAAGGGAAAATTCCTATTTTAGCTGGCGGTACAGGCTTATATGTAAAATCCTTGCTTGAAGGCTATATTTTTAACGAAACTTCTGGCGACGTTGAATATAGGAAGCATTTAGAAAAACTAGCAAGCGAACACGGCAAAGAATATGTTTATAAAATGTTACAAGAAGTAGATCCACAGACGGCTCAAAGATTGCATATTAATAATTTCAATCGCATTATTCGTGCTTTAGAAGTATATCATTTAGGTAAAGAGCAGATTTCACAAAAAAATCATTATGAATTGACTGGTGAATTAATTTATGATGCCTATATTGTAGGCTTGAACCGCAGTCGTCAAAATCTATATAATAGAATTAATCAACGCGTTGATATTATGATGAACTGTGGATTTGTAGATGAAGTGAAATCTCTACTACAAAATGGTGCGAAGATTGATTGGCAATCCATGAAAGGAATTGGCTATCGAGAAATCGCTAGTTATTTAAATGGAGATATTGATTTAGATACTGCTGTTTATGAAATGAAAAAAGCTACTCGTCATTTTGCTAAACGACAATTTACATGGTATAAGAAAATGCCATATATTTCTTGGTATGATGTAGAGCAATTAAGCGAAGATGAATTGTTAACTACTGTATTGAATGACTGCAAGGCACATTTTAATATCTTATAATAATTGACATATAATTTTATTATTGAGATAATAAAAGCACTATAAATAAACTAATTAAATTAGTTAAGAAAAGAATTATATTTTAATTGGAGGACCTTTAAGATGCCAAACAAAACAATAAATTTACAAGATGTTTTTTTAAATCAAGTGAGAAAAGAAAATGTAGGAGTTATTATCCATTTAACAAATGGCTTCCAATTACGTGGAAATGTAAAAGGTTTTGATAATTTCACAGTTATTTTGGATTCTGCTGGAAAACAGATGATGGTTTATAAACATGCTATTTCTACTATTAGCCCTTTACAGCCATTGAAAAATTCTTTTCAAGATAATAAAAGAACAGAAACTGTTAGCGAATAATAATGATTTTATTAAATAAAAAAGCTCTTATTAACTTTGATTATAAGGTTAATAAGAGCTTTTTCTATTTATTGGTTAATTCAAAATAAGATTTGATGTATTTATTTGGTGTTGTATTTTTGTATTTACGGAATGTTTTTATAAAGTAAGATAAATCATTAAATCCACAACTATAAGCTATATCAGTGATAGATTGGTCTTTATCACTGATTAATTTACTGCAAGCACATTCAATTCGATAATAATTTAAATAGGCAATAGGTGTTTTATTAGTCATACTTTGGAAAAATCGGCAAAAATACTTCGGTGATAATCCAGAAGTATTAGCTAAATCTTCTAAAGTTAATGGTTGACTATATGAAGTTTCAATAAGATGAAATGCCTTTTTCAATTTATGAATGTTTTTTTGATTACTACTTATAAAATTTGTAAAAGATTTCGTATAGAGATTGTGTTTTAAAACTAAACCAAAGAAATTAAATAAACAGCCAAGTACGATAAATTCATATCCACTGGATTTTGTCTTCAATGCATCAAATATAGTCCATATGGTGCGGTGAATATCGGTATATTCATTATTAAAATAACTATTGATAATTAAATGATGTTCAAAAAATTTTTGAAGAATATTTTTATCGCCTACATTTGTTTCAAATAATTTCTTATCAAATACCATACATTCATATATAGTATTTTCTAAAAAAGCTTTTCCTCCATGAACACAACCATCTGTGATAAAAATTATATCTCCGGCACTAGCTGTATATTCATTTTCATCTATAGAAATTACAATTTTTCCTTCTAATACACGAATAATCTCATATTGAATATGCCAATGATATGGCATGTTATAGCGTGGATGATGATTAGTTACATAATGATATTCTACAGGAAATGAAAAATTACCACGTTCTCTTTGTTCATTATAACTATCATGTTTCATAACTATTCTCCTAATAAATAAGATTTTATATTACTATTATACTTATATTTCTAAAAATGTAAAGTTTCATACAATTTTTAAAAAGTGAATATTATTATATTTTTAGTGATAATATAACAAGCATTATTAATATTTAGTTGCTATAATTTAATCATCAAGTGAATAACAAACAAAAAGACATATACAAAATAAAAAAGATTTCTTAGGAGGAATTTTACAATGGCAACAAACAGATTAATTGGAGATTATCCTGTAATTGGTATCCGCCCTACAATTGACGGACGTAGAGGCGTTTTAAAAGTTAGAGAATCTTTAGAAGAACAAACTATGGGCATGGCAAAAGCTGCTGCTAAATTATTTACAGAAAACCTCAAATATTCTAACGGTGAACCTGTAAAAGTAGTTATCGCTGATACAACAATCGGTCGTGTACCTGAAGCTGCTGCTTGTGCAGAAAAATTCAAAAAAGAAGGCGTAGATATTACTTTAACAGTAACTCCTTGCTGGTGCTATGGTTCTGAAACAATGGATATGGATCCAAAAACAATCAAAGGTGTTTGGGGCTTCAATGGTACTGAACGTCCTGGTGCTGTATATCTTGCTTCTGTACTTGCAAGCCATGCACAAAAAGGTCTTCCAGCTTTCGGTATTTATGGACATGATGTTCAAAATGCAGATGCTACAGATATCCCAGAAGATGTTCAAGAAAAACTTTTAAGATTTGGTCGTGCAGCTGTAGCTGTTGCTACAATGAGAGGTAAATCCTACTTACAGATTGGTTCCATTACAATGGGTATTGCAGGCTCTATTATCAGCCCAGAATTCTTTGAAGAATACCTCGGCATGAGAGTTGAATCTGTAGACGAAGTTGAAATTATCCGTCGTATGACAGAAGGTATTTATGACCATGCAGAATTTGAAAAAGCTTTAAAATGGACTAAAGAAAACTGCAAACAAGGTTTCGATAAAAACCCAGATTTCTGCCGTAAAACTGACGCTGAAAAAGAAGAAGCTTGGGAATTTGTTGTAAAAATGATGTGTATCATTAAAGACCTTTACAATGGTAACAAAAACTTACCAGAAGGTTGCGAAGAAGAACAATTAGGTCATAATGCAATCGCTGGTGGTTTCCAAGGTCAAAGACAATGGACAGACTTCTATCCAAACTGCGACTTCCCAGAAGCAATGATGAACTCTTCCTTCGACTGGAATGGTGCAAGAGAACCATATGTACTTGCTACAGAAAATGATACATTAAACGGCGTAGGTATGCTCTTTGGTAAATTATTAACAAATACTGCACAAATCTTTGCTGACGTTAGAACATACTGGAGCCCTGAAGCAGTTAAACAGGCTACTGGTTATGAATTAGAAGGCGTTGCTAAAGAATCCAAAGGATTTATTCACTTAATCAACTCCGGTGCTGCTTGTATCGATGCTTGTGGTGAAGCAAAAGATGAAAATGGTAATGGCGTAATTAAACCATTCTGGGAAATGACTGAAAAAGACCAAAAAGCTTGCCTCGATGCAACTGAATGGTGCCCTGCTGATAATGGTTATTTCAGAGGTGGCGGATTTAGCTCCCGTTTCTTAACAAATAGCGAAATGCCTGTAACTATGGTTCGTTTAAATCTTGTAAAAGGCTTAGGTCCTGTATTACAGATTGCAGAAGGTTGGACTGTAAAATTACCAGATGAAGTATCTGATAAACTCTGGAAACGTACTGACTACACTTGGCCTTGCACTTGGTTTGCTCCACGTTTAACTGGTGAAGGTGCATTCAAATCTGCTTATGATGTAATGAATAACTGGGGTGCAAATCACGGTGCTATCAGCTATGGTCATATCGGTGCAGACCTCATTACATTATGCTCTATGCTCAGAATTCCTGTATGCATGCATAACGTTACTGAAGATAAAATCTTCCGTCCTGCTGCTTGGAATGCTTTTGGTATGGATAAAGAAGGTCAAGACTATAGAGCTTGCAAAAACTATGGTCCTTTATATAAATAATTAGAATATAATATAGATTAATTGGAGGAGCTTATTATTATGGCTTACGAAGAAATAAAAGAACAAATATGCGATATTTGTCATAAAATGTGGCAATTAGGTTGGGTTGCTGCTAATGATGGTAATATAACAGTAAAATTAGATGATGGCACTTTCCTTGCTACACCAACAGGAATTAGCAAAAGTTTCATCACTCCTGAAAAATTAGTACGTATTAATGCAGAAGGCGAAATTTTAGAAGCTAATGAAGGATATAGACCATCTTCTGAAATCAAAATGCATTTACGTTGCTATGCTGACCGTGAAGATGTAGGTGCAGTGCTTCACGCACATCCCCCAACAGCTACTGGCTTTGCTGTAGCTCATGTACCTTTAGATAGATATGATATGATTGAAACAGTAGTAGCATTAGGTTCTATTCCTATCACCCCTTATGGAACACCTTCTACTTACGAGGTACCTGAAGCTATTGCACCTTACATTCAAGAACATGATGCTGTATTATTAGAAAATCACGGTGCATTGACTGTTGGTTCTAATTTGGTGGAAGCTTATTACAAAATGGAAACATTAGAATTATTTGCTAAAATCAACTTAAATGCTTATCTTTTAGGTGGACCAAAAGAAATTTCTCGTGAAAATATTGATAAACTCATCAACTTACGCAGCTACTATGGCGTAAAAGGTAGACACCCAGGTTATAAACATTATAAAGAAGACTAATTATTTACGAACAGCCCAATATATCATTGGGCTGTTTTTTTTTTAAAATTAAAACTAAAGATATATATAATTGTTGTTTATATTTATGATTTTGTTAGTTTATTTTGTTTTATGATTTTATATAAAATTTTCAAATTATTTATTAAAAGTGAATATTGTGCTATTTTTAGTGATAATATAACAAGATTTAATACCTAGGTGTTGATATAATAAGGTTAAAAGTTAACAGTGAGGAGTGAAAACATGAAAAAAGATGTTAAGGTTTTAGCCTTAGATTTTGGAGCTTCTAGTGGTAGAGCTATCATTGGTAGTTTTGATGGTGAAAAAATTTCTTTGAAAGAAATTCATCGCTTCACAAATGATCCTGTGATTTTATTAGATACTATGTACTGGGACGTATTAAGATTATTTCATGATATAAAGATTGGTTTGATTAAAGCAAAACAAGAAGGTGAAATAAAAAGCCTAGGTATAGATACATGGGGCGTGGATTTTGGTCTTTTAAATAAAGATGGCAAACTTTTAGAAAATCCTGTTCATTATAGAGATGCTAGAACAAAAGGTATGATGGAAAAAGTTTTTGCTAAATTGGATAAAGATACTGTTTATAGCATTACAGGAAATCAATTTATGGAATTAAATACTCTTTTCCAATTGATGGCATTGAAAGAAAATCAACCTGAATTATTGCAAAAAGCTGAAACTTTATTATTAATGCCGGATTTATTAAATTATTTCTTATCTAATGAAAAATGTACGGAATATACAATAGCATCCACAACTCAATTATTAGATGCTAAAAACAAAACTTGGTCTTCAGAAATTATTGAAAATTTGGATTTACCGAAAAATATATTCACTAAAATTGTTCAACCAGGAACAAAAATTGGTAAGTTGAGCAAACAAATCAGCGAAGAATTAGGAATAAATGAAATAGATGTAATTGCTGTAGCAGGACATGATACTCAATCAGCTATGGTAGCAGTACCAACTCAAGAAGATGACTTCATATTCTTATCTTGTGGTACATGGTCCTTATTAGGAACAGAATTAAAAACACCTATAATCAACGAAACTTCCGCAAGTTTGAATATTACTAATGAAGGCGGAGCAGATAATAAAACTTCCTTCTTAAAAAATATCATCGGATTGTGGCTCATTCAAGAAAGTCGTCGTCAATGGATTAGAGAAGGTAAAGAATATGGCTTCGGTGAACTCGAACAAATGGCTAGTAAAGTGGGCATGATAAATTCCTTTATTGATACAGATAATGAAGAATTTATTCCAGCAGGTAATATTCCAAAACGAATTCAAGAATATTGCAAACGCACAGGTCAATATGTTCCTCAAAATGAAGCAGAAATCGTTCGTTGTATCGATCAGAGCTTAGCTGTTAAATACAGATTTGCTTTAGAACAGATTGAAATGGCTACTGGTAAAAAATATGATACATTAAACATCATTGGTGGCGGTATCCAAAGTAAATTATTGTGTCAATTAACAGCTGATGTTTGTGGTAGAAAAGTAGTAGCAGGCCCTGTAGAAGCTACAGTAATGGGAAATATTGCACTTCAGTTAATGGCGTTAGGTGAAATAAAAGATATTAAAGAAGCACGCAAGATAATTGCTAATTCTGAAAATGTTACTGTTTATGAACCTCAAAAAGATGAAAATTGGGACGAAATATATAAAAATGTTAAGGAGAGTCTATTATGTTAAAAAATATTCCTAAAATATTATCACCTGAATTATTAAAAGTACTTTGTGAAATGGGTCATAGCGATAGAATTGTTATCGCCGATGGAAATTTCCCAGCAGAGTCCATGGGTAAAAATGCAATAGTAATCAGATGTGATGGACATGGTGTTCCTGAATTATTAGATGCAATTTTAAAAGTTTTCCCATTAGATATTTATGTTGATAAACCTGTTAATCTCATGGAAGTAATGCCTGGTGATACAGTAGAAACTCCTATTTGGGATACTTATAAAGAAATCGTAGCTAAACATGATGAACGTGGAGCAAATGCTATCGGCAATATTGAAAGATTTGCTTTCTACGAAGAAGCTAAAACAGCTTATGCTATTATCGCTACAAGTGAAAAAGCTCTTTATGCTAATATCATGTTGCAAAAAGGTGTTGTAGTAGATTAATTATGTGATTTTTGTTCGTGTATAAATATTTAAGAGAGGTTTTATCATGGAAAATAATGCAAATACATTAAGTGAAAAAAATGTTGCAAATAATAGCAGCAGTATACCAGTAGTTCCTGCCCAATATAGAATTTATTTCTTCTTACTAGTATCTTGTTTTGCTCTTTGGGGCTTATTAAACAATATGACAGATAACTTAGTTCCTTCATTTGCTAAAATCTTTATGATTAAAGCGGTTGACTCTTCTTTAGTACAAGTTGCTTTCTATGGTGCATATGCTGTACTCGCTATGCCAGCAGCATTTATCATTAAAAAATATTCCTATCGTGTTGGTGTTTTAGTAGGTCTTGGCTTCTATATGATAGGTGCATTTGGTTATATCCCAGCTGCTATTTTGCAAAGTTATAATTTATTCTTAGTATCAATCTTTATCTTAGCTGGTGGTTTATCCGTATTAGAAACAACATGTAATCCATTCGTATTATCTTTGGGTGCTCAAGAAACAAGCGTTCGCAGATTGAATTTCGCTCAAGCATTCAACCCTGTAGGTTCAATGGCTGGTTTATTCTTAGCAAAATATATTATCTTAGCAAACTTGAATCCTGCTGATTTAGATGATAGACTAGCTATGTCCCCTGCTGAACTTTCAGCTATCAGAGATACAGAACTTTTCTGGGTATGTGTTCCTTATGTTGGCTTAATCTTAATTGCATTCATCATTTGGGTTATCTTCTTTAGAAGTAAATTAAATGATAAAGATGGTCGTGTAGCAATGACTGTTCCTCAAGCATTTGGTAAATTATTACAAAATCCTCGTTACTATTGGGGCGTTATCACTCAGTTCTTCTATGTAGGTGTACAAATTGCAGTTTGGACATGGACTATTAAATATATCATGGCTACAAAAAATATCATTGAAGCTGACGCTGTTAACTACTATATTTACGCAATGGTATTATTTATCGCTTGCAGATGGCTCTGCACATATTTAATGAAATACTTTGTTCCTGCAAAAATGATGGCAATTTTCGCTTTAGGCGGTATCTTATGTTGCCTTGGTACAATTTATTTACCAACATCTGTATCTGTATATTGCTTAATTGCAATTTCTGGTTGCATGAGCTTAATGTTCCCAACAATTTATGGTATTGCTCTTCGTGGTCTCGGTGCTGAAGTAAAATTCGGTGCAGCAGGTTTAATCATGGCTATCTTAGGTGGTGCAATAATCACTCCTATCATGGGCTGGTTAGTTGACTCTAGTGCATTAAGCTTCATGGTTAGTGGTTTCTCCGCAGCAGAAGCAGCTATTAGAACAGCATTCTATTTACCTGTAGTATGTTTTGCAGTTGTTTTAGGATATTCTTTAGCTTTCCGCAAAACAAATGATTAATTAATAAATAATTTTGAAAGAGGGTCTTTTTGTGAAAAATAATGTTATAGCAATCAGTCGTCAATATGGTAGTGGCGGTCGTGAACTCGCAAATATTTTAGCTGAAAAATTAGGTTATAAATTATATGATAGACAAATCGTGCATATGGCTGCTGCTCAATTAGGTATTAGTGGCATGAGTGAAAGTCAACTAAAAGAATTTGAAGATAATGTGCCACCACTTTCTCTTAAATTCATGCCATTTTACATTTTTGGTATGAGCGGTGCTAAACCAATGAACCATAAAATGTTTGAACAAGAATCTGAAATTATTCGCCGTTTAGCTAAAGATGGTAATTGCATTATTCTTGGTAGATGTGCAGATGCTGTTTTACAAGGCAATGAAAATGTATGTTCTGTGTTTGTTTGTGCAAATGATGAATATCGTGAAGAACGCGGTAGAACAGTATATGATGGAAAATCTGTTATTGAATTAAATCAAGAAGATGCTAAAAGAGCTGAGTATTATGCTTATTATACAGGCAAAGAATGGGGAAATCCTAAAAATTATGATTTAAGTGTTAATACTAGCCATAAATCCCTTGAAGATATTGCAGATGTAATTATTGAATATATCAATAAAAAATAAATCCCTCAATAAAGAAAAAAGATAGACAGAAGATTTTCTGTCTATCTTTTTTTATTTAGATAAAAAATAAAGCTTCTACAAAAGCGGTCAGTAGAAGCAAGTATTTTAGGGATTAATGTAGTTTGTTACTATTATATTTTTATATTTATCTAGTTTAATTATATAGGGATAAATATTATTTTGTCAATATATAATTAAGTTAGATGAGTATATTTTTTATTAATAATGAATTGTCAATCCAAGTGCAACACTTCTTTTTGGTCTACTATTTAATAATATTAATTTTTCTATTAAATCATCATTAGATATTTTTCCTAAATCTGTTTTCTTTGGATAATATTCTCTTAATAACCCATTTGAATTTTCGTTACTACCTCTTTGCCATGCTGCATAAGCATCTGCAAAATATACTTTTATATTTAATTTTTCTACTTCTTTATAACATGCAAATTCTTTTCCTCTATCTGTTGTAAATGTTTTTAATGCCTTTTTTGGTAGTACTTTCACTAACTTTTTTATTCCTTTTAGCATTGATGGGACTGTTCTATCTTTTATTTTTATTGCCATATAAACTTTCTATAAATGTTGCTAAACAAGTCTTAGATTTTCCACTACTAGATACTATGGTATCTAGCTCCCAGTGTCCAAAAATTCTTCTACTTTTTACATCTTTTGGTCTAAAGGATAATAGAAAAATAAAAAATGTGCTTAATGATAGGTTGAATTATTTATTAAGTTCGTATTTCAATCCAATGATGTCTGCTAGTGAATTTTTAGAAAAGTTTATAGCACAGTATATGACGTATTTATAAAAGGGTTTTGTGTTTTATATTGCAAAAATCACAAGATATGCTATACTAAGTATAGAAACAGTGAAGTTCATTATAATGCACAAAACCCTTAGGAAGTGGTAGTTCCTAAGGGTTTTTACATTATTACGCTAATGCTGGAGCGTTAGGATAGTTACTCAAAAAAGTGCTTATCTATCCATTTGTAAATGAAGTAAGAGATTACATTTACCATAATAAGCACAACAATATCAGTGAAGTTCATTATATGCACCTCCTCTCTGTTACCAGATTGGAGTTGAGTAACGAAAATAGTATAACATAAATTTATTAGTTAAGCACCTAAGAAGGTGCTTTTTTGTACCCATTTTTAAGATATTTAGAAAGGAAAATACAATGAATAAACGATTAGAAGAAATTTTACAAATAAAAGAAGTAATCCGTTCTTTGTTAGCTGATGAAAAAATAAAAATTTAAATTTTGATGAGCTTGAAAAAGAAGTTAGAGACTTGACGAAGAAGAAAAGAAATCTCTACAATTACTAGTGAATGGGTAAGAGCTAGAAATACAGGATTTCTAGCTCTTATAGATAGTGCTAATAATAAAATTCTTGATGAAATTGAAAAATCTATAAAAAAATAACTTATTACTACAAAGTAATAAGTTATGCGGTGCCATTTTAGTGTCATATAAGTGCCATAAAAAATATATTAATACATTAATAAAAAAATAGTCAATTTATATAATATGTGTAATATTAAGCATTTTTATTTAATGAAAATAAAATATATAAATTAAATATCTTCCTTCTCTATTTTAAAGACGTTTATGGTGTCTACGTCTGGGCAACAAAATACGGCTGTGCCTTCTGGTTGATTAGGTATAGAAC
>OGII01001180.1_pt1 | contig 19640 bp, 23 predicted proteins | sample 1571701 | NCBI WGS metagenome assembly OGII01 (sample SAMEA2581950, study PRJEB24529) | metagenome | biome: Human gut stool | place: China | collected 2011
CCAGACGCTTGTCATTCATGATGCGCCACCTCGCAATTGAAGAAAGTTTTCGTAGCTAGATTGTCCCAAAGAGGCAAAAATATGAGGCCCGGCGGAAGCCGGACCTCTGAAAGGTCATTCCTGTTCATATCGAAACGGCAGGCCACAGGCGTAGCAGGAATCCCGATTGCCCTTCTGGTGGCGGCCACACCGGGGGCAGGCGATGACCTCCTCCGTCCGGGCGGGAAAGACGGCGGGGGCGTCCGGCGGACGCTTGGGGGGCGCTGCTTGAGCATCCGCTGCCGGGGCGGCAGGCTCCGGGGTGGGCGTTGGTTCCAAAGCCTGCTCCAGTTCGGCCATCCGTTGGCGTAGAGAGGACAGCTCCTGCTTCAGATGGTCGGACTCGTACTGCTCCTGCATCCGATCTGGTAGAAGAATCAGAATAAGCAAGCAAATGAGCCTGCCAAAAAAGCCCAGCAGGATACACAATGCAGTGGAATACCCTTTTTGGCGGCCCACAATGGCACACATAGCGGCAAACAGCAGGCCGATCAAAAAGGAGATGAGCATTGCAGAGGACACGGACAGCAGATGATACATACAGCTCCCTCCTTTTGCCCCATCATAGCACAGAAAAAACGACTTGAACAGACCTGTTTTCAGAGAAAACGGGCAGTTAGCCTCTGCTAATGTTCAAAAAACTCTGTACAACTGTTCCGCGTGGTGGTATAATCTTCATCTAATGGAAACATCCCGGTCAGGAGGCGCATACCATGAAAGAAGAGATGCGGACATTTGGATACCTCTGCCCCCAGTGCGGCAAAACCGTCATGGGGACCCGATCTGTCTTTGCGCTGGAGGCATCCAACGCCGAGGTGGAGTGCGCCTGCGGCAAGTCTGCCCTGAAGGTGGAGTTCGACGGGACAGAGTACCACATCTACGTCCCCTGCGGCATCTGCGGGGAGACCCATGAGGCCCACTGCCCGCCGGAGCGGGTGCTCCGGGGCGCCACCGCCCTGGGCTGCGCCAAGACGCGGCAATTCTGCTGCTTTATCGGCCCGGAGGGGACGGTGGAGAAAAACCTGCGGGATCTGGCGGTGCTGGCGGAGAAGGAGCACCAGCAGCAGGAGGACGGCGAAGAGGCATTTGTGGACAACGTCATCATGTACGAGATCCTGTCTGAGCTGAAGGATATCGCCGCCCGGCCGGATGGAATCACCTGCGCCTGCGGCAGCGGACGGTACGGTATGGAGATCCGCCGCAGCGCCGTGGATCTCATCTGCCGGGACTGCGGGGCCAAGCTTCGGATCCCGGCCGCCACGGACCGGGACTTGGACGATCTCTGCTGCCACATGAAGCTGGTCATCCCGGGAAAGAAATAAGTCAACCGCATGGGCCGCAAAAGCGGCCTATACTTTATAACAGAAAGGAAGCGATTGATATGATCTCGCTTCTTGCGAAAATTTTCTGCAAGCCGGAGGGCCGCACTCCCACCCAGTTGCGGACAGCCTACGGCATTCTCTGCGGGGCGGTGGGAATCGCCTTGAATCTGCTTCTGTTCGCCGGTAAGCTGCTGGCAGGCACGCTGTCCGGCTCCATCGCCATCACAGCGGACGCCTTCAATAACCTCTCGGACGCCGGCTCCTCCATCATTACGCTGCTGGGCTTCAAAATCGCCGCCAAAACGCCGGACCCCGGCCATCCCTTCGGCCACGGGCGGGCGGAATACCTTTCGGGCCTTGCGGTGTCCATGCTGATTCTGCTCATGGGCGTGGAGCTTGGCAAGGAGTCTATCGGCAAAATCCTGCACCCGGAGCCGGTGGCCTTCAGCGCTCTGGTGCTGGGGATTCTGGCGGTTTCCGTGTGCGTAAAGCTCTATATGGCCTTTTATAACCGCGCAGTCGGCAAGCGGCTGGACGCCCCGGCGCTGCTGGCCGTAGCAGCGGATTCCGTCAGCGACAGCATCTCTACCGCCGCCGTGCTGGCCGCCGCGCTGGTGAGCCGCTTCACAGGGCTGGCCGTGGATGGCTGGGTCGGCGCCGTAGTGGCGGTTCTCATCCTGAAAGGCGGTATCGACGCCGCCAAGGCTACCATCGATCCCCTGCTGGGCGTACCGCCGACGCCGGAGTTCGTTCGGGAAATTCAGGATCTGGTGATGGCCCACAAGGAAATCTGCGGGATACACGATCTGGTGGTGCATGACTACGGCCCCGGCCGGGTGATGATCTCCCTCCACGCGGAGGTCCCGGCCTCCGGCAGCGTCATGGAGCTGCACGATGTCATTGACAACATCGAGCATGAGCTTCATAAAAAGCTGGGCTGTGAGGCAGTGATTCACATGGACCCCATCGCCGCCGATGACAGCCGCACCGCTGCCCTCCGCGCACAGGTGGAGACGCTGGTGAAGTGCATCGACGCCTCGGTCAGCGTTCACGATTTTCGAATCGTCCCCGGCTCCACCCATACGAATTTGATTTTCGATGTGGTAGCGCCTCCCGGCTTCCGCATTGCCGATGACGAAATGGCCCGGCAGGTACGCTCGCTGGTCCGCTCACTGGACAGCCGCTATACCGCCGTGGTGCAGGTGGAGCATTCCTACACATGACCAAAACAGGCCCGGAGCTTCCGGGCCTGTTTTTCAAAATTTCGTTTTTTTCAAAAAGGTACTTTACAAGCCGCAGAAATATGTTATAATAATATAGCTGTTTGGGCTCGTAGCTCAGTTGGGAGAGCGTTCGGTTCGCATCCGAGAGGTCGAGGGTTCGAATCCCTTCGAGTCCACCATGAACAAGGCAAGTGATTATATCGCTTGCCTTGTTTTCGTTTCAATGGGTCAGGAGCGTATCTGCTCCCGGCCTTTTTGCTTGATCTGGCTCCCCTCCAGATACAGAGCTTGAAATTCCTCAAATGACACATTGAACTCTATGTCGATCTCATAATCTCGCCGCACATGGACTGCTTTTACAAACTGGGCCACGATCATTTTCTTGGCTTCAAAGGTGCAGTTATCGTACATTTCAGCCCAGCCCATCAGCTGGTCATACTCCCGCAGCACCTGACTGGCACTCTGGACAGTTTCTTCAAGTTCTGCTGTGGCTGTCTGAATCTGCCAGCTTAATTGTTTGATCTGTTCAGAGGTTTCCGCAACAAGACTATTAAGCAAATCCACATTCAAACGGCTGGTGCCTTGAATGACCTTGATGGTCTCTGCCCGCAGGTCTTGATATTCCCGCTGCTTCTGCCGATACTGCTCATTTAAGAGGTTTAGTCTGGACCTGACGAGTTCAACCTCCTTGGCCTGCTGCTTTTCGATCAGTTCTTGAGATGGTGAGTTCTGAATGCGCCCAAGCTGGATACGAATGATTTGATCCACCAGCTTATCCAGCTTTTCAACGCCGTACCCGGTTTGCCCGTCACATTCGCCTGGATGCCGAATATTGTAATGGCATTGATACCTTGCTCCGGTCTCGCGTATAACAGTCCCGTCCTTTCGGACACGCTTTCGCCCGCTGGTAGTCAGCGTCAGACGGCCTCCACAGTGTCCGCAGTAGACATTGCCTACCAGCAAAGACCGTCCCTTTGTATTGAGCGGCACATCATTATGTCAGGTCACCCGTTTTTCCATCATCTGCTGTGCCCGTTCATAAGTTTCTGCGTCGATAATTTGAAGCTCTGGCAGCACCTCTGATTGGCTGTCTCCATTTCGGATGCCCCCAGTGTAAATGGGGTTCTTAATGATGCGGTTGATTGAAGTAGTCGGTATGTTGCGTCCTTTTCGGTTTGTATCCCCTGTTCGGCAAGATACCGGCAAAGGCGCTGCGCTCCATACCCTTCGCAGAGATATTTCTGAAAAATCAGTTTCACGATCTCCGCTTCGTCCGGGTCTACAACAAGGTCTCCTACATCCTGATTTTGCTTGTTCGTGCGGCCCTTATGTTCCAGACGATAACCAAACGGAATACAGCCGCCGGTAAAATGACCTTCCTGCGTCAGCTGCTCCATTCGGGTCTTGGTGCGGACAGAGGTTTTGATGCTTTCGCCGGACGCCTGCCAGTAACGGATGTAGTTCAGCAGCTTGTCCACATGGGTATCAAACCGCTGCTGCCCTTCCTTGGCGCTCCACACCTCAATACCGTTTTTGACAAACCACTCCACAACAAAAGGCGTTTCGTCCTCTCTGCGTCCCAGTCGGTCAAACATAAACACCAACAGAATATCAAACTTATTTTGCAAAGCGTCTCGCTGGATTTCTTGAACGGCATCCCGGTCTTTGGCCGAGACCTTAAACCCGGAAACACCCTTTTCCGAAAACTCCTTGACGATTTCCCATCCGGGATGCTGCCGAACAAACTCCCAGCACGCTTCCTTTTGCATGGGAATATCATCTTTTTCGACTTGTCCCAGCGTTGATACACGATAGAGACAGTAAACGCGCCGCCCTTTGGTTATCAGTTCTTCTAACATATACATCACTCCTGTTTTCTTCCGATATGGGGAATGGTGTATATGGCCTCGTTTCAATTTTCAAGGTGCATATCTATACCATCATTATCTCATATCCACGTAGAAAACACAAATTTTATGACTTTTTAGAGACGTTTGAAAGAAGAATATCCTTGATCTCACGAACTGCGGCAGGATTCTCCTTGCCGGCATATCGAACTGTAACCTTGCATCCATCCACATAGATCGTCTGCGTCTGCCGCGGGCTCTGTGGAAATACAGTCTGCTTCTGCTCCACGCTTCATTCCTCCGTATATTTTATAAAATGGCAGGGCCATATCCTCATGCAGACATGGCCTTGGTATAAAATGCCGTTTTCTCCGAACCCGTTCCTGCCCCTGCACAATATTCAGCGGCGTTTTGATTTCCTTGGTACGCAAACGCGATACTTCACCGGAAAGCATATCCGATTCGGACGGTCATTCACTTCTCAAGGTGCAGGTGTTCACCACATAGCTGTGATGAGCAGAAAGCTGTTATCGCCACAGTCTGCGTCAGATAGATTCCGCATCCTCTTGTGTGTTTTGGAAATGAACAGTTGGCTTTTCAGCGGTGGACGTGCTTGATATTGCTCTATTAGTTCGTCTACCTGACAGGCACAAGCATAACAGGCTGGTTCATTCTTCTGAATATACCGGCAAAAATAACCGGTGTGGAATGGGCAAAATACGCAGCATGACGCCTTCGTTTCAATCCCCCATACTTCCTGTTATAGGCATAGCAGTCGCTCCGTGTCCAGCCCATAGCTACAAGCGGGTACTTATTTTCAAACTCCCTTTTAAGTTAATTGTTGTTACCGCTTGGTTAGCCAGCCCTAATGTAGATTTATTCATTAGGGGCATAATAGAAACCTCAGCTTCGACAGGTAGAGCCTTGTATTTGACGAATTCTCTTTTTATCCCTATAATATATAAACTATTATAAGGTTAGGAGGATCCAATATGCCCAAGTTCAAAATCTCAAATGAATATATTTCAAAATGTAATGACACGGAGATTTCTGAGTATCCAAAATACACGACCCAAGTGATTAATCTCGCAAACCAGAATGCAGGTGGTACAAGGCCAAGAAATGTTGGTCAGTTATCGGAACTACTTCCCGAGTATCTGTCTTCACCAGGCGAGGCCTCTCTTTCTGGCTGGAAAGAATGGTATAATGAGAGATATCCCGACGCTGTTAATAATGCAGTTGATAGGGTTTGGGATCAAGTTAACAATCTTAGAGATTGTATGGATTACATTGACAAGCATATTCTATCAAGGATTTTTAATGATACCTGTTCACCTCTGCCCATTTTAACCATAGTAGATTTAGATATGTTTGTAGCTTTCATCAGCTGATTTTTTGTCATTTCCTTGTCTATTAGCAATTTCACCAAGGTTTGTAATCAAATGCCATATTTGTCACCTCTTACGGAAATACTATCACAGCAGTCCGAAGTGCCATATCGTCTATTCTTTGTAGCCACCGCCCGCCTTGTTGTGGAGCGTCCTGCGGACGGCCGGCTTTCTCTTTCCTGTGTTAAAGTCTGTACATGAGTCCGCACAGTTCCCTCCGTCACAGGCCGGTGGTAATCTCCAACTATAAGAAGTCATGTCAGTACTCATCGGTTTTGATGGTTTCCATGAGCCGCTCCAGCTGCTTATCATCGTGGGTGGTCTTAGCGGCTGTCACCTTCTGCGGCAGTATCACATCATTGGAGGATAAGTATATATAATTAGCCTCCTTACCTTTTCCTTTAGACATTATGCTCCGCAAAGTTCTCAACCTGCTCCATAACTTTTCGGAAAACCTCTGGGCTGTACTGCGGAGGATACCCATTCTTTATCAGGCAAACTTTGATATCAAATTTGAGCTGGTCGCGGACATTCTGATTGTTGAGCCAGTCTGCAAACGAGGATTTTGTATCAATGATTTTTTTGATCTTTTTCGCCAAAGATCTGCACTTCTCATTGACAGAAACACCGTCGACGATTTTGTCTTTGCCGCACTCAAAATTGTACTCGTTGCGCAGTGTCATCAAAATATCATAGAATGCCTTCTCTTCAAAAGTAAGACCAATCTTCCGGAAGCTTTCGTGGTCCTCATTCATTTCATGCAGAATGCGCAAGGCTTGTTCCGTGGCATTTCTGATGATTTCCTCGGAAGTTTGCTCTTGGGCTTCGCCAGCTTCCTCCGTAGCAAGATGCTTCCTGCGCTCATGATAATGCTGGATGGTCTCCTCAAGCATTTCCTGATACTTCTTTGCGGCCATCTGATTTGTTTTGCCATATTCCCTGATCTGCTTGCGAAGCATTTTTACCAGCAGTTCCAGCTTGGATGCAGGCATTTTCACATCAGACAGCTTCTCATAATATTCAGGGCTGAAAATATCCTCGGGTTCTCCATCCTCCAGAACGCTTTCAGGTGCATTGTACCTAAGTGCTTCTTCAACCATCTTCGCCACACGGCGGTTCATGATATCAGTATCCACTTCGGTATCGGTTCCGTTCATCTTACGCACAAATCCCGCAATGGCCATGAAGCACTGAGCGAGGGCAGATTCTTCTTTGCCTATCTCACCGAATGGCTGACAAATATCATACGCCGCCCGCATTCTTTTGACGGTTTTCAGGAAATACGTCTTGAATAAGACTCTGCTAACACCTTTGCCACCGTTAGTTTCTGTTTGCAGTTCCTGTGCGGAAGCAAAAACATACTCGGCGGCTTTCGCTAAAAGTTTGTACCGCAAGGCAGGATCTTCAGCCGGATCAAGGAACGGAGCCAAATCATACCCCGAAAAAAGATCCTTCAAAATCGAAAGTTCCTCCCTGAATACGTCGGCAGCCTGCTGCACATCGTCTGCCGTAGGTGCAATAGAGTTATCACCACCGTAGATTTTCAGAGCCTTGCGCATATTATCGCGGATCCCGATATAGTCGATAATAAAGCCATAATCTTTGCCGGGATATTTTCTATTGACCCGGCTGATGGTCTGAATCAGCAGATGTCTTTCCAGCGGCTTATCATTATACATATAAGTCAGAGAGGGGACATCAAAGCCTGTGATCCACATATCAACGACTATGGCAATACGGAAATTGGACTTATCCTGTTTGAACGCAGCGTCCAATTCCTCGGAGCGTTTGCTATTTGCAGCGCCGCCGAGATAATTGTACATATCTGCCGCGTCGTTACTGCCAACGCTTGCCACCATCGCAATAAATGGCATCGGTTTCAGCTCGCGCAGATCTTCTTCTGAAGCAAAGATGTCATCAGGCACCTTCTTTTCCTCAAACCATTCCGGATAGTGTTCCTTGAACTTTAGCAGCAGATCATAGGCGATTTTTCTGTTGGAACATACGATCATCGCTTTCTGCACTCTATCCGGGTCGTTGGCGCAGGCGGAGACATAGTGTTCATGAATATCAACAGCAAGGTGCTCCAAACGGGAAGGCTCACCCAGAATAATCTCCATGGAGCTCATGGCCTTTTTACTGGTCTCAATATCCTCTGCCGTTGCGCCATCGTCAAAGCACTTCTGGTAGTAATCTTCTATTTGCTTGACCTTTTTCTGATCAAGCAGGACTTTGGCGATGCGAGGATGATATTTGATGGGCACAGTAAGGCCATCGGCCACAGCCTGATCCATCGTATAACGGTCAATTTCAGCGCCGAAGGTCTGGTAGGTCTGGTCGATGGGTGTACCCGTAAAGCCGACGAAAGTTGCCTGTGGAAACGCTTCTTTTAAAACCTTTGCATACGGCTTGGACACCATGGCCTTCATATTTTCATCTGTATCCTTACTGAACCTGATCCGGTTCGCACGTTCAATCTGCGTTCTGTGCGCCTCGTCAGAGAAACAGATAATATTAGCACGGCTGTTAATCAGTCCGATTTTATCATCTTCCCGGTCACAGAATTTCTGGATCGTACAGATATAAAAACCCCCGCTTTTCCTTATGCTGAGTTCCTGACGCAGGGCATTGCGGCTTGGGACAACCCATACCTCTCCAAGGTTCAAAAACTCTTTACTCTTGGTAAAAAGCTGCGCGCCCTGCTTTTGGAGTTCGTCACGGTCAACAATCATAACGATGGTAGGAGAGCCAATCTCTTTTATATCGGCACAGCGCAGAGCGAGCTGGCGGGCAAGAAACGCCATCGTATAAGTCTTTCCGCAGCCTGTAGCACCGAAATAGGTGCCGCCCTTGCCACTCTTTTCTACAACAGATTTAATGATACTCTGTTTCAGCAAACGAGTGGCAAAAAATTGCGGGTACCGTCAGACGATCTCCCGTTCCTCACTGTCATACTCGCTGTCCTGGAAGTAAATGTAATCACGAAAAATCTCAAGAAACCGCTTTGGGCTGTACACACCCTTTATCATGGTTTGTACCTCGTCAAATGGCAAGGGAGAGACCTTATCGCCGTCGTTCACACGACGCCATGCATAGAAGTGTTCATAGGGTGTACGAACGGTGCCAAGCCGCGTTTTCACGCCATCGGAAATGCAGGCCAGCGGGCAATAATGCAACAGATGCGGAATATCGCGCCAATAGCGGAGGTTAATCTGTTCCCATGCACCATAAATCGTCGCATTGCCATCTGCCGGGTTTTTCAATTCAACAATACACAGGGGAATTCCGTTGACAAACAGAAGGATGTCCGGTCGGCGATTCTCCGTCTGCCCGTTATTGGTATATTCAACAATGAACTGATTGACCGCACGGAATACATTTTTCTCCGGATTTTCAAAATCAATCAAATTGACCATTATAGGAAGGCCTGACTGCGGTGTGAACTGAATCCCGTTCACCATCCAGCCATAGACTTTATGGAGCGTCGCAAAATCACTTTCCGCACCTGCAAGGCGCACGGTATCCATAATCTGCTGAATTTCATCAGCGGTCAGATCCGGGTTAGTCTTGTTCAGAAAGTACTCCATGTCATCGATGTATAACACGTCCCGCATGGAAGTGCGCGGGAGACTACTCCCGGGCAGATAGTTCCATCCCGCTTCCTCTAAAAAGGAAAGAAATGCGTTTTCATATTCCGTTTCGCAGTAGCGACCATTATAGTTATGCAGTTTCGTCATTGGTTTCACCTCCATCCTCAAGCGAGCCACGAATTAAAATCGGGCAGATATCCTTGATTTGTGCTTTTAACTGTTCGTTTATCTTTTTACGTTTGTTATATACGGTATACACTTCGGCAATGGCTTTTTGTATCTCAATATCCGGGATAGGAATCTGCACGTCACACATCGTGTCCCAATCAAATGTTTCTCTTGCAGATCCCCAGGAATGAAAGCGTGAATATCTATTAAATTCAGACCTCAAAAAGAACAAAAACAGGTACTGGGGGATTAAATGTTCGCTATTGGTTCTGAACACGGTAGAAATCGAAGAAACCAGGTATGTTTCTTTTGATGAATTTATTGCAAGAGATATCTTATCACCGCGGCGCGATGTATCGGAAATAAATGCAATTTCATTGGGGCTTACAATTTTATAGTTGCTGAGCGAAACCCCGTCCATATTTGCCTTTGTATCAATAAACTCTTTGTCTGTGGATATCCCTCTAACGAAATCCAGCGTTAAGCCGATATCATTTTTTGCATTACATTCAGTTATATATCTCCCTATCCTCTCACATGGGATTCTTCTCCGTAAATTCTCAACATATGCATCACAAGTGAGCTTCAAATCCTCCAAGCCGCGCTCATATGCCTGTTGATTGGCGACCATTGCATTATAGATATCGACGTATTTTTGCTGCGTCGGCAGATTGGGAAGCGTCAGCTCCATTTCACACAATGCATCCCACGAAAACACCTCTGTGGAACTCCCCCAAGAGCGATAGCACGCCTCACGATCCCACTCATCTCGATTAAAATGGAGAAAAAGATATTCCGCAGAAACAGTCAATTCCATTTCCGGCCTAATTCTAAAGCCGATGTTATTCCATGATATAATAAAACTAACATCTGTATTGTTATATCCAAAGCCTATATGCTTTCCGTGAGTTCGTGGATTAAACACAAATTCTTTTGGACGAATCACCAAAAACTTACTTAGATCAGCAACTGATACGTCCGCTTTCGTGGGGATAATTTGCTTGGTGATTGTCATTCCTCTAACATCATCCGCACCAAATAGATAGTCTGTATTAATTTCAGTGGTTTGCTCAACCAGTTGACCAATCCGGAACTTACTCAATCCCATATCCAATCCCCCTGAAGGCATCCTCAAGCATCTTTTGGGACTTCATTTCCTGCGCCAGCACTTCCCGCATCTCTTTTTGAACTCGGCTCATTTCAGCAGCATAGTCGATTTCCAAATCATGGTCAATGAACTCGATATACTTGCTGGGAACAAGACTCCAGCTCTTTTTTTCAATCTCATCCGTTTTAACACTGCGGTAAAGCTCCGGCACAGCATAATTTGCACCGTCGGTTCCTTCGGACTGCCATGTATGATAAATGTCGGCAGCTTTTTGAATCTGTTCGCTGCTTAAAAGAACTTTCTTTTTGCTTTCGTTCTTTACGGGATTTTCTGTCCAGGTACGCAGATCCATAAACAGGAGTTCTTTTTCGCGGTTGCGCAGTATTCTGCCGTGATACTCCCCGCCCTTTTTGTTCTGATTCAGAATCCAGAGTGTGACGCTGATATCCGTGGTGATAAAAAGCTCACGGGGAAGAATGATAATGGCTTCGACCTTATCATTCTGAATCAGCTTTTTTCGGATCTCAAGCGTATCGCTGTCACCTAAAGCGCCATTGGACAGCAAAAATCCAGCAACGCCCTTGAGTGCTTTCAAATGGGAAAGTATATGGAGAATCCATGCGTAGTTGGCGTTGCTCTCAGGCGGCGTCTGATAATCCGCCCAGCGGGAATCATTTTTCTGATTATCGTCATACCACCCTTTCAGATTGAAGGGCGGATTGGCCATGATGTAGTCAAAGTAAAGGCCTTTATGCAGATCATGCGTAAAAGTAGAGTCGCTTTCCCCGCCGAGATTATGGCTGATGCCGCGCAAGGCAAGGTTCATCTTTGCCAGGCGGTAGGTTGCGGCTTCCTTTTCCTGACCATAGACATTGATCCTTCTGATATCGCCGCGCTTTTCCCGGATGAGGTCGGTACTCTGGACAAACATACCGCCAGAGCCACAGCAGGGGTCATAGAGTGTACCGTCAAACGGCTCAACCATCGTCGCAATCAATTGCACGACATCATGCGGTGTATAGAATTCGCCCTCCTCTTTCGTGGCGTTGACAGCAAATTCTTTGAGGAAGTATTCATAAACACGACCGATCAGATCTTTCTCTTCGCCGAAGGCCTTGTGGCTGATTTTGTTGACTTCATCGACCACCTGTTTGATATCGTTGGGGGCAAGATTACGTGTGGTAAACGTGCCCTCCACAAAACACCCCTTCAACTGTTTGCTGCTGGCAGCAATGCTGTGCAGGGCAGTATCAAGGGCGACATTCAGCTTGGGCGCAGGCGTCTCAATGATCGTTGACCAACGGGCATCCATGGGCAGGTTATATGTGCCGTCCGTAAAGGTGGGGTCATCTAAAAACGCGGCTTTGATTGCTTCATCATCAGGGTCAAGTCCCTCCCTGATCAGGTTTTTCCGTAAGTTTTCTACGCCGTCTTCAAATTTTTCACCAATAAAGCGCAAAAACACCAGCGTGAGCATCATATCTCGTTTTTCAAAAAACGAACCAGAGTTGCGTGCCTTGCGCAGAATGTCGCGGCATTTGAACAGGATAGAGTCCAAATTGATTTTTTCTTCCACTTTTTTCTTGGCCATTGGAATATACCTTTCTTTATCTTTTCGGTGTCAGCTCCATCTGTTTTCTGACCCCGACCAGCGTTTCACATAGTTTCTGCCTTCCACCGCTGCGGCAAACGGCTCAGAAAGCAATGATCTGATTGCTTTAAGCACCGTGCTGTAATCATCGGTTTTTATATCGGTTTTGCGGCAGAATGCTTTCCACTTTTTCCGCATCGCTTCATCGCCGTCGAAGGCCATCACCTGTTCAAATTGTTCCACAGTAAAGCTGTGATTGCGGTTGGCAAATGTCTTTTTCATGGCTTCAGCCAGCAAAGCGCCGTCAAAGTCAAATTTATTTGCCAGATAGTAAATATCGTAATAATCCTTCATTCTACTGGAGAATTCCATCAGATTGAGAATTGCATCGATTTTTTCTGCGACGGTCGTTTCCAGAGAGTATGTATTTATCATCGGCGCGGTGAAATCTTCAAGCTGGGTAGGGATTTTCCTCTTTTCCTGTTTTGGAACGATCATATCGCCCACACTAAAATCAATGTTGAGCGGTGTTCTTATGTTCTTGATTCGAGCCACGAGGGATGCGCCGATTCCCGCGTATTTTTTCGTCACAGCAATCGGCGCAATGCCTTTGATCTCATAAGTCACAAAATCATTTCCGGCAGGAACGGTAATAATTTCTTCCAATACAGTTTTCAATTGCTCCGGTGTGTTTGGCACTTTCCAGAGGAGAAAGTCTACATCCATCGTCACACGACTGTCAAAATCAGTAATGGCATAGATGAACAAGCCACCCTTAAGCACAAGATTGTCAACATATTTGGACTTTTCTAACCGCCGCAGGAATTCCTCCTGGCAAAAGAGTTGCAAACAGAGCTGATAAGTTCTGCCGCTTTCGTTTGCTTTGTTTTTCAACCTCGCCAGTACAGCTGCAGCAGCATCAGCCATTGAGCAGCACCTCCATCAGTTCGGTCACTTTTTTATAAACTCGCAGCTTTCTGGCATACGCAGAAAGGTTGCTCAGATTCTTCTTTGTATCGTTTGCATAGGCATTCAGGGCTTTGGAGAACAATTCGTTGTCCAACCGGGAACGGTATTTGAAGCAGTCACAAATGGTTCTTTCCCGGTCATAAACAGGCAAATCAACACCCTGAAAACTCCCTGTGGTTTTACCCAGTTCATACAGATTGTCCTGTACATAGTAAGGCCGCAGAACAAGCGCATCCACCTCAAGTTTTGCTCTGGATATAGTACGTGGCACTGCAATGGACCATTTGCGTGGTGCGAAGTTGCTGTATCCATAGTAGAAAAGGGCAGACTCAACACACACAATTCCCTGCGGAACAAGCGTTGCGAGAAGCTGTTCCTCAGAAACAATATCTTCCCCGGCAAGGCTGTAATAGCCGTGGCGTACTCGCTCGAGATAACCGGCGATGCACATATTCACAACATCAACTGCACGGATTCCGGCTGCGACAAAATCAGCAGACTTAGCAACGCCGCTCCTGCTCATAATAATCGCTTTGGCCAGTTCTCGGTTGTTCATGCAATCACCGACTTCTATTTTTTAAATTCGCACACAAATATTTATTATCTGTACTCGATTTTTATTTTAGCATAGATCATAAATAAGCACAATAAAAATTCACACACAAAAGTCAGAATTTGCGCGCGAATTTTATATATTAGAAAGGCCGCTAACACCTACTGTTTCAGAATTGTCGGAAACTGGTTCTGAACGGCAATGGGCAGGATTGTTTTATTCAGCATCATATCAAATCATAAAAGCCTTTACTAAGGTGACATCACCTTTAAGTTCCTGTGCAGCAATTCGCGCGGGTTCAACTCCCACGGCCCGTACCAATAAAAAGAGGACATCCATTAGGTGTGTCCAGTTAAGAAAACATTCTAAGGCGAGAGAGAAACGGTATAGCTTCGGCTATGCCATTTCTTTCATTTTTGCCTGCTATCAAATACTTTGGCCATTTTCAAAATCCCGATACCTTTGTAGTAGATATCAGCCTCTTGCCTGCGGTTGATTTTGCTATGGGGATCGGTCGCTGCGTGAATGACGATCTTCTCAACGAACTCATGCAGGATACGGGGGTGTCAGCTCTGGGATATCGGTGTACTGGCGGACAACGGACAGGAACCTGTCAACATTGGCACTTTTGCCTTCTGCTTCTTCGATTTCTTCACGGAGCATTGCTGCCTGCGTCTGCAAGTTACGGTCCTTCCGGTTCCGATGATTCGATTTGCATTACTTATTATTCCAAGTTCGCATAATCCCCGCGCAGAATGAGGCCGAGGCGATAAGTATTTTACTTATCGCCTCGGCCTTTTCAGCCTATCCCTTTGCTCGTATTTTTGCTCTTTCTCATTGTGCTTACCGCATAACCATCACACCGTATGCTTGCTTTACCGAAGAAAGGAACGCCGCCGAATAAATTCGACAGCGTTTTTCTGCAGCACAGGGGCAGCGCCTGCGCTGCATTTATCCTCTCTGCATTAGGGAAAGCAAAACCGCTTCCCGCCTGTCTGCCCAGCAGACAGGCGGGAAGCGGTTTTGTCTTAAAAATTACCGGTACGGGTCATAGTCTGTACCAACAGAGCCGGGGGGGCTTTCACCAGCCGGGTCTGAACCGCCTGCAAATCGAGGTTCTTCAATATCTCGCTCCGCTGAACCGTCATAGCCGCGCAGAGCTTGTCCAGCGCAGCGTCCAGCCGCTCCTGACCAACGGAGACCGCGCCCATACCAGGATACGCAACTTCTTTGCCATACTGCGCCTCAAAATAAGCCAGCAGCTTCTCCGTCAAAATCGTCTGCCGGGCCTCCACGCGAAGACTCTTTGTGGTCTGTCCCTGATAGCCATCCCGGAACGGTCCCCGTTGGTCCACCTCCGCATCCGTGACCGTAAGGTTCAAGGAGGCCGCCAACGCCTCCCGCGCCGCGTACAGCTTGACTGTCTTTTCAAGATAAGTCAATGCGGCGGGAATATCCTGATTTCCGTTCGTAAGCAAGTGGTTTTACTGTTTCCGCAGCCCTTGATACAGTGCTTCGGAGCAGTCCTCCGCCGTGAAGTCCGCACCATCCACCATAAGCAAGACCGCCGCTGGGTCAACGCCCAGAATATCCCGGCACTGGCTGAAGGATTGGAAGGACAGCTTCAGCCGCTGGGCGGGATCCACCAGCCGGGCCAGCATAGCCGCCGCCTGACCACGGGTCACGGTGTGCTGACCGTCAAAGGTGCCGTACTCGTCCACGCCGTTCAAAACGCCGGAGAGATACAGCTCATACACCACGCTGCCGGCAGTCAGGTCCGGTACATCCCGCTCCAGCGTGTTGATCTCCGGCAGGGTGACATGGGCATTGTCCAGCACCAACAGCAGCAGCGCCGCAAAGTCGCTCCGCGTACACGGCTGCTGGGGATAATCCGTCCCCTCACTGTATCTCCAAGCCTGCAAAACGCTGCGGCTCATGGCGGACTGAGCCGTGTCGGTGGACAGGCCGGAGAGCAGCGTCAAAGCAGACTGATACCACGCCTCCCCCACCGCCGGAGCCGCAAGGCCGCTGCCTCCGGTGAGCCGGTCATACAGCCGGGCGGAAATCACCAGAATTTGGGCGTTGGTCAGTTCACTGACGGCATCAAACCGGTCAGCCTGCCGCCCCTCCAGCAGCCCGGTATCAAAGCTGGTCTTCACCGCGTCGGCGCACCGCAATCCGCTCATGTCCCGGAAGCGGCCGTCGTAGGTCCACTGCTCCGGCACCAGCAGCGTGTCCGCAGCCGCCATTGTGCCGCCTTTGCTCCTCCGGTCAGAAGTGACAGCAGAATAAACAGGCCCAGCAAAAAACTTCCCAAACGGCAAACCATAAAAAATCGTCTCATGTTCCATCACCCTCCGTTAAAAAGGCTCTTGGTGTAATGCTCTCCGCCATTTTCAGAAGCACATCCTTTTCAAAGGCACCGAAGATGGTGAAGGTCACGCCCTCGGCGTTGGTCCATGTGAGGGTGGCCTCGTTGCGGGGCTTATAGGAAACGGCAACAATCTCATTCCCTGCCTCATCCTCTGTCATTCTCTTGGTATAGCCGGAATATTCGTCCAGAGAGCCCGCAGCGGCGTAATACATACCGGAACAGCCGTTGACCGTGACAGGTTCCGAAGCGGCTCCACCCGCAAGGTGAGGAGCGGCAATACCGTTGGAATACAGAAATGTAATTATTTTGATATTTCTTTTATATGTTCCGCATATGATAATAGCTGTTCAGGTGTGCCATGAGCAGTTATATGAAACATGACGTTTCTGTCATTGTCCTGCCATACAAAAGTCTTTGCATCATCTGGATAATCGACATATTCGTACAGTTCACCCGAAAAATGCTCGCTTTTAATAGTCGTTACATTAAATGAGTCATCTCCACTATCGAGAACCAACATAGAACCATCTTCCATGTATCCATAATAAAAACAATCGCAGCCTTACCATCTTCTGCATTTGGTAAATTGTAGATAACTGTGAACCCTGCTGCATCTTGTATATCTTCTATAATATAGCTATCCGGTAAATTAGTAATTTCAAAATCTGTTAGTTCAGGCTTTTTCTCGTCATTAGAGATTCCAGTATACCGATATATCACTTGATTCTGAAACACCTCTTTTACGAAGTTAATTACCGCAGCTCGCACAGTCGGGCTGATTGCCATGGCCGATCCCAGCCCAACCAGCAGGATTAAGAAGAAACACGCTGCTTGCTGAACCACCCTTTTCCATACCGGCTTTAGGTGTTCCTTGCACCACTTATTCGGGTCTGCCAGCATTTTCTTCCGCTGGCGGCGGTAAGGCAGCGTTCAGGGCGACTCCGTCCCCTCCGGCTCCGACAGCACCTCTGCGTAATCCATGGTGGCCGCCAGCAGCAGGGCCTCCTTTAGCTTCGCGTCAAACAGAGCGTCATTCATAGCAATAGCCCTCCGTCTGCAATTTTTCGATCAGCAGCTTCCGCCCACGGGCCACCAGCGTGGCCACGTTGGAGGTGTTGAGCTTCAGCGCCTTGGCGATCTCCTGATTGCTGTACTCCCACGCGAACCGCAGCTCCAAAGCCTCCCGGTACCGCTCCGGCATGGAGCGGATCAGCTCCACGATGCGCCCGGTCTCGTCCATCTCCGGGGCGGAGGGCGCCGGGGCGTCCCAGTCCTCCAGCAGTGGATTCGTGTGGTTCTCCTTCCGCAGCATGGTCATGGACACGTTCTTCACAATGACCACCAGATAGCCATCCACAGCTCCCCACGGTACCTGTTTCACCTTTTCAAAATGCTGGATGACCTGCACCCAGCTCTGCTGAACGGCGTCCTCTGCCAGTTCGTGAGACCGCAGAATTTTCAGGGCAATGCGGTAGAGCTTCTGTTCGTATGCGGTATGTAATTTCAAAAATTTTCGCTGGTCTTCCTCGTCCTCCAGCATGGCCAGCAGAATCGTCAGCATGGCAGCCACCTCATTTTCTCTTTCTCTCTTGATAGGGTAACACATTTTTCCAAAAAGCGCACCCTTCATCTTATAAACGCACCGGCCACTGAATCTGTCTCATGAAAACAAAAAGTTTTCAAAAAATTTTGGGTGACTGTTCTGTGAATCTCTCAAAAGGCGGGGAGGCGAACGCCTCCCCGCCAATTTGGGCTTGTTATTCAAATTTGCCCCAGAAGGAATCCACGACCACATCTACATTGGTAACTGTTCCTCCGGCCATACACCAAGTCAGTGTTCTTGCAAAATCTCCTTCATCCTTTTCAAGATAGAATGCACGAGTCACCGTCTGTTCCGGCGCGATTTTTACTTTAGAAAAAAGTTCTACATCCGTTAGACTCCCATTAGGCCGCCGAACGATGTACACGGACTGTGTTTCTTTAGAGTGGTTTGTGAAACTGATACGCATGGTAGCTCCCGGAACACCTTCCTCATCCTCATTCAGCTCTGCAATATCAATTTGATAAGGTCCTTCTGCATCCTGCCCGAGAAGAAATCCTGATTTGGCAGGATGAGAAGGATTTTCCCTTCAAGCGCCGCAAAATCAGCCTCAGTCACGGGATTTTGGTTCATAAGATTGGCAAGCAGTCCCGAGATATGCACATCCTTTTCCTGCTTGTAATCCTTAAAAATCGTTTCAAACATATCCTGTGCATAGGCGATTTCTTCCGCGCTTTCATTTCGGATATGGCTCATACCAGCCTTTATGAGCTTCGATTTCAGCTTTTCATAGTTGCAGTGCTTCATATACCACAGCATCAGCGGCGCAAGGAAGTATTTCCTTTTCAGGCTTTTCAGCGTATTTTTGTCCATGCCGCCGGTCGAGATCAGGACCAGTCCGCCGGTTTCTCCCGGATATTTCTGCACATAGATCTGCGCGACCATACCGCCGTCACTCGCACCCACAAAAACGGGATTTTCAATGCCGAGCTTCTGAAAAAAGGCGTACATTCCGGCAACAAGCTCCTGATTTGTACGCAGCTCCTGCGGATAGTCGAACAGGAGCACCCGGCAGTCACCGGACAGTCCCTCTACATAGTCCATCCACATTTCAAGCGTATTCATACCGCCATTCAGGAACACAAGCGTTCTGCCGATATTCTCTCCGCTCAGGATATAACGGCACTGTGCACCGCAGACGGTGATCGTTTCGCATGGATGCGCTGCCTGAAATGACTTTAGCTTTTCCGAATATAGCATCACACTTTTCTCCTTCCGCATGGTCCGTATTTTGTAAGCAGCAGTTAGAGTCGGCTAACCGCCTGCTTTCAGAAAAGCCGCACTTTTGCGGCCTTTCTGCCGGTTCCAACCGTTATCCGCAGGGCAGTGGCTGAAGCAGCGCCGCCGTGCGTCCCACAAATCACTCGGTCACATGGTAGCAAATCCCCATTCTCATGTCAGGACACCGCTGTGCCACATCGGTCAGAAACTCTTTTCTATTTATTGCAGTTATCGCTCCTTATCGGGTTTATTCTCCGCATTATCCGTAGCCATACGTTTTCACTTCCCACGTTCCGCCGTTGTCCCTCACCAAGATCCACTGAAAGTCATCATACGTTGTATTTGGCTCTAACGAGCCATCACCACCCGATGCATCCGTATCAAAAGACGAATACAGAACAATGGCCTCGTCCGTGTTATATTCCTGCGCCCATTGGGTGAACAGATCGGACAACGCATCTCCGGGGTAGCGAAGCTCCGTCAGAGTGCAGCCCTGAAACTCCGTTTCAAAACAGGCGGTTACGGCCGCCACAGCATTTTCTATGTCATCATCCGTATAGAGGTCAGAATGATAAGTCACCGGTTTCCCATAGCAGGCTGCCGGCATCTCCGTTTACCCGTGTGGAGGCGGATGATAAAGCCTGTGC
>OGII01001193.1_pt1 | contig 19377 bp, 17 predicted proteins | sample 1571701 | NCBI WGS metagenome assembly OGII01 (sample SAMEA2581950, study PRJEB24529) | metagenome | biome: Human gut stool | place: China | collected 2011
GATTATTACCGCTTCTTCTGCATATTCACCAAAGTTACTTTCCCTTCTTACTTGTGGCACATTGCCAATAATTTGTAGATTTCTCATAACGAATAAAATTTTAAATGATTTATAAATTGATTACGTGGAGAATAGATATTTCACTTTTCTTCCAACTACCCTAGGGGGTGTTAGAGGGTACTGTTCATTCGCTCATGTAACTTTCAATTCAGTAAATCATAGGAGAAGTAAGTTGATATATATTTAAGCTCTTATTTTTATAGGTAGGGGGTATTATATATAAGTACCTATACTTTATTGCGTGCTTATGTATTACTATGCACTATAATAGAAAGGAGAGTATTATACTGCCATATAAAGATATGCTAAGTAGTAATATCAAAGAATAAGTATTGTTTATTTTTTTACCTTGTTTATTATGAGTAACTTTGGGTATTCTTAAAAATCAAGAACTACCTGTTTGGCAATGGTTCAACTCCTTGAATTATATGTAAATCAAACAGGTCATATTTGCATTTTCCCACACTTCCATTGGGAAAATTAACTCCCATATTTAAAATTGCGAACTGCTATATCCCTTGTATTAGACAGGAATTTAGAAGTTCCACAAAAAAAGCCGCAGTTGAGCACATTTGTAAGTGTACTCGCTTGCGGCTATTTTTGTTTTTAGTTGGGAGTAGACTAATTTATTCGTCAAAGTCTCTATAATGAGCTTATTTGTGGGCATTGACATATTTTTCAGTGTCTCATACTTCAAGTGCAGGATTAGCCTATATAACTCTTAATCTTTAAAAATCAGAACAGATACTCTGTCACCCTAAAAAATGAAGTTCATGCGCACATAAAGTTTAGATTCTTTAGTAGTGGGGGAAAATGTGTGTTATAATATATAATTAATATTAGATACTTTTTCCCCACTACCTTACCTATGTAAAGCTAAGAATGGCTTGTAATACTAATAATAACACTGCACTTTGCCTTACACAGAAAAAATCACTTTTATTGCATCTTATTCTATAAAACAGGTAGGTACAGGGGAAAAAGTACTGTATATTAATATATTAATAAAGAACACTTTTTCTCCTTACTTGGGAATTATGATATTTCCATTATCATCTATCTCTACTATTTTATTTACTTTCTTCGTGGGCAGTTTTTTCTGCTTGGAAAAGTCGTTTTCCAATAGAATATTTTCAGTATGTAAGATTAAAGGATTGCCAAACAATAGTAAATCAACAACTGCCAGCTCTATTATATATTTCTCATAAGTGTCTTCGTCAATTTTTATCGCTTTCAATATATTAGCTTTTGTCAATTCAAGTTCTTCCATTGCAGGAATATGATAAATATTCCGTCTAGTTAGATAATAATAACCATTATCCACAAAATAAGGCTTTATATCCAAGTACTCCTCAAATTTCTTATTAAAACTGCTTACTGATTTACCTCCACTTGTTCTTTTTAATTCATCTAAAGTGATTCTCACATTATACCAATCATCTCTTGAAAGAGACAAACAGAAAAATCTATAAATATTGGCAGGTTTGAATCTATTTAGAATGGAATAGTTGACGGTTGCATTGCTTCTGCAAAATTGGGGTAGAATATTCATTAGTAGCGGATTGAATATTGTTTATAAATAGTAAATCTTTCTTCTCTTTTTCTATCTTGTAGTAATAAGCACTACCAAAGTAAATCTTTGCTTCTTTTCGATTATTGAATCGCTTTCCCGTAGGAATATGAATAATCATAGGTCATTGGTTTATTTTATTAATGATGTATCTGAATCTAATTAATGTTGTGGTGCAAAATAAATCGTATATACTTTCCCTTGTATCTTTCTCTTGCTTTTAATATAACCATTTGAGCTAGCCCATAAGCCAACTCTAAGCCTGTTATCTGTTACTCCTTGTTTTAATGCTTTTTCTCTGATTTCTTCATAGGTGAATGTTTGCATAGTAGTGTTTTAAATAAAAAATGGTGATAAAATAGTGTATCTTTTGTGCCTGTGCTATCTTATATACTATTTGTAATATATTGATACAAAGGTACTAAGTTTTTAGGGAGTGACCTAATACTAGTACCACAAACTGAAAAAATCGACTAGAAGTATTCATATAGTGAAAAAGTTCATTTAGCGATTAGACGAACTCTATTTCAATATTACCATTTCGCTCTTATCTTACAATTCTATTTTATCAAGTACATCTACCATATTAGGTAATTCATTGTAGTAGTCCTTCACATCCGCACTCTTAGGAATATTCAATTCCAATATCCCTAATTCCGATAAGTTATTAATAAACATTTGATATGCTGTAACATCATTCTTGAGCTTTCCTATTTGTTCTAACATTGGACGTGCACATAACAGTTTATTAATGGCAACCTCTTTTATTGTATCATCACAAAATAACTCTTTAGCTCTTTCCAAAACTTTTGGAAGTCTCTTTCTATCCTTAATAATAGACATAAGCTCGTTTATTTCATCATCTAATCCATATATATCTATTCCTTTCATTAATAGCGGAAATAACTCATTCACCTTATCTAAAGCAAATACATAATTTAAAATACCTTCTATATCAGTTGGCACATCATTAGCTATCGGGATTTCTTTCGTTATTAGTGTTTTCTTTGATGACTTTATTTGATTAGCTTCATTTTCAAGAATGACATTCGCTGCATCATTAGATGTTAACTTAACATATTTTTGAAAAGACTCAACATCATTATGTCCTGTAATTTTCATTATAAGATGAGCGTCAAATCCACGTAACAACATATTACAAATAAATGAACGTCTTGCAGTATGAGTCTTTATCAGTTTATAAACAGGAACTTGCTTCTTAGTTACTTCATCACCTCGGTGCTCCACTACGGTATGCAATCTTGTTATACCAGCCTTTTCTCCAATCTTTGTCAAATAATTTAAAGCCGTCTGATTGGTAAATATAGGAAATTGGTTTTCGTACTTGGCTAGTATCTCTTTAGCTATTGGCAATAATGGTACAGACACCTTATGCTTTGTCTTTTCTTGGATAATCTCAATTATATTTCCATTATCTTTCATTATTCCCTCATTTATTGACTGTGTATCTGTAAAACGCTGACCTATCCAACATTGCAAAACAAACAAATCTCTCACCTGTTCTTCTTTGCCAGAGAGTTCCAAAGCATATATCTTACTTATCTCTTCCTCTGTAAGAAATATATCATTGCTATCACCTTCTTTACTTCTAGGCTTCTTATATTTATCAAGGTTAGATTCATGAATATCAATCATTCCTTGCTGCTCTGCTCTTTTAAGAATACATATTATCTTCTCTACCTTATTACCAACCGTAGTAGTTTTCGTTGTTTTACCTTTACCAACTTCCTTATTAAAAAGATAAGATTCATAATCCTTTATCAATGGTAAATTTATATCACTAAAATTAATAGGATATTTACCTACTTCATTCAGAAAAGCTTCAAAGAACTTTATTTGTTTCACATAATCAGCTCTTGTACTATCTTTTATAGTTCTATCTAAAGCTAATGTATTACGTAACCAATGTACTGCATTTATATTTTGCTTTTCTTTCTCCATAGTATCTTTGTATATAAACTTCTTTAATATCTTAACACTATTTCCGATTTCGTTGGGATTGTCACAAAGATAACGCTTATATTGCAGAAAGCGATTTTTAATCTCAATTATTTTCGTGTTAACAATAGTATTATTGAGATTATCAAGTTCACTTAACCTACAACTGATATAAGCCTCTTGCTTCTTCACATTCCAATGTTCTGGATATACCTTAACACCCGTAGAAAGTCTTATTTGCTTCCTATCTATCCTGCATACCAAATAGATATTAGTAGGCTTGTTTGATTTGGGTTCTCTCAAATTAAACTTAGCCTGTACTTCATAAAAAAAAATCTGTCCCGTTTGAGCCTTGTTATTCATTTCTGTGCTTCAATTTCGTAATTCAAACTCGTACTTCAATTTCGTGCTTACAAGGCTTTAGCTAACAAAATATCAAGAAGAATCCTCTTTCACAGTATTGTAGAACGCCAATTTACTATCATCAATAAGGACATAAAAAAATGGTACTTTTCCATAGTGGATGTGGTGGCTGTCCTAACCGATAGTCCTAATCCTCGTAAGTATTGGAGTGTCTTGAAAACACGTTTAAAAAAAGAAGGGAGTGAGTTGACTACAAATTGTAGTCAACTGAAAATGAGATCGGCTGATGGAAAGATGTATTTAACCGATGTCGCAGATACTCAGCAGCTTCTCCGTTTGATTCAGTCTATTCCATCGCCCAAAGCAGAACCGTTCAAGCAATGGATGGCACAAGTGGCGACTGAACGTCTTAACCAAATGCAAGACCCCGAACTCTCTATCAATCAAGCACTGGTGGACTATAAGCGGTTGGGGTATTCGGATAATTGGATTAATCAGCGTCTCAAATCCATAGAGATTCGTAAAGACCTCACGGATGAATGGAAGCGGCACGGATTGCAAGAGGGGGTGCAGTTTGCTACGCTGACCGATATTATTTATCAGACTTGGAGCGACATGACCGCCAAGGAATATAAGCAGTTCAAAGGTCTGAAAAAAGAGAACTTACGTGACAATATGACCAATAAGGAATTGGTACTAAATATGTTGGCGGAACTTTCCACCAAAGAAATATCTGAAAGTAAAAATCCGGAGACATTTCGGGAACACATGGATGTGGCGGAAGCCGGTGGTGAGATTGCCCGCAATGCCCGTATGGAGTTGGAAGCCAAGACGGGCAAGGCTGTCATCAGTCCGCTGAACGCCAAGACAGGTATTGCGCTCAATTCATCTCCGGAAGAAGAAGAAGACACAAAAGAATAATCCTAAAAAGTGAATCAATATCATGGAGACAACATTGCATACAGAATGGACTGTCGAAGACATCTGTAAAGGATTTACCTACAACGAATTGGAAGGTAAAGGTCTGTTTGGATTGGACGGGCGGCTCACTATCCAACCCGAGTATCAACGCCATTACATCTACAATGATGGGAAACGTGATGTAGCGGTAATAGAATCCCTGCTAAAAGGCTATCCCATCGGACTAATCTATTTCAACCGGACTGTGGACGGACGATTTGAAGTACTTGACGGGCAGCAACGCATCACTTCCATCGGCCGGTTCATCACAGGCAAATTCGCCATCAAGAATGAAGCGGATAACGTGCAGTATTTCTCGGGATTGCCCGAAGAACAGCAACAAAAGATTATGCAATCCTCTCTGCTGGTATATGAATGCGAGGGTGAAGAAAAGGAAATAAAAGAGTGGTTTAAGACCATCAATATTGTGGGCATTCCGCTCAAGGAGCAGGAATTGCTCAATGCCATCTATTCGGGCGAGTTCGTAAATGCAGCCAAGCGGGTGTTCAGTAATTCCCAAAATGCGGAAATACAGAAATGGAGTCATTATATCAAGGGAGATGTGAAACGGCAGGATTATCTGGCGGAAGCCCTCCGGTGGATTTGCGACAGTAAGGGGATGAGCATCGACGCCTATATGAGCATACACCGTCACGAGCCTTCCACGGGAGAATTGGAAGGTTATTTCCGTTCTGTGATTGACTGGGTATCAACTACCTTTACTATGGTAGAGCGTGACATGTGCGGCTTGGAATGGGGACGGCTGTATGAAACGTACCATGCCACCCCTTATAGCACCGTCCATGTCGCGGAACGGGTAAAAGCCTTGCAAGCGGATGAAAGTGTGCGGTGTCCCAGAAATATTTACGAATATGTACTGGGTGGAGAAGAGGATAAGAAACTGCTTGACGTCCGAATCTTTGAAGAATCAACCAAGCGGGCTGCTTACAAGCGTCAGACCGAAGCGGCTGAGAAACAAGGAATTTCTAATTGTCCGCTCTGTGCGTTGGGGAATAATGCCAACAAAACCCGTATTTACAAACTTTCAGAAATGGATGCCGACCATGTGACTGCATGGAGCAAGGGAGGGGCAACCAGCATGGAAAATTGTGAGATGCTTTGTAAAACCCATAACCGTTCAAAGGGAAATCGGTAAAAGTGTATTATTTTGAGAGAGTTAAATCAATTAATTCTCTCAAAATATGAACAATAAAAAAACATTTCACGAAGTTTCCGAGATTTGGTGTGATGCAAAACGTCCGATAGTGAAGCATTCCACCCTATGTGCTTATCAGCTTACGTTACAGACACACCTATTGCCACGATTTGGCGCTGCGGAAAATATAACAGAGAAGGATGTCCAGCAGTTTGTGATAGACAAATGTACTTCCGGATTAGCAAGAAAAACAGTCCGGGATATAGTGGCAGTGCTCAAATCTGTTATCAAATATGGGAATAAGCATGGGATTTTCCATTTTGAAGAATGGGAAATTGAATATCCTACCCAAACAGAAAACAAACTGCCGCCAACATTGTCATTAAATCATCAGCGTATATTGATGCGTCACTTGCTGGAACAGCCCACTCCACAAAATATAGGTGTACTGTTGGCTCTCTGTACCGGAATGAGAATCGGTGAGGTTTGTGCTTTGAAATGGGAAGATGTGGATTTTGCACAAAAGACAGTCATCGTGAAGCATACTGTAGGCAGAATATATAACTGTGAGTTGAAATCTACAGAAAGGGTTCACTCTTCCCCCAAAACCAAGAATTCTTGTCGTGAGATTCCTATATCCAAACAGCTTTTCCAAGCGTTGAAAATGGTAAGGAAACAATCTCAATCCCCATACGTGGTAGGCACTTCCATACAATCTAAAGAGCCTCGTTCTTATCGTGATTATTTTGGCAGGTTGCTAAAACGATTGGATATTCCCCACTTGGTCTTTCATGGACTTAGGCATACATTTGCGACCCGATGTATTGAAAGCCAGTGTGATTATAAAACTGTCAGTGTCATACTCGGTCACTCAAATGTGGCAACGACACTTAATCTGTACGTTCATCCTAATCTCAATCAAAAGAAACGGTGTATTGACCGTATGAGTAATTTCTTGGGAATAACATGAGTTAGTCTTGGCCTCTATATACATGGGGGACAAAAAAAATGTCCTCCATGTATGTGATGCGCATGATTGACGTCATTATCACAAGTTTTTTAAGCATACAGTTGTTTTACCTTCTACGTTGATGTTTTGCTTAGATTCTGCTGATGTTACCTTTTTCTGTCGAGATTTATATGAGAGTAAACAATATTGTTCCCAAGCATTTTTCTGTCATGATATGGCTTTTTATCTTTTTGACAAAATTACTTCGGAGAACTTATCTACCGGACAAACTGGATATTTCTTTAGAACGGATAGAGAGAGTCTCGGGAAACAGAACTATATAGCTTTGAATATGGATATTAGTCTTTGGGGAAATGAAATTACTCCAATTGCTCCTTTTATCAAAAAGATTGATGAATTTGATATTATACATACAGATAGATTGCATGTGGCTATTTTAGCCTGTTTACTGCATAAACGGGTACATTTTTATAAAGGAGGATATTTTAAGAATGAGGCGGTGTTTAGATCTAGTATGAAAGATTACTTTGATGATGTATTCATGAAAAAATATTAATTTGTATATCTAGTTAATAACTAGTGTGTTATTACTTGAATCTAATGACCTGTAAGTACCAAAAAGGAGACGTAATGGAGACAAAAGGGGACTGGACAGTATACGCCCTGTTATATCTTTGCAGAGTCATTCAAACAAAACGAATGGCAAACAGATAACCTTTATTTTTTTAACCATTTAAACTTTAACGATTATGGCTTTAGAGTATGTAGTAACAAAAAGAGTGTTCGGTTTTGACAAAGACAAAAACGAAAAGTATGTAGCAAAATCGGTTCGTTCCGGTAGGGTTAATTTTGCAAAGATATGTCGCAAAGTAAGTCAGCTTTGTGGTGTTCATCGGAAAGTGGTCGATTTGGTAGTCAGTGGTCTGGTAGATAAAATGGCTGAGGATATTGATGACGGAAAGAGCGTTCAGTTGGGTGAGTTCGGAATCTTTAGCCCTACTATCCGTACAAAAAGCTCGGATGAAGAAAAGGAAATTTCGTCCAAGTCAATCGTTCAGAGAAAGATTTTATTCTATCCGGGGAAAATCTTCAAAGATACGTTGGCGGACATGAGTATTACGCGTCGTGCGGAGATTGAAACAGATTATACGGACGGAAGTAGCAACGGTGATAATACCGGCGGAAAGCCGGGTTCTGGCGATGATGGCAAGGGAGAAGGAGGAGTGACACCCGATCCGGCAGTATAATAAGTTTAGTTTTGCTTTAAAGAAGGCTTTAGAGTTGTGGATGCACAGAGAATCGATGAATATTCGATGATCTGTGCATCTTTTTTTGTTAATATTCTACTATTGAACTTTTCAAACTTGCAAAATCGTTTCAATCGGTTCACAGAACCTTTCACACCCTATATTTTGTTCTGAAAGTATGATTTTATTCATTTCTTAACTTCTATATTTGTTCACAGAAACGAACGACTATGAAACATGGAATCTATATATTGACTTTTTTTATGACATTACTTGGTCTTTCGGAAAGTGGATATGCTATGATTCCGTTTTTCACAGCTACAGGTGATACGGTCCGGCGGGCAGTAATATATTTCGAGGTGTCTGAAACGTGTGTTGACTCTTGTTATGGTAGTAATAATCAGGTGGCTGCAGTGTTGGACTCTTTGTTGGCGAGGAACTCGGATACGAAATATATAACTGCTTTGAATGTAATCACTTCTGTTTCTCCCGAAGATGACGAGTCTTATAATACAAATTTGATTTCCAAGAGGAATCACTCGGTTAGTGAATTCTTACAACGATATCATTCGAATATTGATGTTAATAAGATTCATTATTTTTCAGCAGGCGAGAATTGGTCAGAGTTACGTAAGTTGGCGGCAGCTGACCCTAACCTGCCGGATCGTGAGGAAGTGTTGATATTGATTGATTATCATAAGAATGATATCGCAAAACGGAAACAATTGTTACGTAAGTTAAATCAGGGAGCTGCTTACAGATACATGGTCAACAATGTATTTCCTAAGTTGAGGCGGTCTGAAATTACAATAGTCCGGGAAATCCCGGAAGTGGCGAAGGAAACCTTTGAACCGGTATCTTCTGTCTCCGAGTTGTTGGTTTCAAGACAGGAAGAGGCGCTTCCGGATAGTCAGCCTGATAAGTCTGTGGGAGAAAGTGTAAATGAACAGACCTGTGAGGCAGTTATGTCGGAGGCAGAAGGACCGGGGAAAAGTAAAACAGTACTTGCAGTGAAGAATAACCTGCTATATGATATGGCATTGGCGCCGAATATAGAAGTGGAGATTCCATTAGGCAAGCGGTGGTCTTTGAATACCGAATACAAATGCCCGTGGTGGCTGAATAGTGAACATGATTTTTGCTATCAACTTCTTTCAGGAGGCATGGAAGGACGTTACTGGTTGGGAAACAGGCAGAAACATAATCGGTTGACCGGGCATTTTATCGGGCTTTATGCTGAAGGTGGAATATATGACTTTCAATTACAGGGAGACGGTTATCAAGGTAAGTATTATGGAGCTGCAGGAGTGACTTACGGGTATGCACGACAACTGGCACTTCATTTTTCACTTGAGTTCAGTCTCGGCATAGGGTATTTGACAACGGAATATAAGAAATATACTCCTTACGAGGGGGATATTATATGGACAAATAGTGGGCGTTATAACTTTATTGGCCCTACCAAGGCGAAAATTTCTCTGGTATGGCTGATAACAACAAGGAGGTAAGGACGTTATGCGAGATACAAGATATATTATTCTTGTGCTTCTGTCCTCGCTGCTGATGCTGACCGGGTGTAGTCGTCGCGATGTATTGGATGATTATCCTGTAAGCGGGGTAGAAATCTTGTTAGATTGGGCCGGAGTAACAGATGAATTGCCGGAAGGAGTTCGGATTATATTTTATCCGAAAGACGGGGAAGGCAGAAAAGTGGATAGGTACCTTTCGGTACAAGGTGGGGAGATGAAGGTCCCTCCCGGACGATATTCGGTGGTAGCTTACAACTATAACACGGAAGTAGTGCGAATCCGAGGTGAGGAATCCTATGAAACGATTGAGGCATATACGGGATATTGCAATGGTTTGGGCATTGCCGGAACTGAAAAAATGGTTTGGTCGCCGGACCCGTTATATGTGTTGAATATTGATGAATTGAAAATAAAGAAAAGTGATGAAGTGTTTCACTTGGATTGGGAATTGGAATCGGTAATAAAGAACTACTCCTTTGCAATAGAGGTGAAAGGACTGGAATATGTGACATCAGTTATAGGGTGTGTAAATGGATTGTCTGATTGCTATTGTATAGGTAAAGGTTGCGGAATGTGTAACTCACAGCCTATTTATTTTGAAGCAAAGAAGGAGGGTGGCAAAGTAATAGCGCATTTTACTGCTTTTAAAGGGGAGAAAGATATACCGACGCGAATGTCAATGTTGGGAGAACCGGTTTCTCGAGAAGCAAGTAGTGTAAAGTTGATACTAAGTTTTGTAAGAACTGATAATACGATACAGGAAAGGACGATTGATGTTACTGAAATAATTGGTACGCTTGAAAAAGATGAGAAGGAGGAAGAAGGAAAACAAGATCCGCCACCAGAGATTGAGTTGCCACCTGATGATAAGATTGAGGTAGAGAAACCGGAAACACCACCTAATCCTGACGGGGGTGGAGGAATGAATGGAAACGTTGATGGTTGGGGACCAGAAGATAATATTGAATTACCAGTAAACTGATTCCTAATAGCATAAACAGAATAGAATAATATTATTAACTAAAAAGATACAGTTATGAAAAAGATTTTATTGGCAGTAACAGCTGCTTTGGCAATTACGAGTTGCTCACAGAATGAAGAATTTGAGAATGAAGGACAGAAAACTGAGATTAACTTTACTACCATAGTAAGTAAGGCAACAAGAGCGAGCGAGTTAAAGACAGAAGGTTTGAAAACTAATGGTGGGTTTAAGGTTTTTGCATATAATACAAAGGATAATGATATGTCTGCTGAAACCATTTTGGGTGAAACACCATTTATGGATGGTGTGGTAGTTTCTTGGAATAGCTCAGCATGGACAATGAACCCTGTTGGGCCTTATTACTGGCCTTTAAAGGATAAGATTCAATTCTTTTCATATTCGCCTGTGGCTAATGTGAACTATGTTGAGCCGACTAGTTCAAAAGCAGGTTATCCAAGTTTTTCTTATACTATCGTTGATTCTCAAGAAGATTTAGTCGTGGCTTATGCAAAAAATGAAACCAAACCGGGAGTATCCGGTACACCTGTAAAATTAGATTTTAAACATGTCCTGACCCAGATTAATTTCAAATTAAAAGGGAAGGATGATGGTTTTACTTATAAAGTAACCAAGATTACTTTGTCAGGAATAAATAATGCTGGAAATTTTACTTATGTTGATCCTACTGAGAGTGTAGTAGGTACTTGGTCAAATCCTTCTACTTCTACATCGTATCAGTATAATGCAACTTATACCGATTTTACAGGTACTTCTGAACTTACTTTAGCAACGGGTGATAATGCATTAATGTTAATGCCGCAAACTTTGGGAGAAAATGCAGAAATAACAATAGCATATTCTACTGTATATGGTGGTGGAGAAGTCTTTAATGGAGAGAAAAAAGTTAGTTTGAAAGATGTTGTTTGGGGAGCTGGTGATAAGATTCTTTATACTCTTTTATTACCAGGCGGAGCTGAAAATGTTACATTTACTCCAGATGTAACTAACTGGAATACTCAAACAACGCCGGAAGCAAACGAGGCTCAGTAAAAACTTTCTAGATTTGAAAATTGAGCTTTCGAAGGATTATTTCGAGATTAGAAATACTTTTAAGAAGTCATCTCAGAAAAATGAGATGACTTCTTTTTTACTTTTCTCCTTTTTTTTATGGCTATATGAAATCTTTCATATATTTTTGTTGAAAACATAAAACAAATACAAGCAAAGCCAACATATGCCGTCTATCTGTCAAGGAAATTGGGATTGTCAAAACTGTCCAAAAGCTGTGAGCAATGCCATTGCTCATATTATTTATCAGCGGGGTTTCCATAGGCCTGCGCATAAATGCGAGGAGAATTTCATTCTTTTTTTGATGAAGGGAGAGATGCTGGTTAATAGTCAGGAATATGCAGGTACGATGCTCAGAGAAGGTGAGTTTATTCTTCAGGCTATCGGATCAAAATTTGAGATGCTTGCTATGACTGAATGCGAATGTATTTATTATCGTTTCGTTCAACCGGAGTTGTTTTGCGATTTGCGTTTTAATCATATCATGAAAGAGGTATCTCCTCCGCTTATCTATTCCCCTTTAAAAATAATTCCTGAATTACAATATTTCTTGAATGGCTCTATAACCTATTTGAAGGGAGATAAAGTCTGTCGGGAATTGTTGTCTCTCAAACGGAAGGAATTGGCATTTGTGTTGGGTTACTACTACTCCGATTATGATCTTGCGAGCTTGGTACATCCACTTTCCAAATATACAAATGGCTTTCAATGTTTTGTCATTCAGAATTATAAAAAAGTAAAGACGGTAGAAGAACTGGCACAATTAGGCGGATACACTATCAGTACATTCCGTAGGATTTTCAATAGTGTCTTTCATGAACCTGTGTATGAATGGATGCTGGCACGCCGCAAGGAAAACGTTTTGGACGATTTGCTTAATACCGATCACAGTATCTCAGAGATTTGTTATAAATATGGTTTCGAATCCCTGCCTCATTTCTCCAATTTCTGTAAAAAGTCTTTTGGAACCTCTCCGCGTGCATTAAGAACTGAAAAGAAAGTAGTTCAATAATAATTGTATGCCATAGGCTAATTTTTTATTATTTCGTTTGCGGGTATTATATATTTATTGTACATTGTCTGCCAATTTATTTATAATCAATTAGATATACCGTTGTCATAAGACTTAATGAATATAGAATAGGTTTTAAACTAGAAGAATAAACGTTATTGGCTATACCGAGATTCATGAAAACTGAAAGAATATCTTTGTGTCTAATATTTATTCTGTGTAATGTTCTGGTACTGAATGCACAAGAAACGATACACATTTCTCTTGGCGATAGAGAGGATGCTACTTGTGAAATCAGAGAAACTCTCATGAAGTCCCGATCGGATCAGGTAAAAATTATATTTGAAAGAGGGGTCTATTATTGTCTGCCGGATTACGCTAATGAAAAATATTGTGTTATATCCAATCATGGAAATGGGACTAAAAAGATATTGTTTTCTTTAGCGAATTATAAAACAATAGAAATCATTGGGAATGGGGCAACTTTGTTGTTTCACGGGCGAATAATGCCTTTCCTGTTTGAGAATTGTCAGTCGGTAAAGATAAAAGGGTTAACGATCAATTGGGATATTCCGTTTACCTTTCTGGGAGAAGTTGTTAGTATTAATTCAAAAGAGGGGTGGAGGGAAATTAAACCTTTTCAGGACGGATTTTGCTGGAAAGTCGAGAAGGGTCAGATAAAGTTTCCTAATATAGATGGCTTTAATTATACTTGTTTAGGAAGTACACTTCCTTTTGAGAAAAGAACAAAACGTGTGGTACATGGTGCGATAGATATTGATAGTAATCCTTCCGGAGTAGAAAGAATGGAGAACGGTAATCTTCGAATTTATGAAAAACTCAATTATTATCCTCCTGTGGGGGCTTTGCTAAGTTCGAAAGGTGATCGTGAACATGATCGTTATGCTCCGGCGTTTGATTTTAAAGAGTGTAAGAATATTTGTTTGGATAGTATAACGATTCATCATGCTTTAGGAATGGGATTTTTATTTGAACGATCGGAAAATATGCAGATACTGAATTCTCAGATTGTACTTCCGAAACATACTCAAAGAGTGATTTCCACTACTGCTGATGCTACTCATTTTGTCAATTGTAAGGGAGATATACTGATTGAGAACTGTCGTTTTGAGAATATGCTCGACGATGGTACTAACGTTCACGGTACGTATGTTGAGGTAGATGAGGTCATAGATGATTATACAGTCCGTGTATCTTTAAAACATTTCGAACAATTAGGCTTTAAATTTGCAGAAAGAGGAGATGATATCTGGTTTATTATTCATCCTTCTCCGCAGCGTGGGGAAGTGAACACAGTGAGCCGTGTATTTACACTCAATGAACGTTTTATCCAGTTGTCTTTTGCTAAACCACTTCCTGCCGGATTGAAGAGAGGTGATATTCTGGAAAATAAGACGTGGAATCCTACTTTTACAATGCGAGGATGTACCATACGAAATCATAGGGCACGCAGTGTTATTTTGAAAACTCCATTGAAGACAATCATTGAAAACAATTATTTTTCCTCGATGATGTCGGCTATCTTACTCCGTGGAGAGACTCGTTTCTGGTTTGAATCCGGAGCCGTTGAAGATGTATTGATACAGAATAATATTTTTGAGAATTGTGCTGATTGCGGTACCAGGCATGCAGTTTTGTATGTCACTCCACGACTGGGTACGCAGTTTGACCAGACGCAAACTTATGATCGTAATATACGATTTATAAATAATACAATAAATAGCTTTAATCCGAGAGTTGTCTGGGCAGACCGTGTTGACGGTTTATTGGTAAAAGACAACCGAATAGTCCGTAATACTGAAAAAGAACCGATTTTCCCGCGTGATCCTGTTTATGAACTTATCAATTGTAAAAACATTCGGATGGAGAACAACCAATATTCAGGCATAAAACCTTTTTCTCTGTTGAAAGCAGATGCAGTATCGCAGAAAACGTTGAGCTTTGATAAGATGTACTTCACTAAATAGAACCTATATATTTCTAGTTATAAAAGTAAAATGATAACTTGTGTATGAACAGAAAATTGTTACCCTTATTTCTATTGAGCAGTAGTATTGCAGCTGCCCAACAACCTAATATAGTTATGCTTTTTGTTGATGATCTGGGCTGGTCTGATTTAGGATATCAGAATTCTGAATTTGAAACTCCGAATATTGACAAACTGAAACATGACGGATTATACTTTTCGCGCACTTATGTCTCTACGGCAACATCGAGTCCAAGCCGTGCCTCGTTGCTTACAGGCAAGGAAGCCTTGCGTTGTGGTTTTGTCCGTCATATCTATGATAATCCTGACAGAGAGGAGTTTCAGACCATGGCGAAAGATCCCGGTCATATGAAATCACGTGGTTGGTTGCCTTTGGATGAAATTACTTATGCAGAGCGTTTGAAGGAGTTTGGCTATTATAATTATTTTGTTGGGAAATGGCATCTGGGACATGAGCCATATTATCCTATTCATCAGGGATTTGATGCTATGTATGGTACATGTGAACATGGACATCCCAATAGTTATTATCAACCTTTTTTCAAGACAGAAAATCCATTCCCTGACACATCAAATAGCGAATACTTAACAGATAAGCTAACAGAAGGAGCAGTCGGATTTATAGAACATTGTGCCGATAAGCAACCTTTCCTATTGAATGTTTGGTATTATGCGGTACATGATCCTCATATTGGGCGCAAGGATCTGATTAATAAATATCTGAGAAAAGGAATGGCAAGAAAAAGAGCCGAATATGCTGCAATGGTGGAAGCTGTGGATATTTCCGTAGGTTGTATACGTGATGCCATTCAGAAGAAAGGCCTTGCAGGAAATACAGTTTTTATATTTCTGTCAGATCAGGGAGGAGATTTCAGTAATGCTCCGTTAAGAGGCGGAAAGAGAGGAGGAGATACCTTGGCGGAGGGAGGTTCGCGGGTACCTCTAATTATCTATGTACCGGGCATGGAGGCTATGGGGCAGTCGTATGATGCCCCAGTACAAACTATCGATCTTTATCCTACTATGGTAGAGTTGGCTTCAAAGAAGAAATGTAGTGACAAACAAATAAATGGGATAAGTTTAATTCCGGTATTGAAAGGGAAGAAACTGAAAAAAAGGGACTTGTTTTTACATCGCAGTTATGAAGATCAAAATGCTGCGATTATTGATGGTGATTGGAAATTAATTAAATATCGTAGTGGTAAATTACAACTTTATAATATTAAAAATGATATCGGAGAAACGACGAACTTAATTACCGTATATCCTCGGATAGTCGAAAGAATGTTGTTGCGTTTGGAAGATTGGCAAGAAAAAGCAACTCCCAGGGAATTACTGTCTTCGAATTGTGATTTATAACTCGCAAGAATATTGTTTTTTAAAATCAACACGTACAAAAACTATAGTATTAATTAAAAAAAGTGGTTCTTCTTCAAATTTGGTGGTAAGGTGAATTAGTAAAATAATACTCTGATAGTTTATAGTCGATAGTATCTTTTATTCTTCTCCTTCGGCAAGGAGGAGTCCCCGTAGGGGGAGGTGGTAGGTGAATACATAAGTCTATTATGAAAACAGATAGGTACACCTACTACCTCGGCTTTCAAGAGGGCGCTGGAAAAGTATCTTAAAATAATCATCTAGTTCTGCTCATATTAGTTTATAGCCTAAAAAGACAACGACTACACGAATAAGTGTATATTCCCCTCTATTCCATTGGTTTCCTCAATTTTTCTGCTACTTGTAGCAACTGTGCTTTATAATCTATCATAGAAATAGCAGGAATTGCACCGGGAGGCAGGTTTTTCTTGATTTCCTCGTTTTTCTTTATTAAGTCTGCACAAGCTTTTTCGCACCATTGAGCAGCTTTTTCGCGTAATGACATATCTGCACATGCTTTGTTCATCCATTTCACCCACTGCAATAATTGTTCTTCATCGCCTAGAATTGTGTGTGAAGCAAGTAGTTTGTCTCCCCGTTTTACAAACGAGTCCCACTGGTTCATAATGCCGTCTCTGTTAAGCCGTAGATTTTCGCCTATCATGTCGGCTTCTGCTACATTCATCTGTTTCATACGAGTGACATAAGCATTCAGTCCTTGTTCGTCGAATATACAATGTTTCGACCCATCCACTTTCAGATATGTATAAGAGCCGCTAATCCAGTCTTCAAGTATTCTACGGTTGAGCGAAGAAGCTTGTTGTGGAAATCTGTCGGCTATCTCCTTCTTATGATTTACCACATATAAAAATGCCGAGGAGTTGATATCATGTATATAGCGGTAGAATATGGAGAAATAACCTTCATATTCCAGTATTTTCTGTTCTTTTCCCTGTAAGAAATCAGCAGCTACTTTTCCTGCCTCTTCTTCACGGTTGGCGGCAGAAAGTACATTGATATATCCGCAGACAAAAGCAGAGTCACGCTCACCCGCTTCATAGCGTTTCCTAAGACCTGAAATTCCGCCGGACTCTACTCCCAGTTTTACTTTTTCCAACAGTGCAGACGCTTCGTCGGCACCAAGAAGGCGATGTACTACTTCACCACTTGAATTTAGGAAAAGAAGGGTGGGATAGCCTCGCACATCATATCTTTTTTTGATATCTATCCCTTCTCCTTTTTCCATATCCATTTTCAGATTGACAAAATGGCGGTTGAAGTAATCGGCAACCAGAGAATCTTTAAAAACTACCTTGGACAACATTCGGCAAGGGCCACACCAAGTGGTAAAACAATCTACAAAAAGTAGTTTGTTTTCTTCTTTAGCCATTTTCAATGCATTGGCAAAAGAGAGTTCGCGGAAAGCGATGCCATCCGGTTGTGCAAGAGTCATTTGCATTTTTTTGGCAGGGATCATTTGTGCTCCCTGTGCAGGAACTACTTGCTGTCCTTGTATCGTTTGAAACGATAGCAGACATACTGTTGTCATACAGACAAGAAAGAGTTGTTTCATATTAATTATTTTGTGTTGATAAGAATAAATCCCCTGCCGGCATGCCGGCAGGGGATTCTGTCATTAATCAAATTGTCCCTCGACTCTTAAAACTTAGCAATAAATTTAGTCTTTCAGTTTTGCGATGATGAAGTCGCGGTTCAAGCGGGCGATGTTGCTGATAGAGATGTTCTTCGGACATTCCGCCTCGCAAGCGCGAGTATTGGTACAGTTACCGAATCCCAGTTCGTCCATTTTAGACAACATGGCTTTTGCGCGGCGCAAAGCTTCCGGTTTACCTTGCGGGAGCAAGTTCAACTGGCTGACCTTTGCAGAAACGAACAACATTGCAGAACCATTCTTACATGCAGCTACACAAGCACCGCAACCGATACAAGAAGCGGCATCCATAGCTTCATCGGCCACAGGCTTCGGTATCAGGATAGCGTTGGCATCCTGCGGAGCACCTGTACGAACGCTTACGTAACCACCGGCCTGCATGATCTTGTCATAAGCAGTACGGTCTACCATCAAGTCCTTGATGACAGGGAAACCGGCCGAACGCCAAGGTTCAACAGTGATGGTATCACCATCGTTGAAACGACGCATGTAAATCTGGCAAGTAGTAGCACCTGTTGCAGGACCGTGCGGATGTCCGTTGATGTAAAGAGAACACATACCGCAGATACCTTCGCGGCAGTCGTGATCGAATACTACCGGTTCTTTTCTTTCGCTGATGAGCTGTTCGTTCAGAATATCCAGCATTTCGAGGAAGGAAGTATCACCGGGAATATCTTTCATTTGGTAGGTTTCAAAAGCACCTTTAGCTTTCGGACCAGCTTGGCGCCATACCTTCAGTGTAAATGATATATTTTTATCCATTGTCTTCTAATTCTTTTAAATGTTTAACTTCACCGATTAGCTCTTGTAGTTACGAGTCTGAACCTTGATAGCTTCGTATACCAGCGGTTCTTTGTGCAATACCGGAGCCTTTTCATCGTCACCTTGATATTCCCAGCATGCTACATAGAAGAAGTTTTCGTCATCACGTTTTGCTTCACCTTCTTCGGTAACAGATTCCAAGCGGAAGTGACCTCCGCAAGACTCGTTACGATCAAGGGCATCCAATGCCATCAGGTGTGCGATATCGATAAAGTCAGCCACACGTCCGGCTTTTTCAAGCTCGTTGTTCATGGCGGTAAACTCTCCGGTCACGCGCAAATCCTTGTAAAATTCTTCTTTCAACTCGGCGATCATCTTGATAGCTTTCTTCAAGCCCTCGGCCTCACGTGCCATTCCGATATAATCCCACATGATGTGTCCCAACATTTTGTGGAAGTGATCCGGAGATTTCGTTCCTTTGATGTCGTACAATCTACGCAAGTGATCGGTAACGTTCTTTTCAGCAGCGTCGAACTCCGGTGTGTTGGTTTTGATTTTCGGGGTTTGAATATCGTGTGCGAGATAATCTCCGATCGTGTACGGTAAGATAAAATATCCGTCAGCCAAACCTTGCATCAATGCAGAAGCACCGAGGCGGTTTGCACCGTGGTCGGAGAAGTTA
>OGII01001210.1_pt1 | contig 19116 bp, 17 predicted proteins | sample 1571701 | NCBI WGS metagenome assembly OGII01 (sample SAMEA2581950, study PRJEB24529) | metagenome | biome: Human gut stool | place: China | collected 2011
CCGTATCGGTTTCAGTCTTTGTATAGGCATCGGCAATACCGTAACCTGTAAGCGTGGTCGCTTTATCTGCCTTTTTTCCTATCGCTGTATCAGTTTCAGTCTTTGTATAAGCGTCGGCAATACCATAACCTGTAAGCGTAGTTGCTTTATCTGCCTTTTTTCCTATCGCCGTATCGGTTTCAGTCTTTGTATAGGCATCGGCAATACCGTAACCTGTAAGCGTAGTTGCTTTATCTGCCTTTTTTCCTACCGCTGTATCAGTTTCGGTCTTTGTATAGGCATCGGTAATGCCATAGCCTGTAAGTGTAGTCGCCGCATCCGCTTTGCCTGCAACGTCGGTCTGCATTTTCGTTACGTCGACGCCGCCCACTTTATAGTGACTGTCGGCGCCTTTTTCCAGCGTCACACCATTAAAGCTGTTACTGGTGATAGCCGCGCCGTTTACTTTGCCGTCCGTACTAAGCGTTACACCATTAAAACCAGTACCTGTTATCGTCGCTCCGTTGACAGTTTTGGCAGTCACAGCGCCTTCTTTATCGACTGTAAAACCCGTACTGCTGAACGGCGTATCAGTTTTGCCGATCACGGCATTGCCGCCCACGGTCAGCCCCGTGCTGGCATCCGTGCCGCTGACGGTTACACCGTCGATACCTGTAACGCCTGTCAAAGCACCGTGCATTTCAATATCGGCAACATTTACCAGACTGCGGAACAGATCGCTACCGTAGATATCTCTTCCGCCATCGCCATATTTATCGCCAGCCTTATGTCCGAAGGATACCTGATTCTCTGCCGAGGTACTGCTGTCATCACCTAGCGCTACGCTGAACTCATGTACAGCGTAACTGCTACCACCTATCGCCACAACCTCATCGCCGATAGCACGTGCGAAGAAACCAATAGCCGTAGGATACATAGCCATATTACTCATTGCCTCAGCTCCATATCCAATAGCTACAGACCCGTCACCTCTTACTTTTGCATAATTGCCTATACCTACAGCATCTATGGCGCTATTATCAATGTTCAAACCGATCATAACACTGGCATCTCCATAGAAACTAGTACCAGAAGCAAGTGTGCCAATAAGCAAACCTTCTTGATTATTCATGCTGTCTTTGGCAAAAATCACTCCGTTGATGCTGGTGACGCCGTTCAGCTCGCCTTTGCCATTGCTTTCGTAAAGGCCAGAAGTTGTATTTTCCTTCCACTCGCCGCCTAAGTTGATGTTGCCAGCCATATCAATGTCGGCAACATTTATCAGACTGCGGAACAGATCGTCTGTAAATTTGCTGTGATCTGCATAGTTGGTATCGCCAGCCTTATGACCAAAGGATACCTGATTTTCCTCTGTCGTCCCGCTATATGCACCAATAGCAACAGCGTTGTTGTCATTTCCCTGCGCAGCATACCCCAAAGCAGTACCATCATAACTAGCATAAGCATTGCTACCAATTGCTACACCATTGTTGCTATCCGACGATGCTCTATAACCGATAGCGACAACATTGTCGGCTTCTGCCACAAAACCGTTGATTGCTACACTGTAGTTTCCATCCGAAACCCAACCGTTAATAGCAATACTTCCTATACCACCAGCAAAAGACCCTTCACGCTGATTAGCATAATAACCGATAGCAAGTGCGCCATCACCCGCCACACTTGTGCCATTACCTATGACAATGGCATTTTTACAAATTGTTTCTGATGAGTAACGAGACGTAAAAGCAGCCCCGGTGCCAATAGCAAGGCTTTTGTTAGTCACATCTTCATTCATAGGTACAAGAACATTGCCGTTGATGCTGGTGACGCCTGTCAGCGCACCTGCCATATCGATATCGCTGATACCTGCCAGACTGCGGCGGTTCGTCCAGGTGACTACTTCCTTGCCATCGTCTGTTGTAACTGTGCCTGTACCGAAGGATACCTGATTGGCAGCTGTCGTAGCACTCTCCGCACCGACAGCGACGCTGCCAGTATGTCCCTTCTGAACATATGCACTAGCTCCAATAGCAGTACCTCTTTTTTCGTAAACGATACTGGCATTGCCAATTGCGGTAGAATCTTCTCCCTCCGCACTAGTGCTAAAACCTACAGCTGTAGCATGATCAGCAGCAACACCAGCACCGCCCCCAATCGCCAGAGAATAACTATAATCTCCACTCATATAATCACCAATGGCCAGGCTGGGATTATCCTCAATATACTGAAAAATCATTCCGTTGATTTTAGTGACGCCGTTCAGCTCACCTTTGCCATTGCTTTCGTAAATGCCAGAGGCATTCTTCGTCCACGTGCCGCCCAGGTTGATAGTACCTTCCATATCGATATTAGCAATACCCTCTAAACTGCGGCGGGTAGTCCAAGTGCTACCCCCATTTTCAGTGACGCCAAAACTTACCATATTGTCAGCCGTCGCATTAGAACTAAATCCAATCGCAACACTATCTTTAAATCCAGCTCTGGCATACATCCCCAGCGCACTACTATTCTCAGCCGTCGCACTTGCACTAGCACCTATTGCCGTGCTATATTGACCGCCAGCGTTAGCATCAGACCCAAGAGCAACAGTACCTGTACCTTGAGATTTAGCATCATATCCCAAAAGCAAATCATGACTATCTGCGTAAAATTTTGCATCGTTGATGCTGGTTACCCCTGTCAGCGCGCCGTCAACAGCCATATCAGCCAGCGGCATGACGCCGTAGTCGCTGCCTGCGGCCGAGCGCGTACTGTAGCCGATGACCGGCACAACGACAGTTTCTTCTTCCCCGGCGTCCGCTTCACCGCCGGTTTCGCTGTCCGCTGCTTTTGCGTCCTTTGCGTCCTTTGTTTCTTTTGCTTCCCCGGCCGCCGACGTTTCCGTCTGCACTGACGCTTCCGCCGCCCACAGCGGCGGCGCAGACCACATCTGCACACTGATCGCCAGCAGTACTGCCGCCACCAGTCTTTTGGCACGTATCTCCCTTTTACTCACTTCGTCCATCTCCCTTATTCATCGCTTTTACCTTTTTAAACCGGACGCGCTTTTGCGGGGCTGCAGTATTTGCAGCAGCAGGCGCACTTCTTCCAGCGAATAGCTTGCTTCTTCTTCTTCTTCCTCAACCGCTTCCATTTCCGGCTCTTCCCTGTTTTCGCCCCAGGCCACCGCCGCTTTTGTGTCCAGCAGTACTTCCAGAGCGCACCCCAGCGTATTGGCGATACGCAGCAGCAGCTTCATGCTGATCCGGGCATAGTCATGCTCAAGATTGCACAGGTGCGTCTGGCTGATGCCGATGCGAGCCGCCAGGTCCTGCTGGGTTATATGGCAGACGCTGCGCAGGTATTTGACGTTGCCGCCGATCTGACGCAGGCATTTTTCGTCGTACATGTTCCACCCCCTGTATTTTATACAAGCAAATAAAAAGCACTTAAAAATATAGTTCTAAATTATCTCAACGAATATTTTAAAACTATATTTTTATTTTTATGAACATACAGCAATATCTTTTGTTATTATAGCACCTCTGTACCCCCCCACAAGACGCGATAAATGCTTTCTGTACATTTTTGTTTTTCGCCGCGATACGCTTGGCGCCGCCAAGCCTTTGTAAACGGCTTGACGTCTTGGTTTCAAAGGGTTGGCAAGCAATGGAAAAAATTTTTTTAAAATTTTTCAGGTTTCTGCTTTACGACCCTTAAAGGCGGTATCTTACTTTTGCTGTTTTACCAAACGCAGCAAAAGCTCTTTCTGCTAAGACCCGGTATCTAATTTTTTTCCTGCTTATCCTGCACCCCAACGGCCAGCCGCAAAAAAATTTAGCCCCTATCTTAGAGATAGGGGCTAACAGGCTGGAAGGGATATTTTGCTATTTACTTTTTAAAAAAACAGGCGTACACTAGCAACTGTTATGCATAACGCTTTACAGTATGGCCAGCCATCATAAAACCAAGGGATTTGATCATCATAAAAAATATTAACACTCCAAACAATACAAACGACCAGACACCTCCCAGCCGCCTGCAGCTGCTGATAACCGCCGCGCAAAGCGGCGACAGACAGGCACTGCTGCAGCTATGCGAAGATTTCAGCCCGCTTTTAAAAAGCGAGGCCCACCGCGAAATGTTTTACCGGTCGCTGGGTAAAGATGCCGAAGGTATCGCCGTGCTGGCCCTGATCGAACTGATTTTGAAATATGACGGCGCCGATTTTGCCAACTGGCCAGGGCTGGCGCGCTGTAAGGTGCATTTTGCCCTTTTTGACGCCATGCAGAAGCAGGGTCAGATCTGGGAAAACGAAGCGCAGGTAGATACTGAAAGCGCCGCCGGGACCGAACTGCTGGAGGCCTGCCGTGATGCTGACGGCAGCCTGGACGAGCTGGCCCGGCTTTTACTGTCGCTGGATCTGCAGGAAGCTCTGCGTCAGCTGAACCCCGCCCAGCGGCAGGTGATGATGCTGCTGTTCGCACAGGAGCTGAAACCTTCCGAAGCAGCAAAACGTTTAGGCTGCAGTGTACGCAATGTCACCAAGCACCGATTAAAAGCACTGGACAAACTGCGCGGGCTGCTATAAAAATACAAAAGGACTGCCGTTAGGTAGCTACTCATAAAACAGTATCAAAAACCTACTGAAACAGGGTAGCTGCCATAATGGATTGCCACGAAAAACGGGTAAGAGGTCAAAAACTTCTTGCCCGCTTTTTCTGTACTGCGTGGAACGATAGAACGGTATTTTTGCGCTTTCGAGAGATATTGTATTATCTACGCTATTTCCGCACTCTACAAGCCGCACAAATCAAGGCTTTTTGCCTGTCTAAATATCCACGCTGGCATGGTAAAATGTTACGCAGTAGACCGCCATTTTTGAGGGCAGAAATACAAAGGCTCAACTATTGTGTTTTCAAGTCTGCAAAGCCGTACCACGCAAGGCTTTATCGCTCCCTATCGCGTAATACATCACCATAAATTGAGGGCGCAAGCGGTTTATCCGTTTGCGCCCTCTTGGTTGCCTAACTGCAAAAGCGGAACTTGGGTAGTGCTTCCATTAAGGACGCTTTCAAATAGTCTTGAATATCGTTGTTGATACTCACTTGAAAGTAGGACAGATATTTGATGTAGCCGGTATAGGTTTGAATGACGGTACCGCTTCCGGCTCCCCTGCGGCTGCCTTTACAATCGTTTCATAGGGCAATAAGTGGTATTTCTTATTCCTCATTCTCTAACGCCTCCATTTCTTTTCGCATGAAACGCAAGGCAATTTTTCGTCTGCGGAAGACTGCGCTTCGACTAATGCCGCACATCTTACTGATTTCTGCGTCGCTGTAACCGAGGTAGTACCACAAAAATAGCACTTCCCGCCGCTTTTCTGGCAGACGAAAAAGCGCGGCGGCTAAATGTTCATTTTCCACAATGACCGTTTTCCCGCAAATGGTAAAAGTGGTAGGCACATCGTATTTCACGAAACATTCGTCTGTTGTGGCGACAGGCTCAAAATCAAACTCACGAAGATAGTCAAGAGAAACTTCAAACTGCTGCTTTTTGCGTAGTTTCTTGTAAGCGCCCAGCGCCGCATGATAAAGCACAATCTTGCAAAAGGCATTGAAAGTACGCTCAATATGTTCCCGATACTGTTCGCTATTCATCATTTTTCTCACCCCCTTTCTGCCCCAAGTGAGGGTGATAACAACAAACGCCCATGCAGCATAAAACCACATGGGCGTTGAGGACAGGAATTATAAAAGGTAACTATATGACTTGTGTATTCATACTCGTAGGCGCAAAATCCCATGTAAGCACAAAGGCTTTTTTTAACCGTAGGTTATGAGAGAAAAGGTAATGAGTAGCCAACATAGCAATACCTCCAAAAATAAAAATAATAGAGCCGATAACCGCATTGTATCTTGCGTATTATCGGCTCTGCGTCTGTGCGTCCGGCTCTTGGATAACTGTGGTATTTAGTTGCCTTACATTGATTAGCGTTTCCTGTTTGCACTTTGGACAAAATAGCGGAAAGTTTTTCAATTCAGTATTTTGAAGTATTTTTAATCTCGTCTTACTTCCACATACAGGACATTTAATCCACTCGGTTTTATATGTCATTTCATCACCTTTTCAAAGCGAAAATAAGTGTCTGTACCTGGTACGGGTTCAGCAGATTGATTTTCTTGGCGGGGCATATTAGGGTCAATATGATGCTCATTGAAAAATTCCACAATATGAAAACCACATTTATTGATGTAAAAGTGGATATTCCGTTCCTCGAAATAAGGCGTTATGGTTTCCCAAACAGTTGTATCTGGGTACTTTGCTTCTATGGCTTTCCAAGCAGCAAGCCCCAAACCATGACTGTGATATTCCGGTGAGATAAAGAAGAGATCTAACGAATTGTGCTGTGTTTTTTCATCAATCGTGAGTACTGCACCACCTACACGCTTTCCATTTAGAACAATATGATAGGTTGCCGTCCCCTCGGAGTGAAACGATGATTGCACCTCTTTTTCAGAGGGGATGGGATCGGTTGTGCCGAATTTTTCTTTAACTGCAATCGAAAACGCTTCCTGCAACTTTTTTGTGAATTGCGGCAGTTCCGCCAAGTCAACCTGTTCTAATTTGATATTGAGTTTTTCTAACATAATCAAATTCCTTCAATTTTGCTTTTTAATTAGATTAAATTCGGTTTTAATCCGTTCTGCTAAATCTTCAGCTTGTTCTACAAACATTGTTTTGAGAAATGGCTCTATTGCTTTTTCTTCTGCTTCAAAAATCGGTGTCAAGATTTCTTCAGCAAAGACTTTGCCTGAATCGGTTAATACAATTTCTTTTTCTTTGTGTCCCGTAGATACCAAGCGAATATATCCCTTTCCAACATATTCTTGCACTATGGTGTTAAGCGTTGTTCGTGGGACAGACCATTCAGCACATATCCTTTTTTGCGAATAAGATTGCCCGTCTGCAATGGCATAAAACAAAACAAAGGCATTATCCTTTATACCAAGTGTTCGCAATACTGTGTAATATGCTTCGTCAATTTGATCAATCGCTATCATAAGTCGTCGGATTTTTTCCCTGTTTGATTGCATTGTATCATCTCCTCATTTCAATCCTAATTCGGATTAATTTTATTATAATCCGAATTAGGATTAATGTCAAGGGCATTCATATAAAATTAACCTAACGGTATAACTGAAAGTCGTTTGCTTTCGATTGAGTACAAAAAGAAAAATAATAATTTTTCAAAAATTTTTCTCGTCGCTTTGGCAAAATCGAAAGTGCAGTGTTGTATATAGTGAGGGGAAAAGTGCAACAAAAGCTGTCTTTCAGACGGGATATTGAATGAGAGAACACAAAAGGGTTTGGGACTATCCCAACAAGAGAAAATCCCCGTCCGACGCATAGCGTCAAAACGGGGATTTTACGGAAAGGGTACCCCTTTCCTATGCTTGCTGCGGAAGTAGCAAGCGGCAAATGGGTACTCATTTGCTGTGCTTGCTCCCTACTTAAAACAACGGAAAGGAATGAAAAGGAAACGAAAAATCAAAGACGGGCATATCGTTGTAAAAAATCCGCTCTATCAAGAATTGCCTATGCACGAAGTTACAATTCAATCCGGCAGGACGCTCTATCGTTTTACGGGAAGCTACGATGGGAACCGAAGCCTGCCCCATAAAGTTTTACGGCTTATGGAGCAATCGCCTATTGATGAAAAAGACAAGGAGCGTTAAAATGGGTACAAGCAATCCTGTAATGGCAGACTGCCCGCCGAGGAAAGGAGCAGAAACTATGTTAAGGCAGTCTGGCAAAATTACCGCCCTCTATTGCCGCTTATCGCGCGACGACGAACTGACGGGCGACAGCAACAGCATTGTAAATCAAAAGGCGATTTTAAGTAAATACGCAAAGGAAAATCATTTTTCAAACCCCTTGTTTTTTGTAGACGACGGGTATTCCGGAACGAACTTTAACCGTCCGAGTTGGAGCGAACTTTTGGAACGGATTGAAAACGGAGAAGTGGCAACCTTGATAGTCAAGGATATGTCGCGGCTTGGGCGTGATTATCTGAAAGTGGGATTTTATACCGAAGTCCTGTTCGTGGAAAAAGGCGTGCGGTTTATCGCAATCAACAACGGCATTGACAGCGCAAACCAACAGGACAGCGATTTTACCCCATTTCTCAATATCATCAACGAGTGGTATGCGAAAGACACAAGCAAGAAAATCCGCGCTGTGATGAAGTCCAAAGGCGAAGCGGGGGAACCCCTCTGCACGAACCCACCCTATGGCTACATGAAAGACCCTGACAACAAAAAGCGGTGGATTGTGGACGGAGAAGCCGCCGAAGTCGTCAAGCGGATATTCGCCCTTTGCCTGGAAGGATACGGACCGTCGCAGATCGCCCGTATTCTGAAAGGGGATAAAGTCATAACGCCGACAATCCATTTTCAGCAGACAGGCAGAGCGACGAGGAACGCACCGCCGGATAATCCTTATCGCTGGAAGTCTGAAACAATTTCAGATATTTTAGAGCGTCCAGAATATCAAGGGCATACGGTAAACTTCAAGACCTACAAACAGTCCTACAAGAGCAAAAAGACTTGCTACAATCCAGAGGAAAAATGGCTTGTGTTCGAGAATACCCATGAAGCGATAATTGACGCTGACACATGGCAACGAGTGCAGGAATTACGGAAGAATAAACGCCGTCCGACGAGGACAGGAAAAACCAATATGTTTTCCAGCATTGCGCGTTGCGCCGACTGCGGAGAAAAGCTGTATTATTGCACAAGCAGGAACTTTGAAGCAAGACAAGACCACTTTGTCTGTTCGACTTCAAGGCTGAAAGGGAAAGAAGTTTGCACGACGCATTTTATCCGCGCCGTTGTCTTGGAACAGGGTGTACTCGCACACATGAGAATGACGATTGCCTGTGTTGCTAACCACGAAGAACAATTCCGTAAAGCTATGGGCGCAAAGCAGAAAACAGAAGCAAAAAGAGAACTTGCGGCGAAACGGCGGCAACTGACGCAGGCGGAACGGCGGATAGAAGAACTTGACCGATTGTTCAAGCGTATTTACGAGGATAACGCCAACGGGAAACTCTCTGACAGCAGATTTCAAATGCTTTCTGACGATTACGAGCAAGAGCAGAAAGAACTGCGGGAAAAGCTGTTGCGATTGAATGAAGAAATTAACCAGCAGGAAGAACAGGCAGAAAACATTGACAGGTTTATCGGCAAGGTGCGGAAGTATCTCGACTTGGACGAACTAACGCCCGCTATACTCAACGACATGGTAAAGGCGGTATATGTTCACGCGCCGGATAAGTCAAAGGGTTATCGGGAACAGCAGATTGACATTTCCTATGACCTTGTGGGAATACTCCCTGCGTCTTTGCTGAATAGCCTGTAAAACGGAGAAACGGCATAGCCGAAGCTACGCCGTTTCCTGAAAACAATCTTATGCTGTTTTATGAGTGCCGCCCATTTGGCAGTCCTTTTTTTACGCCGTTTTATTTAGCGGCTTCTTTATTTTCTTCTTTTTGCGGCAGAGCAATACCGAAATCACCTAATAAAGGTTTTTCGTTTTTGACTGCAAACAGGAAGCTCATCATTGCTTCGGGCTGTTTGGCAAATTTCATGCTGTATCTTAAAATATCAGCATCGGCGCCTTTTTCTATCACTACTAAACGTTTTTCACTGACAGCGCCAAAGTTTTTATCCATCTGCTCTTTGAAATTTTTAAAAACTTCTTCTGTAAAGTCTTTTTTCATACCGTCAGTCATCATGGAAGTTACGGCAGAATAATTGGAAGCTGCCAAAAACTTGTTGACCATGGCTTCTTCAGCGTCAAGCACTTTACCGTTGCTGGCACTGCAGATAGCACTGAAACCAAGCACTAAGACCATTGTCAGCATTAAAAGAATTTTTTTCATTAATAATTACCTCCGGCTCTCTTTGAATATTAGGGTCAATTTGATTCTTTACTATTATACATCTACCTTGGTATAGCTTCAAGGAAAGTTTTGTGATTCTACAAAAATCTCACAAAGAAAAAACTTTTTTGTAAATTTTTTCTTTGAAAGCTTGACTTGAAGTTAACTTAAAGTATTAAAATATGATAAAATAATATCAGGCTGCTGAAGCAGCCGCCGGCAGTTGAAGCTGCCCTCATTCTTATTTGAACAACAGTATTATTGATACAGCTATGAAGGCTTAAGCTGCTCCTGAAAGGGCGGTTTACTTTGCATAGCTGTTTTTATTTTCAGAAAGGATGCCTGACACGATGAATGTTTATATCAAACACCGTTTTCTGCTTTTGCTGCCGGTGCTGCTGGGCATCACTTTTTTTACGTTTGTGCTGATGCAGCTGCCGGCAGACGATACGGTCGATATGATGTATAAGGCCTCCGGGGCGGTATCGGAAACGGTCAAAGCAGCGGCCCGTGCCGAGCTGGGACTCGACCGTCCGCTGCTGGTACGTTATCTGGACTGGCTGCTGGCTGTCTGCAGCGGCGATATGGGACGTTCGTATATTTCAGGCACGCCTGTAACAGCGCTTTTTGTGGCTAAGCTGCAGCCTACGCTTTATTTGACGGCGCTGGCCCTGCTGCTTACCGCCTGCATTTCTGTGCCGCTGGGTATCGCGGCAGCGCTGAGGCATAACCGCAGCAGCGATCATCTGATTCGCTGCTGCGCGTTTCTGGGCAATTCACTGCCGGGATTTTTTATCGCTTTGCTGCTGCTTTACTGCTTTGCATTAAAACTGAACTTTTTTACCGTCCTCGGCGGCTCAGGGTTCGGCGGTCTGCTGCTGCCGGCGCTGGCGCTGGCAATTCCCATGTCTGCCAAGTATATCCGGCATATCCGCAGTAATATCCTGGAGGAGATCAACAGGGATTATGTTGCCGGCGCTCTTGTACGCGGTATTCCCAAAGCAACTGTTTTTCGCAGGTTCATCCTGCGTTCTCTTGGCAGTACGCTCATTACTTTATTCTCCTTGTCGGTAGGCTCGCTGTTAGGCGGAACTGCAATTATTGAAATGATTTTTATGATCGACGGGATCGGCAAAATGGCAATGGACGCTATTTTGATGCGCGATTACCCGGTCGTGCAGGCTTACGTGGTCTGGACCGCGCTCATTTTTACCTGTGTCAATCTTGTCACCGATCTGCTGCTGCATCAGCTGGAGCCGCAGGCACGGCAATTTACTAAAGGCGGTGGATGGTGATGCCAAAAAACATACTGCCGCATGGCCTGCATAAGACCTGCTGGCTGCTTCTGCTGACAGTGCTGCTGTTTCTGGTCACGCTCAGCGCGCCTTACTGGGTACCTCACGATCCTTATCTGCAAAACCTTGACCTGGCTTTGCAGGCTCCCAGCGCCGAATATCCCTTTGGGACTGACCGTTACGGACGCTGCGTTTTTTCGCGTGTGCTGGTCGGCGGGCAAAGCTCCATTTTTTCTGCGCTGGCTTTAGTGGGGATCATTTTTACTACCGGTACTGCCGCCGGGCTCTGGAGCGGTTACTATGGCGGGAAGCTGGATAATTTTATCATGCGTCTGTCCGATATTTTTTTAGCGTTTCCCGGCCTTGTTTTTGCCATTGCTGTTGCCAGTATCCTGGGCGGCGGTATGACAAACGCTGTTTTGGCGCTGGCCGTCATCTCGTGGCCCAAATATGCACGCCTGGCCCGCAGTCAGGCGCTGACTGTCCGGCAGCAGCCATATATCGAAGCGGCACGTTTGAGCGGCTGCAGCGACACGGAAATAATTTTCCGGCATCTCCTCCCTTCTATTTTAAGTCCGCTGCTGGTAATGTCGGCACTTGATCTTGGCACGATGCTGATGGAACTTGCCGGCCTGTCTTTTCTGGGTCTGGGGGCCCAGCCGCCGGCAGCCGAGTGGGGTTCGATGATGAGCAGCAGCCGCAGTATGCTGCAGACGGCGCCGTGGGTGATCCTGGCACCCGGCGCGGCGATTTTTGTGACGGTCAGTCTGTTCAATCTTTTAGGTGACAGCTTACGTGATCAGCTTGACCCTAAATTCAATCCTAAATAATTTTATGCGAGGGGTATTGCTATTATGATGAAACTTTCTTTACTGGGCAGCGGTCTGCTGCTTACCGCTTTACTGCTCAACGGCTGCGGCCCTTCCGCAGCTCCTGACAAGGCGGGAGAATCTGTCTTCCGTTACGGCACCACAGCTTACGGTGTGGCTATGGAGAACGCCGGTATGGACCCGCACGAATCCTATAAGGGCTGGTCAACACTGCGCTACGGCGTCGGCGAAACGCTGTTCCGCTTTAATGAAGCAATGCAGCCGCAGCCCTGGCTAGCAACAGGCTACGAATTTCTTGATGATCATACTGTTAAAATCACTTTACGCAACGACGTAAATTTCAGCAGCGGCGCCAGACTTACCGGAGCCGCCGTGAAAGCCTGCCTTGAGGATCTGGTAAAGCGCCATAAACGGGCTGCCGACGACTTAAAACTGGCTTCAATCACTGCTGACGGACAAACCGTTACGATAAAGTCTCATGAAAAAGCGCCGGCGCTGATCAATTATTTATGCGATCCTTACGGCTGCATCATCGATATGCAGCGTGGCACTGCCGACGATGTCAAAATCTCGGGCACCGGCCCGTATATCGTCCAAAGCCTGACGCCTACGGAAATAGTTTTGACTAAAAATCCGGCGTACTGGGGCGGCAGGGTGAAAACAGATAAAGTTATCGTCCGCAGTATTCCCGACGGCGATACTTTGACGATGGCGCTGCAGAACGGCGAGATCGATGCCACACAGGGCCTGCCCTATGCCAGTCTGCCTTTATTTACCGGCAATGCAAAATTTAAGGTTGCTTCCGCCAATACTTCCAGAGTTTTTCAGGCCTGCCTGAATTTTACGACGCCGGTATTACAGGAACCTGCCGTTAGAAAGGCGATAGCTATGGCTATCGACAAGGATAAATTTACCAGCGTGCTTTTGAATGGCAACGGTACGCCGGCTGTCGGTCCCTTCCCTGCCAATATGCCCTGCGGCGGCAATGCCGTGCATACGGACGCTTATAACGCCGAACAGGCAAAAAAACTGCTGCGGGAAGCCGGCTGGACCGACACTGACGGCAACGGCTACGTTGATAAAAACGGTCAGGACCTTACCGTCCGCTGGCTCACCTATACTTCCCGGCAGGAGCTGCCTTTGCTGGCCGAAGCGGCCCAGGCTTTTCTAAAGGAGGTCGGTATCAGGGCCGAAGTCAACGCAACAGATAATTATAACGATTTTCTGAAACGCGGGGATTGGGATATTTATGCCAAGGCTTTTGTGACTGCGCCTACAGGTGACCCGCAGTATTATTTTACGACCCATGTACTGGACAGTTCTTCCTATAATTCCGGCCACTACCATAATGAACGGGTCGAAGAACTGACCCGGCAGCTGCGCGGCGAATTTGACCCGGCAGCACGCAGCAGGCTGGCAGTCCAGATCAGCCAGCAGCTTTTAGACGATAACGCATTTATCTATGCTTCGCATCTGAAAATGTCCTTTGTGATGAAAAGCAACATCAAGGGCTTTACAGCCCATCCTTCCGATTATTACGAAATCACCTCCTACCTTGAGGTCTAAGGGGTTCAACTATGAACAAACAGCAGCCATTACTGCAAATAAATAACCTGAGCCTTGCCTACGGGGCTAAAGAAATTTTAAAATCTGTGCAGCTTACTGTCTGCCCGGGAGAGATCCTGGGCATCGTCGGCAGCTCCGGCGGCGGCAAAAGCACTCTATTAAAAACGCTGACCGGCCTTTTACCTGCTAACGCTGTCATTACCGGCGGCGAGATCCTCTGGCAGGGGCGCAGCCTGCTCAGCAGCGGCCGTCTGAACAGCAGCGGTCTGCTCGGCAGGAAGCTGTCCATGATTTTTCAGGACCCTACAGCATCTTTATATCCCCTGCAGACGATCGGCTCGCAAATCTGCACTATGCTGCAGGCACAGGGGCAGTTCGATACGGCCGCCAGCCTGCAGTCTGCCGCGCAGGTGCTTGCCGGGCTCGATTTTTCTAAGCCTCAGGCTATTTTAAACAGCTATCCGTTTCAGCTTTCGGGCGGCATGAACCAGCGGGTCTGTATCGCTATGGCACTTTTGCTGAAGCCGGAGCTGTTACTGGCAGACGAACCGACCTCTGGACTTGATTTGCTGACGCAGCAGAAAATACTGCGGCACCTGCTGCAGCTCAAAACAGATCACCATACTGCGTTGATCGTTGTTTCACATAACATCAGCGCTTTGGCTCAGATAGCTGATACGATCGCCGTACTGCGGCAGGGCGAAATCATCGAAAGCGGTCCGGCGCAAACAATACTCAACCGGCCGCAGCATGACTATACCCGTAAGCTGATCGAGGCTATACCGCATTTCAGAAAGGAATTTCTTTTATGAGCGCCCTGTTAGAGGCAGCCAGCCTCAGTAAAACTTTCTTCAGTGAACATAACGCGCTGCCTGCTGTCTGCAATGTCAGCTTTAGTGTTGCTCCCGGCGAATGTCTGGGGCTGGCTGGGGCAAGCGGCTGCGGCAAAAGCACCCTGGCACGTCTGCTTATGGGACTGACGCCGGCCGACAGCGGTACGGTCAGCTTCAATGGCCAGCCGCTGGACTTTGCCGATGCCGCACTGCGAAAAAATTATTACAGTCAGGTCCAGCTGGTTTTTCAAAATGCCGCTGCGGCTTTTCACCCCCGGAAAAGCATCGGCAGCTCGATCATGCCGCCAATGCTGAATTACGGCTGTACTAAGGCTGCGGCCCAGGAAAGATCGATCGCTTTACTGCTGGCAGCAGGCCTGACACCGCAGCATGCTGAAAAATTTCCGCACCAGCTGAGCGGCGGCGAATGTCAGCGTGCCGCTATCGCCAGAGCGATCAGTATCAAACCGCGGCTGCTGATCTGCGATGAAATAACCAGCGCTTTAGACGTACAGACCCAGGCAGAGATCATTCAGCTGCTGCTTAAGCTGCAGGCTGAAACTAAAATGAGCCTGCTGTTCATCAGTCACGACATTACTCTTGTACAGGAAATCTGCCAGCGAATCCTGATCATGCAGTCCGGGACGATCATTGAAAGCGGACCTGCCCTGGATATCATCACCCGACCGCAGCAGCATTACACCCGCGAACTGGTAACGGCAGCATTCAATCTTACGAAAATATAGGTGAAGGCTATGACATCTGCATTATTTGAAGTTAATAAAAAATACTGGACAGATCGGGCTCCCAGTTATTCGCAGGTCAATCAGGAAGAACTGGCAGGCTGTCAGCGCAGCAACTGGCTCAGAGAAATCAGCAGACAGATCCAGATGGTTTATCCTAACCGGGCGCCGCAGGAAATCACTGTTTTAGACGCCGGCACCGGTCCCGGTTTCTTTGCTGTTATTCTGGCGGAAGCCGGTTATAAAGTAACGGCTATCGACGCTGCCCCGGCAATGCTGGCTGAAGCCAAACGTAATGCCGGACCTTGGCAGGAAGCTATCGATTTTCGCCTGATGGACGCGCAGAAGCCGACGTTTACCGCAGAATCTTTTGACGTTGTACTTTCACGCAATCTTACCTGGGTCCTGGAAGACCCGGAGCAGACTTATGGCAACTGGCGTCATGTATTGAAACCCGGAGGGCTGCTTCTGAATTTTGACGCCAACTGGTATAATTATCTGTATGACGCTGACTTAAAACAGCAATACGAACAGGATCGACGCAACGTACAGCAAAACGATCTTGAAGACCATTATCTGAGTACTGATATCGACGCGATGGAGGCGATCGCCCTGCAGGTACCTCTGACAGGTATCCAACGGCCGCATTGGGATATCCGCACTTTGGAAAAGCTGCGTATGCGTTCCATTACTACTGACGTTTCTGTCTGGCAGCGCGTCTGGTCGACGGTAGAAAAAATAAATTACGCTTCAACGCCCATGTTTATGATTGCAGCGATAAAATAGGAGCAGATCATGTCTGATTTATCTAAAAAAACGCTTATTTCAAGCGGCGATACCAAAAACTATATTGAAAATTACTGGACGAAAAGGGCCGATGCTTTTGCCGCACTGCGCCGTCAGGAGCTGCACAGTGAAAAATACAGCCAGTGGCAGCGCGAGATCGTGCAGCATTTGCCGCCCGCAAAACAGCTGCGTATCCTTGACGTTGGCTGCGGCGCCGGTTTTTTCTCCGTTCTGCTGGCTAATGAAGGTCACCGAGTCACCGGTATCGATCTGACACCTGCCATGATCGCTCAGGCGGAAACGCTGGCGGCAGCAGAAGGCTGCAGCTGTACTTTTCAAACTGCCGATGCCGAGCATACGGCTTTTTCTGACGGCAGCTTTGACGTCGTTATTGCCAGAAATCTGATGTGGAACCTGCCCCATCCCGAAACAGCTTACGCCGAATGGCTCCGTGTGCTGGCTCCGAAAGGTATCCTGCTGAATTATGACGCGGAATATGCCAAGGACCATCATCGGCAAAAACTGCCTGCCCTCAATGCCCATGCCGATGTTTCCGCAGAATTATTAAATGAGTGCCACAATATTTACCATATGCTGGAAGTCAGCCTCTTTGAACGTCCCCGCTGGGACTTGGAAATACTTAAGGCTTTAGGCAGCTGTTCCTGTTCTGTCGACCAGAGCGTCGGCGACCGTATTTATGCCGAACAGGATATCTTCTATATCCCAGTCCCGATGTTCTGTATCAAAGCTGTTAAAAATTGACGGTCTGTTTTAAAAGCAAAAACGCCTGGTTAAAAACCAGGCGTTTTTATTATTCTGCTTACAGTTCTTTTTCAATGCGTTCCATTGCTTCGATAGTGTTTTCACGGCTGCCAAAAGCGGACAGGCGGAAGTATCCTTCGCCCATAGCGCCAAAACCGGCGCCGGGAGTACCGACAACAGCCAGTTTTTCAAGCAGGAAATCAAAGAATTCCCAGGAAGACATACCCTGCGGGCATTGCAGCCAAATATAGGGTGAATGGGTCCCGCCGTAGAATTTAATGCCTTTTCTGCGCAGTCCTTCGGCCATGATCCTGGCATTTTCTTTATAGAAAGCCAGCATTTCGCGGCATTCCTTTTGCCCCTGCTCACTGAACACAGCTTCGGCACCGCGTTGGATAATATAGGGCACACCGTTGAATTTGGTAGTCTGACGGCGCAGCCACATTTTATTCAGTTCCAGCTCTTTACCGCTTTCAGTTTTACGTACCAAAGCATGCGGCACTACAGTATAACCGCAGCGGGTACCGGTAAAACCGGCAGTTTTGGACAGGGAGCATAATTCGATAGCGCATTTTCTGGCGTCTTCAACGACAAAAATACTGCGCGGGATAGCAGGATCATCAACGAACGCTTCATAAGCGGCATCATACAGGATGACCGCGTCGTTTTTCAATGCATAAGCGACCCAGGCCTCCAGCTGCTCTTTGGTATAAACAGCGCCGGTAGGATTATTCGGCGAGCAAAGATAAATGATGTCAGCTTTAACGCTGTCGTCAGGCATTGGCAGGAAGTTGTTTTCCGGCTTGCCGTCCATATAAACTATTTTACGGCCGCACATGATATTGGTGTCCAGATATACAGGATAGACCGGATCAGGAATCAGGATCGTATTCGCATTGCTGAAAATATCGGTAATATTGCCGCAGTCGCTTTTGGCGCCGTCGCTGATAAAGATTTCATCGCTGGCCAAAGTTACGCCGAAGCCGGCATAATATTTTACGATAGCTTCGTGCAGGAAATCATAGCCCTGCTCCGGTCCGTAGCCACGGAAAGTTTCCTTTACGCCCATTTCGGCAACGGCTTTCTGCATCGCGTCGATAACGGCCGGCGCCAAAGGCAGGGTAACGTCGCCGATACCCATACGAATAACCTTTTTCTCAGGATGTTCCGCTACATAAGCATTAACCTTTTGCGCGATCTGCGAAAACAGGTAACTGTCTTTCAAATTACAATAGTTGTCATTTACAAAAGCCATTTTTTGTCCCCCATTAAACTAAAAATATATTTTTATTTATTAATGACTTCATCGGGAATATCGATGACGCCTTCAAATACAGTTACAGCCGGGCCTCTTAAAATAACATGGTTATTGGCCAAATGGGTAAGCTTCAGAGTGCCGCCTTTGGCGATAACTGTTAATTCTTCACCTTTTTTACCTGCATGGCCCAGCATGATAGTAGCAACACAAACTGCTGTCGCGCCGGTGCCGCAGGCCCAGGTTTCGCCGCTGCCGCGTTCCCAGACGCGGAATTTAACGGTATTTTTATCGATTACCTGCACAAATTCAGTATTGACGTTTTCAGGAAATAATTTGTGTTTTTCAAATTTAGGCCCTAATTTTTCCAGGTCCAAAGCATCTACATCGTCTACAAAGGTGACGAAATGCGGATTGCCTACAGAAATAGCCGTACCATTATAAACAACGTCTTCTTCCAGCACCAGTCCCTGATCTACAAACATAAAGTGATCGCTGATCATGGGGATGTCGGCACATTTAAAAATAGGCTCGCCCATATCGATACTGGCTTCTGCCACTTTACCGTCTTCACCCAAAAATACATCGATGGTTTTGATACCGGAAAGCGTTTCCAGCGTAAAAGTTGTTTTATCCGTCAGACCTTTATCATAAACATATTTAGCGATACATCTTGTACCGTTACCGCACATTTTCCCCTCCGACGCATCGGCATTAAACATGCGCATTTTAAAATCCGCAACGTCAGATTTACAGATCATGATCAGGCCATCACTGCCAATACCAAAACGTCTGTGGCTGATATATTCGGAAATAGCGCCCGGATTAGGCAATTCCTGTTCCATACAGTTGACGTAAACATAATCGTTACCAGTACCGTGCATCTTTGTAAATTCCATTTTCATGGCAATATCCTCCTAAATAAATTCATAGCTTGCTTTATATTATAACAAAAAACAGACAAACAATACAGTGATTAAAAGCCCCTTATGTTGTTCCTTATTAAGAACACTATTCTTCATCTTCATATAGTATACTATTAGCGTAGGCTAACGTCAAGTAAAGATTAGAAATTTACCTAACAAAAAAAATAACCATACCGTATGGTATGGTTATTTTTTAACCGGCAGCTTTCTATC